>Ga0114920_10001561_pt1 | contig 10548 bp, 10 predicted proteins | sample ChitaG_FD_88683 | JGI IMG/M metagenome (GOLD analysis project Ga0114920, IMG submission 88683) | Deep subsurface microbial communities from South Pacific Ocean to uncover new lineages of life (NeLLi) - Chile_00310 metaG | ecosystem: Environmental > Aquatic > Marine > Oceanic > Sediment ...
ATTTAATACTTTTTGAAAATCCTTTGTATGTTCAGGGCTCATAATTACCCTTAAAACTAATTCTGCATGGTTGTCTAGTTTAAACATAAAAATACTTTATAGTACATTTATTCCCCGTGATATTAAACATATATTTTATTGCCAGTAGACCGCTCAGAATTACCTGCGAGGGTGAATTTAGTTGTTCAGCTTTCTGTTCTCGTTCATATTAAAATCCACACGATCACAACAGGTATGGCTGACAGGGAGAAGAGGCACACCGCGTAAAGCATCCACTTTGGTTCCTGGAAGGCGTAGAGCAATTCGTCATCGTCTCCCACAAGTTTCCGGTATGCTTGGTAGTTCCTCCTTATGAACAGATAAAACCCCCCAACAGGCGACAACGCAGAAAAATGCAAGAACAAGGTTGATGATCTTGATAGAGTTCTTGATATGGGATGGAAGGCTCGAGTCTACGGCTTTTGCGAGAGAATATCCGGTGATTCCTAAGAAAATGATGATAGATTGCGCGAACCTGCTTTGATAGTAGCGCACGTTCTCGAACAGTTGCTGGATCACTGTATCCTTTGTGTTACTGGTCAAGTCTAGATTCCTCCTTCTAAGTTATTGCCAAACATATAAATTAATTGTTGCATTATTTTACTAGAAAATAATAATTTATCTAATTATTTGTATCGCGAAAGCATAAAAAATTCAAGAATATATAAATTAAGATATGGTCAGATACTGTGCTTAAGGTCAACCTCTAATCTTCCCAAATGATTAAACCATCTTCTATTTTAAGTTGCCGAAAAGACGATCTTACCCCTGTAGACGGAAAGAATATAAGGGTCTTAACATTTGACATACTATAATTTCTAAAATATGACAAAAGCGTAACGAAGGATTTTTCCTGCCATATTCTAATCATTTGAGAAGACATTGAGAACCTGGAATTATTACACCCTTAGGAAAAGTTAGAAAAAGTTACCGAATTATTGAATCAGTGCAACGGTCCTCTGTCTTTCTCCTCATTAGGTGAAGTAACCCCTTATTTTAAAATTGTTGCAAAATAATTAATCCCAAATCAACTGAATCCCAGTGTGCTTGAACAGCCTCTGATCTTTCAACAATTTCACTATTATACCTTACATCAGAACTACATTGAATATGATTTAAATCAATAGAATCAAGGTTTTTTAGGTTATATTTTCCTAAAAGATTAATTAATTTACTTAAATTATGAGTATTAGGAAAAGACTCTTTTTTATTTGTCAAGAAACTTTTTATTATTTTCTCAGTAAATTGCAATGATCCCCATTTTGATAACCCGCAAGGTGGTTTATGTTGAAACAATGAATCAACTGATTGAATTAAGTCTCCTTTTGCTTCTTTAATTAAAAGGACTTCGATATATTGCTCCATCAATTGACCTAGGTAAATACCTTTTTTTACTTTATTCAAGATGTGTAATCGACCAAATTTATCTATCTTACGTGCTAAATCAGGAGTTAATCCTTCAACAAGACTGGCTACATTAAATCTTGGGTCTTGTAAATTTGGATAATCTTTTAATGTTGAGTCAAAAATATATTGAGGACGTCCCCAAACAAATGGCAACTCAACTTTGTAAAAATCATGCTTTATTAATACTACCGTTTTTCCAAAAGATAGATTCATTTTTAATCTATCGCCATAATGTCTTTCAAACCATAAAGCAACATGTGCCGATAAACTAAAATTACGAAAATCGCTCGGTTTTGCCGAAGATTTAGGAGTCATATAAATATTAGGCTTTAAGGCTTTTGCAACTTCGCGTGCACCCTGTATTTGTCGAGCTTCTATAGGAACACCTTTAGCTTTTAATTTTTGGTCTATCTTTTCCATGAAATCATTAAATTCTTCATAGCTTTTAAAATGATTTCTTGGATCTATTTTGTTATTATCTTGCATAGTAAACACCTACTTTTTGGGGATATTTCGTCTAACATCCCCCGCATTGCCGAATTTCACCGATAGGTAAATTTTGGAGGAAGGCAATAGCCATAGCCGTCAATGCTGTGTTATGCGTCGTCGTGAGGGCATAACTCAATGGGGTCTCAATATTTGACATATAGTAATTTCTTAAAATATAATAAAAATCTAATAAAGGACTGTCTCCTGCCATACTCTAATCATTTAAGAAGATGTCGGAAACCTGGATTTATCAGACCCCTTACGAAAAGTTAGAAAAAGTTACCAAATTATTGAGCTAATATAACCATGCTCTGTCATGTTATATTGTCAAAAGAACCGTCCCCGTGACAACGTGACAATTATTCAGGTTAGAAAAAAATGACAAATGGCGTACTTTTACACAGAAGGCGACAACAATCTATAATAATATATTTTATCCACCTGATTTTTTGGGCGGGACATATTTTAAATCCGGCCACACTATATCCCAAAACACAACTCTGTTAGGTTTGATAATACCCCCTGATATAACGAAGGGTTCGCTCTTAAATGAAAATAGTTTCATCTTTTTGGGAAGCAACACAATGTAATAATAAATATTTTCGATATACCTAAAAGACATAGGGTTATATTTATTCATATTATTAAGAAGGAGTGTATGGTTGCTTTTTTGAAGATAATCAATTGCAAGTTCTATTAAATTATCCTCGTCTAAGCTTTGCTGAAGATTTTTTTGTTTAGTTATAAGACGACCAATTTTCACTAATCGGTAAAAAACAGCTTTTTGATAATGTCCAGGAGACATTATAGTTCTTTTAACTTTCCAAGGCGATAATTCCTCTGCTCCATTAAAAGACTGATTATGATTAACTCGAGGAAGTTTTATTATTTCATGAGGTGAAATGTCACCTCTTTTAATATCGCTTACATCAAATCCTGGCCCTACAACCTCCATATGAATATAATTTATATCAGGGTGGAATAAGGCGTTAAAACCGTACAAGTTGTCATAAAAATTCGCGGGTTCTAATAAGGCAATTATCCGGTTATTTTTAAATAATTTTAAGGCCTCTTCTTTCATGTTGTTAATATCTACCAAATAACCCCCCCTCGGTAATTTTCCTGTTTCATTCTTTTTGTCGCTTCGAATCATGACTTTTTGAATACTTTTCTTCTTAAAAAAGGATTTTATATTTTCTTCTGTATCTTTCTCCCATTTTGTTATTATTATCCCGTCTAATTTCGGTAAACCCAACAGGTCGAGATAAAGAATACTAAGGAATTTGTAATATCCCTTCAAGGCTTTCGAAGTTTTTATAAAAGTTTCTTCATCTAAGTTACTTATTTTATATACACTCATTTTAAATTGCTCTTTTTACTTATATTTTCATTAAGGTATTCACTTTGTTGCTAATATTATTACTGGATCGATCTCTACATTCATCACAGAGGTAAAACCTATTTTTTTAACTGTCAAAACTAATTCCTCGTTTGTAAACCCTTTTTGAAAAGTTTTTCTACTGGTAATCCATCCATCTTTATATTTTCTCCATTTATTAGAAATCGCGAGTGTTTCAACTTCTTTTTTGGATCTTACAGCAATATATAAATGTCCTTCTTGGGGGAGAAAATAGAATATTTTTCTTAATATATTTTCTCGGTCCTTTTTTTCGGGAATAATATTTAGAATATATATGCATTGAATCCAATGGAACCCCCCGACCTTAAAAGTTTCGGGAGGTTTTTGAGGTCTATATGCAGGATCCCACCCTTCAGCATCAAATCCTTTTTCTTGGAGATAGGTCAAGTCTTTTCCCTTACCGCATCCCCAATCAAAGATACGTCCATGAATAAGTTTACGTCTAACAGCAATAAGTGTGGGCTTTGAAGAAAATCTCCGAGACATAGCAGTCTTAGCAGTATCAATGATAGGTTTTGAGTTTCTATTAAAATTAAAGAGTCCTAGTTGCTCCCCTTTTTGACCGACAGATTTTTTTAAGGGTGAATATAGGAGCTGATGATTTTTTAAATATACTCCTTTCTTTTCAAGTAAAGCATCCCAATACCTCTTATATCCTATAAGATATGTATTTTCTTTAAACAAGCCTGCTGCTTCTTCTTGCCGAGTAAGTTCCTTGAATACCCTATAATATGGAGAATTCTTATCTATAAAGGTTTCCTTTCTATGGAGAATAGGTGGATTTTTCTTTGATGCAAAAGAAGACCTTGTTTTTTTATTGGATAGATTGATTTTAGTATATTTAATAAGCATAGGATGTTCATCTTTATAAAAATTGGAGTACAGAGAAAAGGTAACCGTATTTTTATGAGGATTAATTCGCACTATATTCCATTGAATATCAAAAACGCAAAAAGAGCGAGCCTTTTTTATTAAATCTCTTAAATGAGAAGTAAGTTTCTCTATATAATCCTTATGAATATATACATTCCCAAATACTTTTTTCATATCATATAAAATATTTTTACTTTAGAAGATAAAAAAGATTGGATAAAATAGCGGCCATAAGCGTTCCAATTATCACAAATAAACCAAAAAATATAATTTGCTTCGTTCCTCTTTCTAAAGTATCGGTTTTAACACTAACTTCATTTACCTTTCTTTCCAAATCCTGCAACTTCTTTTTATTCTGATTGCTAGTCTCACAAATTTCATCGATACTCCCCAATCTTTTCATGCTTTCGGTTCTAAAGAATTGATCCTCGATAAGAGAAAAAACGTAAGGTCTTCTTTTTTTGGTGCGTATTTCTATATCACCTTGAACAACGTAAAATTCCATATTAAATACTGGTTCAAAAGGTTTAATTAAGACATCTCTACTTCCTGAGTTACAAACTATTAAATATAATCTTTCATCAGGATAACCATTCCCGTAAAGGGGGTCAACTTGAGCACCAAATAAAGGAATTAAACCTTGTCGAGTAAATTTGAATTTTATGCCCACCTTACCCGTAAGGTAGTCCGGCATACTGAATTGTTCTACTGTGGAAAAAAGTGCGATTTCCCCGGGACTAATTTTTATAAAATTACCTTTAAATAGATTCCCTTTGTTGTACTTTTGTCCACCAAAAACAAGAACATCTGAAGCTACGCGAAGATCATATGAAGCTTCTTGAATACATTTTTCGCTCCCGGTATTATTTTTAAATATTTCTTGGAGCTTCCTTCTGATTTCACTACTTCCTAGAATACCTCTATATAAATCCTTACATTCCTTTTTCATCTAAATGCCTCCCTCTAATAAGCTATATTAGTATACTTCCTATCGATCACACCAAAAGGATAGTTTTTTGAGTGTAGCTATTACCTTATCTTCCCCTATATATCTTCTCCAATCCCATTTATCTTTTAAATTAAGTTCAACCGACAACAATTGTCTTAGATATTGAGAAGGAATTACAAAAGCATCAAATAAATATTTTTCTCCTTTAGCAGTTTCGTAATATAGATAAGGTACTTTCTTTTTAAATTGTCTTTTTATCTCGAGAATACTTTGAATTTGTTTCCCCTCCAGATGTTGCATAATCTTAGGAAACAAATCTACATTTGTTGGTATTACATGAAGATGCATGTGTGTTACACAACACCCCCCCCTCTGTTGATAAGATATTGCTCCATGCTCATAAAATATTGGGCTTTTATATGTCTTTGTTAACACGTCAAATATCTCCTTTTTAAGGGCGCTCAATTCGTCAAAATACCTGTAAGGAAGATCCCCTATCGATAAGTAATGTTCTTTTGAGACAATTAGTAAATACCCCTCTACTATTTGTCCAAGTGTAGGCACTACCACAAAATTTGTCGTTTCTTTTAATATCCTACTCGATAAAGAACCCTTAAATATTTGCAAAAATATATTATTGTAATCGCAATTATTTAATTCACTACAAAAGCTACAATCTTCCTTTACTCGCAATTTATTCTTGGAACAGTTACGCAATTTCACTTCTTATCCTTTCTTCCTTTGATACTATATTAACTTTATGCTTACATAAAGTTCTCTGTACACCTTGCTGGTCATGCATTGTGCAATAAGCTCTCCTTTCCATTCTTGTAATGTCCTCATTTTTTAAAATATCGCGCATCATAAGCATTCTTAACCCGAGGAACCATTTTATTCCTTTTTTTAGCCTTATTTAAAACCCAACTTCCAGCAAATTCTCTGTATTCCATCGCACACTCAAGAGTTGCTTCTACAACAGGATGCTCATCAGTCCATAAGAGGCTTTCACTAATAAACTTTTTCTATCTAAAGGGTGAATAGTAAAAGTAATTCCGGAAATCTATCCTAAACGATAACTGCTATGTCCTCTAAATATGGCATATTTTTACTAATACAACAAACGGCTGCTCTCTTTATTAAAAAGAGATGCCCAGCATTTTCTTATATGATTCAAGACAAGATAGGGCTTTGATTTTATATTTTAAAATATACCATGCATCCCAGAAAACGAGGCTTTCAAACTATCTTCACTTATAGCAGACGATCTTACAGAAACAAATTGATCATTTAAGCTGTTTAGATAACCCTTTAATTCTAAGATTATGTCTTTAAGTAACCCTCCCCCTTAAAATTAAGTCTCTTATCCTTTTACTTTTTTTAAAGTGGCCTTTTCTAATCCCTAACGCCTATTTTCTATTTTTTCCGTTAGGCCATTATACTTCAAAAACTACATATACTCATTTAAATATAAAAATAATAGAACCTAATTATTATTTTTTATGTTTTCTTCAATCATCTTATCCGAAAGTTCTAAAACTGAATATGTTTTTATATCCCATTTTTTTAAATATTCTTTTCCTTCACAATCTATTCTATCAATTAAACAAAAAGCACCATAATTTTTATTTATATTTTCTTTTTTTAATCTACTAACACATTTTTCTACTTGCTCACCAGTAACCAGAACATCATGTATTATAATTATATTCGAATTTTTATTAAAATTCCCATCCCAATATTGATCAATATTCATTCTGGGATGTTCTAATATTTTAACTACTGGTTTTTTTAATAATATTCCAACTTCTATTCCTAATAACAGGTTGCTCTGTTCGGGGATTACTATATAATCTATTTCTTTCACATCTTTTTTAAGATTCTCATGTATTAATCCTAACAAACATCTTGCCAATTTATTTTTTATTACTTCTTCATAACAAATATCAGATAGATTTATATAATATTTCACTCTCTTGTAAACACATTTATCAGACTTCATTTTATCAGTGTTTGTTAAAACTCTAGTAGTTAAACTTTTATTACTTGTACATAAATCGTGCATAAATTCTTTACTTTGTTCCATTGTTCTCACTGACATTTGTCGTAGTTTTATTATTTGATATTTAATTTCCTCAAATTGATCAGCATTTAAACCAAGTTGATCTAAAAGATAACTAATTCTATCACAGCTTATTTCTTTTAAAAATTCATACTCTTTTTCATAAAAATGAGAAATCGTTTCTTCTACTCTTTTTTTAATTTCAATATCTTTCTTTTTTGAATAAAAATATATTTCAATACCATATCTATCTAATAAGTCAATAATTGCTAAAGATCCTAATAAAAGCAGAGTAATAAGTGCAAAGAAGCTAAGTAAATTATTTAAAATATTATTTATAATATTATTTAAAGTTTCGGGTAGAAAAAATGAAGAGATAGCTATTATTGCAATTATAAAAATTACTAAAACTAAAATGTATTTATATTTCATTTCTCTTTAACACCTTCTTTGTTTAATGATTTAAAAAATTTTTGACTTTTATTTAAGTTGCCGCAACCAAAATTACCTTCACAACAATAACCTCTTGTATAACAGCTAGGGCCAGCATATAAAAAAATATTCGGTGCCGTTTTCATTGCATTTATTAACATTTGTAATGCGAAAATTCTAATTTCCCATTGAGCTCTTCTGCAAGTTCTTTGTTTAAAAAATTTTAATAATTCCCTACCATTCATTGTTGTTACAACATCAATTAAATCTCCACTTAAATTCATATAAATCAAATCTTCTTTAAAAATTCTCCACTTTTTAAAAGTTTTCAATAAAGCTTTATGCTTTTTCCAAATTATATTATATTTGGCAAATAATTCATTATTTTTTTTAACTGTTCCTGGAACAATATATCTTTTATTATCTAATATTTTTGTAAACTGTGGAATTATAATTGATTGAATTCTATGCCGAACCAAATGAGTTACTCCTGCCAAAGATAATCCGGATAATTTATAAGTAAAATAAATCTGTTCTAATTCTCTAGGATTATCGCTTAAAATAACTGATTTCAGTATTTTTTTTATTTCTTTTTTATTTTTTCTTACTAATTCATTAGCAGTTTTAAATGAACACAATTTATCTTTAATTATTGCAGAAATTACAACAGTTTTTTCTGGATTTTTTGTATAATTAATTAATTCACATTTGGAAATACATTTTCGAGAAACATTATTAGAAATAATTAACTTGTTAATTTCATTATTTTTATAATATTCCCCCTTTTCTAATATTGATAAATCATTGAAAACAGTTGGGCATATTGCTTTGACTTTATTCAAAATATCGTTACAAATTTCATTGATTTCTTGATACTCTTTATGACTTCCATAAATTCCTTTAAATAAAATGTGCGCTAATTCTCTTGCATTAACTGTACAATAAAAACTACTAAAGAAGCTATAAGGAAGTATAAATCTTGCATCTTCTTTGGGCACTCCTCTTTTCACTAAATATTCGTAATTTGAAAACAACCAATTCATATGCTCTAAATAAAGATTTTCAGATTTTCTTTTGTATTTCTTTTCACTTTCTTCATCGGTGAATCTAAAATTCGGTATATAATATCCTGATTTACTAAAATCAACGAATCTTCTAGATTTGATAGTTAATGAAATTAATCTATGTTCGATCATGAATTGCTCAAAAAAAACAGAAACATTCTCAAATGCAAAAGTAAAACTTATATGTTCTATAATTGATATATGGCCTAATTTGATTACTTTACTAATTAATTCCCTATCCTTTTCCGCATTATATGGAGAGAAAATATTCTTAATTGCTGTTTTTGGAGTATTAGATACTTTTGCTGCTAAAGCACATATTCTTTCTGGTTGTTTTGTATAACTAAATATCATAACTCTTTCTTTTTTTGAAATATTTTTTATAGATTTCATTTGTTTCTCTCTTATTATGACTTTAAAATAAAATCATTTATCGCTAAAGAATATTTTATTCTACTAATATTTTTATCAATAATATCTTCTCTCTTGTTAATTTTATCAATAATATCCTTGATATAATCTTCTATAACTTTTTTATTATTAAATAAGTTTACATTTATAAATATTTTATAACCTTCTATAATATTCTTGTCTATTTTATCTTTCTTAGAATATTTTACAAATAGATCCTTAAAATCCTCTTCAGTAGCAATATAACGTTTAAACCTTAAGAAATTAAATAAACCCATCTTAAAATATGATGGGCAAATAAAATATTCTAATATATCATTTTTATGTATGTTATTTTGAACTGGGCATATATATACATCCAGCAAATCCAATAGTTCAACAATATAATTATCATAAATTCCTTTATTCTCTAGTAATGGAATATACAATTCTACTTTGATTTTTTTAGAAAAAGTATTTTTAATGTACTCAATTTTACTTTTACTCATACTTATTTTTCCTCCCTTTTATAATAATGCTATGCTACTTGCTAAGCAAATTAATTTAAGTTCTTATTGGTTCAATGCTATAATTACCTTCATAGTAAAAGAAAATTATCTTCCTCGTTTCTAAGTCAATATTAATTACTGATAAAATTAAGTCAGTAAAAATTATTTTAAATTCTTTAAATTGATTTTTAAAAAGAACTCTAAAGATTTTCTTGGATAATCCCAACGGGCTTTTTAAAATAGTTTTAGCTACCTTATTATCTTCGTCATCTAGACATAAATTTAACAAGAATCTCTCTTGAAAATTATTTATTTTTTCCATGATATACCCTTCTTATTATTTCTTAACTTTTTTGATGATATTTTTAAATTGTCTAGATATAATTTGCTTCCCATAATAATTTACTGGCCTACTTTCATGATTAAATACTTCCTTTGGAGTTAAAATATATTATACCAAAAAAGTTACTTAATTACTAAACAAAAACGGTTTTTTGTACTATTTAGCGTAAATATCAAATAATTTTTACACAGTATTAGTCTATATGTGACAGGAGACCCCGGAATTCATTCTCTCCAAAAGAAATATTCTTTTTACCTATCTTTACCTTAAGAAAATAGGTGTCTGTGCAGATTATTTTATTCCAGATTATTTTGTAATTTTTTTATCGGGCTCGATGAATCGAGCCCCTACCTCTGGCTCCTGGCTTCCTTCTTCACGAGATACGATTCACGAGAACGAGATACGTATTTGCTAAATACTCGATACTATCTTGTGTCTCCTGGGAATTTTGAATTCTGACTACTTCTTTATTATATTCTACACTTATTCTAAAATTCCTGCTATTTTAGAAAAATTATGATATAATTATTATGTAAATAAGAATTTATCTTCTTCGTCATTACTTTCTCTTATA
>Ga0114920_10001563_pt1 | contig 10543 bp, 8 predicted proteins | sample ChitaG_FD_88683 | JGI IMG/M metagenome (GOLD analysis project Ga0114920, IMG submission 88683) | Deep subsurface microbial communities from South Pacific Ocean to uncover new lineages of life (NeLLi) - Chile_00310 metaG | ecosystem: Environmental > Aquatic > Marine > Oceanic > Sediment ...
AGACCATATCTCTACTGGTTGGAGTGGCACACTACTACTGGCAGACCTCAAATTGTCCTAAAGCCTAAATCGGACGGAAGCTATACACTCAGAGTCAGGTATCAGAAGAAGATATTGGCAGATCAGGTCTCGTTGATTCCCGATGGTCTGGTTCCGTTCTATGGAATGATGTTGATTCTTGAAAAGAGTGTAGAACAGATTACTATCTACAAAAACCTTTACGAAACTGGGATAGAAAAGATGTGGGCATCTGATATGCCCGATCTAAACGATACGCCCGATTTGAAGCCTGATCGAGCCATCGAAAACTTCAACATATACATGGATGGATTGATAAGATGAAAAGTGTAAGGTTTGCAGAAAGTGTATGGAAGGTTTTAGCTGTGGTCTGTGGACTGTTGACTGTTTTGCTATTAGCTGGTATGCCCGCTGACTCCGACTACCAGTGGGCGGATTATCATGGCTGGGGTACAGGGGGGCTAAACTACTTTTCGACCTCCGACAACCTGTCGAATACCCAAGCCCTGAATTTAGTGAACTTGCTCTTCGAGGGTTCACACACGAGGGCACGTAAGGGTGTGACTAAGATCAACAGCACCAGTTTGGGGGGATATGGCATCAATACCACATTTCTTTACGACAAACCCTCCGAGTTTTCCCAGATAATTGCTGCCTATGATGGCAAGGTATATTATTGTGATCCCGATTCAGACGATTTTTCAGATTATATCACGGACAGAACCTTCACGGTAAGTGTAACCAACAACGATAGTATTGTCAAGGGATCGGGGACTTTTTTTACTCTGATGGGTTATTCGGATTCAATCGAAATCTTAATCAACGATACCACCCACTACATATATGAGATTCTTACCGATACCATGTTGTGTCTTTATAGCCAGTGGAAAGGGGGAAATGGAGCTGCGGCAACCCTCACCCAGCCGTTCTATGTCGATGCTGTCCTGCCCGTGGGAATGGAGGTGTGGCTAAATGATCTTTTTGTTGTGGGGACGGAGAAAATAGGACAGTGGGATGGAGCGACCATGACAGGTATTCTTGGTGATACCACTTCGTTCAAGATTACCGCTTTAGAGGTATTCACGGGCTGTCAACTTAAAGTTACGGTTACCCCGACCTTTGCCTCCGAGGATTATGGTTTTGGTGATCTGGTAGGTTACTACATTTATAGCTATAACGACACTACCACGGATACCGCACAGGGTGTGGGCAATCATCCGGTTTTCAACAAACCTCTTAAAATTGAGTTGCAAGCCAGTAATTATATCTATGTCTGGGCTGACTCTTTCTGGGTGGCAGATCAAGCCAACGAGGAATGGCGACATCTGGATACCAATACCTTGTTCAAGATCATGGCACCCCCAACTGCTGAGAAACTGGTCTTTGCAGGGACATGGGATTCACTGCATGCGGTGGGTGATGGCACGATTGATACTTGTGGTGGTTATCACTGTCATCAGTGGATCAACGCCTATGATAGCTCCCAGACCTGGGACAAGCACGCCCTCGATTTTGGGATTTATGAGTTGAGATTGGCGGGCAGTTCTTTGTTCCCGTCTATGAGTAATGTATTTCTTCGTGCAGATGGGAATGGAGTGGTTTATCTATATGGGTTTTACAAGGGTTGCACAGGATGGACACAGGGGGATTCGTTTGAGATATACCGCCTTTACTCTACCAGTATTCCAGAGGTGCCTCAATACATCGCTCACTGGATGGATTGTCAATGGCAAGCGGGTTTTACAGATGATCCCAATCTGATTATATGGTCTGAAGCTTTCGACCCTGATTCTTTCCATGTACTAAACCATACCTATGTGGATCGGGACGATGGTGACATAATCACCGCTCTGGTGGTCATGTCTTTTCAGGACTATCTTTTAGTCTTTAAGAAAAAACACATATCCGCCATCACGGTTTCAGATGGAGACGATATTCTTGGGAGTATGTGGGTAAACGATCTGGTGGATGGCATAGGCACACCTTCTTGGGCATCTATTGTCTCCTATGGGCGGAATGTTTATTTCTATGATTACAGTGGCTGGTATGTTCTAAATGGGATAGAACCAGTAAAGATTTCATGGGCAATCGAGGACATAGCTGTTGACTCGGTAAATCGGGACTATGCTCACCTGATCGTGGGTGGCTATTTTGATAAACATCTGTGGTGGAGTTATCCCTCCGGTTCTTCCACCAAGAATAACCGAACCGTGCTTTTCAATCTTGAAACTAAAATGTGGACTAAGACCGATCTGAATTTAGCCTCGATATATGTGGGTTTGGATGAGAACGCCGAAAACGGAGTTTTACTTGGCTCTCCTGATTCAGGAGTGGTCTGGACGTATGGCGGAACCTATTTTGACGACGGGACTTCGATTACGGCAAGTTATCTGTCGGGCTGGCTTGGCATGGATGATGGGTATGAGTTGAATAAAGAATTTAAAGATTTTCAGCTTCTTTTGGATAAACACGATTCGACCCAGATTTACATAGAGATGTTCAAAGATTATAGTTCTACGGCTTTTACAAAGGATACCATTGGAGTAGACGATTACGATGTTTTGAAATATAGAAAGAGAACTATCGAAGATGACAATTTGGGACAGAGGATTCAGGTGCGTATGACCATCACAAGGATTGATGGTAACTTTCAGCTTCCGTTTTTCAAGATAAAATGGAAACCCATAGATGAGGTGCTGTATGACATGGATTAACAGATTCTTTATTGTGCTATGGATGATAGTATTGGCGTTGTTGGTAAATGCAGTTCTGGATGCCCGCTATCTTAAATACAAGCAGACAGACCCTATGGACATTGTGACCAGAAACAAGATAGACAGGGACATTGACGCTTGGATTGAGAGGTTGGACAGACAGACACAGGCGGATACGGTTCTTCTGGCTGCCGGGACATCACAGGCAGTTCAGCTAAACAACAAATATGCGGATACCGATTATCGGGTTTTCTTACAGATACGTGTTCTACGTGGTAGCCAGAATAATTTATACGTCGTTGTGCCTACGACAGATTCAAGTTTTACCATAACCAAACATACGGACGACTTAAGCACGGTTCAATGGATGACAATTTGCAAATAGGGGGGAATTATGAGTAATGGATTTGAAGACTATCCCAGACCAAGTATTGGTCGGAGGGTAAGTACGGGAATGCAAGGACAAGCGGGTCTTGCTCCTTCTCCCAAAGGGTCTGCCTCTGGTGGATTTTTACCAGCACTGGGCATTGCGGCTATTGGAGCTATTGGGGCTTATTTCAGTGCCAAATCACAGGCAAGATCACAGGAGAGAGGTTGGCAACATGAGCTTGAGCTTGAAAGGATGCGAATTGAGGCAATGAAAGAGTTGGATCGGGAACGACGCACCCTCGATCCTGCTATTTATGCTCAGTTGAAAAAAGAGCTTCTGCGACCCAGTGCGCCACATGGTATGGGTGCTGGCAGACCTCAGACCGGAGCTTTCAGGGAAATGATAGAGGGCGCACAGCCACGAACTCCGCCAACACCCACACCAATGGGTAGGGGTGTTCCAAGTCGTCTACCTCAAGGTGGTGGTCGGGGTTTTGATATGAACAGATACCTTACAGGAGGGGGGAGATAAAATGGCATACGGTTTTTTAGACAGGACATTCCCACGCCGAAACAGGCACATACCGACAGGAGAACCATATATTCCACCCTATACTCGACCACCACCTGTGAAACCCAGGGTGGATACAGGAGAACCATATGCTCCACCCTATACTCGACCGCAGACACCCACGGAGCCCAGAGTGGACGTAGATACAGAGAGACCCAGAGAACCATCTACCCCACCGTATACTCCACCTTCTTTTGATGTACCACGATTCCGTGATCCACGAACCGGATCATTGAGAAGGTGGATGGATATGAAAAACCAATGGTATTGGGAGCGTGCAACACCACAAGAGCAAGAACAATGGAGCCAGTGGAAGAGACAACACTCAACAAATTTTGTGCAAGGTAACTTTTTTAACTGGGTTGAGAAACTAAGACGGGGGGAATTGGGAGGTTGGGAAAGTGATTATAGTCCACCCACAGAACCGTTTAAGCCGCCACCAGAGATAGCACACGACAAGCCTACCGCAGGTGCAGGAGGTTTTAACAAACCGATAAGTATCACCTATAAGTTCCCCGATCCAAGTCGTCCGCCAACCGGACAGACACAACAAGCCCAAACACCACAGAAACCTTCTCCACTGATAAATCCGTTGCCATCACAGGCACCTGCACCAACAGGTGTGGGTGGTGCAGGGTCTGCTCGTGATTGGCGTGGGGGACTTCAGTTTGGAACAAGACCACAAAATCAGGGTGGGTTTACAAACTGGTTGACACGACCAGCCCGCCCACCCCAAACAGGTGGTATCTGGGGTCGTCCACCCGGATCGAGGACAGGATGGGGGGGAGGATACAATGCCTTTTAAACGAAAACCTGAGTTCTGGGAGCCTGATGACTTTCAGGACTATTTTAAGGGAGCTGGAGGGATTCCGAGTCCATATCAACCCCCGGACTTAGATGTTGCTGCACTTCAGGAACAGATGATTGCACCTGCCCGCAGAGAGTATCGGCGGGAAGTGCCACGTTTTGAGGCTCGTTTAGCCAAACGAAAGATGGGGCGGTCTGGGGATTATGTGCGGGAAGAACTGGATGAACTACGCAAATACCTTACTGGTATTGGTGGTCCCTCTGCGGACATCGCCTTGAGAGCTGAGGAATTGAAACAGCGTGGGCTTTTGAGTTGGGCTCAACTGGGGATAAGCGAGAAAGAATTGCGCTCAAAAGAAGAGATGTTTTATAGCGAACAACAGCGTTATTCAGAGCAGTTTAACAGGGAGTATACGCTTAAAGATACCGTAGCTGCTTGGGAGCATGAAGAGGAGTTAAAAAGACAAGGCTTGACCCAACAGGAGATAGACAATGCGATGACTCGGTTTGACCAAGAGCTTCAGTTTGAGGAAGTAAAGCTTTCTCAACAAGACAGACAATTTGAGCAACAGCTTGAGCTTCAGTGGGCAGAACAGGGATTGAACGAGCAGGAAGTTGCCGACAAAAAAGAGATGTTTTACTCTGAACAGGAACGTCTCTCCACACAGTTTAACAGGGAGTATACCCTGAGAGAGACCGAAGCGGCTTGGCGACACGAAGAAGAACTTAGTCGGCAAGGTTTAACCCAACAAGAGATAGATAACGAAATGGGGAGGTTCGATCAGCAACTTGAGTGGGAGAAAGATCACTATAAGATGGTTTTGACCGAAGAGCAGAGACAGTTCAACGATGAGATGGCTAATACAATCAGAGAAACAGATCTCAGCTTCGATCAGCTAAAAGAGACCATCCGCCAGTTTGACGACAACATGAAACGGCTTAAAGATTTGGATGCTTTTGAGATGGAGATGCGGGAAGATGAGCGGGAGATGGAGTGGTGGCAAGCACGCAAGGCGGCGGAGCTTAAAGAAATCGAGTTGAGTTATATAAGTAATGAGATATTCGGTTACTGGGATGAAGGCTATGCTCCTGGTGATAGGGGTTTCTTTACAGGCGACAAATACGAATGGGATGAAGAGAATCAAGTCTGGAAGAATACACCTGAATGGGACAAGTATATGCTGGATCATTACCACATGGGTCAACTCGACTTGAGGAAGTATGGACTTGATATACAGGCAATGCTGGGAATGGTGGGGGTAATACGAGGGGAGGAAGAGGGAGAAGAACCACAAATTCCCGACACAACACAGGTCTCTTGGCCGGCTCACTTTACAGATCAAGATAAGAACAGTTTTGTTCAAGAACATCCGTGGGCAACACCAGAGATAATGAATGAGTTTTATAGTAGCCCATCAAATCATGGATGGCAAAATTGGCATTACGATACTTTTGTTCAGAGGTTTTTAATTTGGGCTGAGGAGGCTGAATATCCGGGAGGAGGTGCCTAATGGCTGAAGCTGAATATGCTGGAGTGGGTGCTTTCTTGAGTAGTATTAGTTCTTCGTTGCAGGGACGGCAGAGAGAGCAAAAGAGAAAGCACGACCAATGGATGTCTTGTATTATGCAACCAGGGATGTCGGCTGAAGACTGCACTCGTATCTTGGGCTACGATCCCGGAGAGGAAGCCAGGGGTGGAGCGGAGAGTATAGCGGTGGGACGAAGGGTGGGGGTGGAAGAGGAAAGGGCGAGAAAATTAGAAACAACAATAGCTGGAGAAGAGCGTGGGGTGGGGTATGGTATAGCCAAAGAAGAGCGGGGAGTAGAATATGGTATAGCCAAAGAAGAGCGGGGAGAAGCACGAGCAAAACGACTTGCTAAATATAGGGCAGGGCTTAAAACACCAAAAACACCAAAACTTCCAACTGATTGGTTAAAGGCTCCCGAAAAGGAAGAATCTGGAATACAAAAATGGGCTACTGATTGGGAGGAACATATCTTTACATCATTTAAAAAAGCGGGAGAAGTTGGGAGCTTTGAAGATTTAAGTGAACCAGAAAAACAGACACATTTCAACAAGTGGGCAACACGTATTCCATCGAAGTTAAGAACGAAGGTTAGGGAACAAGTAGGTATGGCTGTTCCAACGGGAAAAGCACCCGAAGGTGTGACTACACTCCCGCCCAAGCTCATAGAAGAGCTAAGGGAATTTGATAATTATGATGGGTGGTATGACAGTCTCTCTGCTGCTGATAGGGGAGCTATAACGGCGGATGAGATGAGAACTATAAAAGCTTGGTTTGCGAATAGATAATGGGACTTTTTGAAAAATACAGAGAAGAACCAGCCCCAACTGCACTTCTTGTTAAATACCAAGAGGAGGAAGAACCCTCTTGGTTTTCTCGTGCCTTAGAGGTTCGGTTAAAAGAAAAAGTTCCATTGGTTGAAGCTGTTAAAGGCTTGTTGCCCAAAAGAGAAGCAGAACCTATCCCTAACCTTCCCATTGGTTTTCAGGTAGCGGAACCTGCAACTACACGAGTAGAAAAACCACCAATAAGTCCAGAACCCGTTTTGCGAACACCCACCGCAGAAGAGTGGGAAACGGGTCTTTTTGCTAAACATATAATTAGGGCGGTAGAACCTAAAAAGGCAATAGAGCCGTTGGGTTCTGCAATGCGGAAAAGAGTTAAAAGGATTTTAGAGCCAGGGAAGAGTGCTGAAGTGAATGCTGTTAAGGACATTGTTCGTTTTGCTGTGGAGATACCCGAATTTATTAGTAGTGTAGGCACGGGCTTACTTGACGCTGTTGCTACGGCAGACACGTTTAAAGAGCTTATGGATAGCATGGTAAGCCCAATCGGGAAAGCTGGCGGAGAAATGGCTGAAGGTATACGGAAGTGGTTTGAACTTGTTGCCTACCAAGTAAGTCCATTTGAAGGCAAGGGGGGATATGAGGAATATGAACGTAAACTTGAAGAGTTCAACAAGACCCCACTATCACCAGCTATCTCTCTTTATGTTCTTAAGGGTGTGGCTAAACAAATTAGCGGGATACCCAAGACAAAAAGAATTGTAGAAGTAACCGATTACATGAAAGCTCAAGTTTCCCGCCTCAAAGAAACGCCAAGGGCTGTTTCTGAGGCACCCCCTCCCATTGGGGAACCCATAAAGCCCACCAAAAAAGTCCCTGGCAAAGCTGAGATGGAGCTTGCCAAGAGGCTTAGAGAAGAGGGCGTGACGGAGAAGCCAGCCGAAGTTAAGTTTTATACGGGATTACCCATCCCTGAAATAGTAGAGTATTCTAAAATTGCAATCAAAGAAGTAACTCGTTTAACAGACGAGTTTATCCAGAAAACAAGAGCCAAACCAGAGATTCGTGCCGGGGTAAAAGAAGCCAAGACAGCCATGATTGAGCACGATCGGATGATCCGAGGTGGGGAATGGATTCATAAATCCATGAAGAAGGCTTTTGAAGAAGCTACACCCGACAAGGGAAAACAGTTGACAATCATTCATGCCGTTCAACAAAAGCGAAACCCAAAGTATTATAATCAGCTTACCCCACAGGAAAAGGGCGTTGTTGAGTGGATGGAAATAGAACTTAGCAAATTAGAGGCATTCAATAAAGAGCACAAGATTACTGATATAAAACAGATGCCTGAAGGTGTTCGGTATGTCCCTGGTTCTTGGACAAATCCCCAGACAGGCAAGCCCTATCCGATCATGTATGGTAAGTTTAGCAAGGGACTTCCACAAGCCAAGCAGAAGGTGTTCTCAACCTACGAAGAAGGTATGGGAACTGGTGCTGAGATGGCAACCACCAATTTAGGGGACATCATTGGCGGTGCGTGGGAATCTCTTACCAGAGCACAGCAGTCACGTGAGATGTTTAAAACTCTACATAGTGTCGGGGCAGAGAAGGGTGTTGAAATAGTTCTACAAAAAGGTAAGCAACCTAAGCCCATTCGCATGATTGAAGGTTGGCGTTTATTGGAAAAACAGGGTTTAACGGAAGACTATGTTAGATATAGCCATTATTCACTTGACAAGGCTATTACTTTTAAAGATGTCAAGGGGAATATGGTTAGAATGCAAGGGGCGGTTGGTATCCGTAAAGAACTTTTTCCTTTTGTGAAAGCATACGTGGAAAGCCCTCAATATGGTGCTCTTGCTGGAATAAATTTCGCCTCTAAAAACCTCAAGTTAGGTCTTAGTCTTTTTCATCCCATGCAGCTCGCCATGCAGGAATTGGCAAACTGGAGAGTTCCGGTTGTAAATATCCCGAAAGGATTGAGACGGATTAAGGATATGGATGCAACCACAAAAATCCTACATCAAGAGGGACTTGACCTCTGGAAGGGATATGAGGACGTTGGCTATCGGAATAAATTCTTTGAGGGAACGACCAAGATGGGCAGGGCTGGCAATATCGTAACGTATCCAATTACCAAAATTAGAGATTTTATCTTTGACATTGTTCAGCCTGGAATGAAGGTCTCTTTTGCTTACGATCAATACACTAAGCTTCTACCTGAATATCTAAAGAAGGGTTTAACCAAAGAGAAGTGTGCCAGGGATGTGGTTACGGCGGCAGACGGGCATTTCAGCCACACCCACTACAAGCGCACCCTTTTGGAGTCGTCTCAGTGGATGGTAAAGCTATACTATACTCCTGGAGCCAAGAAATTCTGGCAAGGAGCTTTGCTTTCTCCTGAATGGCAAAGGGCGCATCTTGTGGTTGCCAAAAACGTGACCAAATCGTTCTTCCCAGATCGACTCATAAAGAAGTTGCGTATGCAGGAGATGGGTCCCATTAAGGCGGAGTATCGCAAATATGCTTTGGGTGCTGTGATGATAGTTGGTGCGGTTGATATGTATAATATGCTTATGACACAACGCATGGATGGTAAGGCTAAACACATCTGGCAAAATCCTCCAGGTAGGGGTTTTTCGGTGCGTGCTCCTTGGGATGAACCCTCGTACACAATGGTTGATAAAAACGGGAAAGAGAGAACAATAAAAGGCGGACCAGCTTATTTCCGTCCCCTCAAAAGTCTTTATGAGGTAGCTGAGTGGGGTGCCGATCCAATCCAAAAACTGAGTTATAAACTGTCACCCGCCGTAGCGGGAATTGGACGACAACTCTTTCCGTCAAGATATCAAAAACAATATAAGGGATTTTTTGACATACCGAAAAGATCGCTTGATTTTATACTTGACGTTGGCACTCCTATTTCTGCCGGCAGAACAACTATGGTTCTGAAGGGTAAGAGGGAATGGTATGCAACCGCTCTTCCCTTTGTTGGATTTCCCACCGCAAAGTTAAATGTTAAAGACACAAAAGACCTTTATTACGATAACATGATTTGGGCAGAGTATGAGCATGGTTTTATGTCAGCCGAATGGAAAAAGATAAGAGATGAACTTGAAGCGTATGGAATCAAATACAAGCATAAGGAATATTTAGAATATAAAACGGGGATAGCTCCATGACCGACACAACCATCAATCCGGAGAGCTTATGAGCGAAAAAAAGAACAACATAAGACGGAACTTTTGGATTCTGGGAACGATTGTTGCCCTTATCACCATCTTTGTCTTTTTCCAAACTCAGATTGAGAGCAGAATTACCAAGCATCCAGATGTCGTGCTTTCAAAGGAAAGGGTTGAAAAAATGGATGAACGCTTAGAGCGCATAGAAAATAAACTTGAACGACTTCAACAAATAGAGTGGAAGTTAGATCAACTTTTAAGAGACGAATACGGACCTTAAAGGAGGTGAAAAAGGATGGTTGCTTCAATCTTTAGCTCGATCTTTACCGGACCTGTGGAGTGGGGTATTGGGGGACTTATTATGATTCTGGTTGCATGGGTGGTTAAAAAACATTTACTCCCTTTCCTTGACACTGAGGTTAAGAAAAAGATGGCGGAATATGTTCTTTTGATCGCCGATGAGATTACCGATCAGTTGGTGGCGAAGTATCCAGACAAGAAAGTGTGGGTGTATCTGGATCGGGCAGTGGACAAGATCATGGAGGTTTGTGGCGTTAAAAGAGAAGTTGCG
>Ga0114920_10001564_pt1 | contig 10543 bp, 12 predicted proteins | sample ChitaG_FD_88683 | JGI IMG/M metagenome (GOLD analysis project Ga0114920, IMG submission 88683) | Deep subsurface microbial communities from South Pacific Ocean to uncover new lineages of life (NeLLi) - Chile_00310 metaG | ecosystem: Environmental > Aquatic > Marine > Oceanic > Sediment ...
AGTAAAAAGCCATTGCCCATAAATGTTGATGGCGCAATTGCTGCAGTCATTTCTGATATGGGTTTTGATTGGAAACTTGGTAAGGCATTCTTTTTAATTGGGCGTGCTGCAGGTCTTATCGCCCATGTTTATGAGGAGATGACAACCCAGAAACCAATGCGTCGTATGTGTAACCAGGAAGTAGAATACGATGGACCAGAGGAAAGGGACAGATGACAAGTTCCAAGAGCCAAGTTCCAAGAACCAAGAGGATAAGGGACATGAATTGCAAGCAAGAAAAAGTATATGAAATTATTGAAAAAACACCATTACAGTTTAAAGTAAAGGAACCAGGGACAGAATACGTCATTGATTTAAAAGATAGAACATTTGAATTTGCGATTGCCATTATTGAACTTCTAAAAACAGTTCCCTACAACAAAGAAAATGATGTTATCAGGTATCAACTGGCAAAATCTGGCACTTCAATCGGCGCTAATTATGAGGAAACTCAGGCGACCAGTTCAAAGGCAGACTTCAGACATAAAATCAACATTGTTCTTAAAGAAACAAGAGAATCAAATTATTGGCTTCGTATTATGCGGCGAGCGAAGATTGGTGAACAAAAAGCAGTAGCGATATTGATTGAGGAATCATTTGAACTTAGGAATATCTTTGGATCAATCTATAACAAGGTCAAGACCTAGTATGTATTTGATACTTGGTTCTTGGGTCTTGGATTTTGAGAGTTTGGCGAAGCCATGACTATTGCTGAGAAAATATTAGCGAAAGCATCAGGTAAAAAAGCAGTATTACCTAACGAGATTGTAATGGCAGAAGTTGATGTAGCCATGTCTCATGAGAACGCTGATGTAGTCTTAAGATCATTCCGCGATATCGGTATTAAAAAAGTTTGGGACAATGAGAAAATTGTAATTCTATTCGACCACCGTATCCCTGCGGAGAGTGAAAAAAGCGCAACAACTCATAAACGGCTGAGAGCATTTGTAAAGGAACAGAATATAAAATATTTTTATGATATGAAAGAAGGAATTTGTCACCAGATTCTTTCTGAATTTGGTCATTGTAGACCTGGTGAGGTTCTGGTAGGAACAGATTCTCATACCACGACCCATGGTGCATTTGGGACCTTTGCTACGGGTATTGGTGCTACGGAAATGGCAGGCGTTTGGGCAACAGGTGAGCTGTGGCTTAAGGTTCCCGAGTCAATAAAAATCACTGTCTCGGGTACTTTCAAAGATTATGTTTCTGCTAAAGATTTAATACTACATATCATTGGTGAATTAGGCTCTGATGGTGCAAATTATAATGCAGTTGAATTTCATGGTGAAACAATTCGCAATATGAGTATTGCATCAAGAATGGTTCTTTCTAATCTATCCATGGAAATGGGTGCTAAAGTAGCATTTGTTGTACCTGATGAAAAGACTATATTTTATGTACAAAAAAATTGTGATAAAAACCTTGAGACTATCTTACCAGATGAAGATGCCAAATATATTAAGGAAATCAATATTGATATTACAAATTTAGAAAGTCAGGTTGCCTGCCCGCATTCGGTCGATAATGTAAAATCATTAAAAGAGATTGCAGGAACTAAAATTCATCAAGCATTGATTGGCTCCTGTACCAATGGAAGACTTGAGGATCTTGCCATTGCAGCAAAAATTTTGGAGGGAAAAAATATTCATCCAGAAATACGTCTTCTTGTTATTCCGGCTTCAAGAAGAATCTACCTTGAGGCAATTAAAAATGGTTTTATTGAAATTTTTGTGAAGGCAGGAGGTCTTGTACTAAACCCGGGTTGTGGTCCATGTCTTGGAGCACATCAAGGTTTGCTTGCACCTGAAGAGGTTTGTGTGGCAACGACAAACCGTAATTTTAAGGGAAGAATGGGAAGCCCAGAATCCTTTGTCTATTTAGCTTCACCTGCGACAGTTGCCGCATCAGCAATAAGAGGGGAGATATCTGAACCATGTTGATTAGGGGAAAGGTTTATAAATTCGCCAGCAACATAAATACTGATGTTATATACCCGGGTAAATATTTATCCATTACCACTGACCGTGAAGAGATGGCAAAACACTGTTTTGAAGCTGCTTATCCAGAATTCTTAGAAAACGCAAAAAAAGGCGACATTATTGTTTCTGGTAAAAATTTTGGTTGTGGTTCATCACGCGAGCAGGCAGCAACTTGTTTAAAATATTTTGGAATTGGTGCAGTCGTTGCTGAATCATTTGCTCGCATCTTCTATAGAAATGCCATAAATCTGGCATTACCAGTTATTATTGCTCCGGGGATTAGTCAAAAGATTGAACACAATGATACCATTGAAATCAATTTAGAAACTGGTATAATTAAGAATATGAGAACGACTGAGATAATTAAGGCGAATAGGTTGCCACCATTTATCTTAAAAATTATTAATGATGGTGGTTTGATACCTTATTTAAAAAAGAAATTAAAAAATTCAAATATAATCAGGAGGATTCAATGAAACAATTTGTTGTTATAGGATTGGGACGATTTGGTTCGAGTATTGCTAAGGCGCTTAGCGCTAAGAATTTTGAAGTTTTGGCAATAGACGAAAATGAAGAGAGCGTACAGGAAATGGAGGGAACTGTTTCCCAAGCAGTTGTTATGGATGCTACTGATGAAAAAGGTTTAAGGGAACTTGGTATTAAGAATTTTGATACTGCGATTGTAAGTATGGGCGAAACAATTGAAGATAGTATAATGATTACACTTACATTAAAAGAAATGGGTTTAAGACACGTCATTGTCAAAGCAAAAAGCGATATGCACTCGAAGATTCTAAAAAGGGTTGGCGCTGACAGAGTTATATTCCCTGAACGAGAAATGGCTGCGAAACTTGCTGAAAGCCTTGCCAGCCCAAAGATATTTGATTTTATTGAACTCTCAAAGACCCATGGTATTGTTGAAATGGTTGCACCTAAAAAACTTGCTGATAAAACGCTAGATGAACTGAAATTGCGTACAAAATATAAGGTTAATGTTATTGCTATTAAAAGGAAAGTACCAATCACAAAACCTGATGGATCAACCGATTTTAAAGAAGATGTCATTATCGCTCCAGGCCCTGATGATGAATTGATCTCCGGCGATATTCTCATATTACTCGGAGAAAATAGTGATCTGGAGAAAATCGAAAAATTATGAGTGCTGATTTTGATGATTTGATTGAATTGAGTGATTTTTATATAGTGAGTCAGAAATTTGAAGAAGCAATTAAAGTACTCAAAAAAGCAGAAAACATTAAGAAAATTGCTCCGAAACTATACTATAATCTGGGCATTGCCTATGAAGCACTCAACGAGAATGACAAAGCACGAGATTCATTTCGATTAGTCTTGAAGATAGATCCAGGCTTCAAATCTGCACGGGAACACCTTGATAAACTAATCGAGGAATGATAAGATGAAGCACCGTTTTATCAAAACTGAGATATCCTACACGGGTGAACAATTACGCAGTAACTTTGCTTATACACATTTTGGTTTGCTCGGTGATTCTATCATTGCCTTTTGTGGTAAATGTGATGTTAAACAAAAAGAAATGATTGATCTGGAAGATCTAAAAGCAGGTAAACAAATATATTCTGAGTCAATGCTTCACTTTATAATTGAACACTATGACACTGATTTAGAAAAAGCAATTTTAAGACAACTACTTCTTACTAATATAGTAAAGGATTCAATAAATGATATAAAGCCGGAATTAGTGATTAAACGAATAGGCACTGATCTGTATGAAGGAGATGCCAAATTATCAATCTCCATAGCAACACTTACGCCTATCTCTTCATTAATACATTTTGGTATAAATATTACCTCAATAAATACACCGGTCAAAACAAAAGGGTTAAAGGATTATAATATTGACCCCTATGAGTTTGCTAATGGTGTAATAAACACATACGAAAAAGAACAGGATAAAATCCATACAGCGCGTTGTAAGGTAAGATGGACGAAATAATTAATCGCAGGATCACTGCGTTCGCAGAAAACGCTTTCTTTTATTTTATATTGCGAGCCGAAGGCGATACAGCAAGTCCCGCCATTCTTGCATGGAGGGACGATACTGCAAACCTCGACTTTGTCGGGGTGGTACTGCGAATCCAGCCCTTTTAACAAAGGGCTGGATGATACTGCATTTTTCTGCATGAAGGGTTTTGTTAGAGAACTATTTTCCTCAATCCAGGGAGAGGGAATCAAAGTAGGGCAGAGGCAAACATTCATTAGATTCCTTGGGTGCAATCTTTCATGCGATTATTGTGATACACCTCTAACACAAAAAATGGAAGGCGATTTTGTGTATAAAGATAAAATTCATAATAACCCTGTCGAAGTTGATTTTTTAATCGATAAAATTACAGAGGATGTGATTGCAATTACTGGTGGCGAGCCATTATTGCAGATAGATTTTCTGTTGGAATTGTGTGGAAAACTTAATAAAATGGAAAAAAAAATTTATCTCGACACAAACGCCACATTACCTGATGAACTTGAGAGGGTTATTAAATATGTAAGTACAGTTTCATTGGATTTTAAAATACCTACTGCTACGAGAGGACCCATATTGTGGGATGAACATGATAAATCTTTAAGGATTGCTTTGGAAAAAGAAGTATTTGTTAAAATCATCATTGATGAAAATTTTTCATATCATGAACTCGGTAAAACCTGTGAAATTATAAAAAAAACTGACATAAATATACCTTTGGTGATTCAACCTGTTTTTGGCAAGAATATCCCCAATATCATGGATATCCAGAAGAAGGCATTAAGCCGATTAAAAGATGTCAGAATAATCCCTCAAATCCACAAATATCTCGGTATTGCGTGACAAGATAAGCCTCGCTATTGCTCGGCTAAATTGGGTATTGACCAATCATCTTTTTTTGATAAAATTAAATAATAGGAGTAAAAAATGGTAAACTTAATAGCGATTATAATCCTTTTAGCGCAACCAAACAATGAACCAATAAATATTCAATGCACAATTCGCGATTCAATATCACATGATTCGATTCCTTTAGTCCAAATTACATTTGAGAATTTGGGTAAATCTTTTAAAACAAGGCAAAGTAATTTTTATGTATCACTGCCAAGTGCAACTTACAACCTTGTCTTAGAAGCAGATGAGTACGAGAAACTTGTTAGATCCATAGATGTCTCTTCGGAAAGTGATAGTTTTGTTTTTGAAATGGTGAAGGCATCAGATAGGGTTTGGCTTGGGCTGAAACAAGATACCTTAAACATTTATTTAGATTCACTTGATAATGCATTAAAAAAGAGAGAACTACAGGAGGCAAAGCGGCTAATTGCAGTTGTTGAAAACTACAATTGTTCTGTTTCTGTTCTCGACAGTATTCATAAATCCTATGATTTAGCAAAAACAGCCTGGTCAGATAGTTTTCTACAAATTGCCCAGGAACTTGAAGATTCAACAAAATTTGCTGATGCTTATTATTACTACAAAAAAATTGTAGATATTGATTCTCTTAACGAAACTGCCTTAAAAAAACTTGATGAAATAGATAATAAAATTACTGGCTCACAGAAAGGCGATACCTTACAACCTCCCAAAGAAAGGCCAACAATAGATCATCAAACAATAAAGAAAATGTACAATGAAGCATTATCCAAATTTTTTTCAGAGGATTATAATGGTGCTTTGAAACTTTTCAAAACAATTCTCAGGTACGATCCAACATATGAAAGTGCACGAAAATATTTAAAGAAAACTGAAGCAAGGTTAAAAGTTTTAAAAAAGGGATAATTTAAGGTGGATATCCTACCTTTTCCAGAAAATTATTACGATAGGATAGATTCGGAATAACATAGAATAATATTGTATTATAAAGACCCAATTTTGGCGAAACAAGAATGTTTCTGAGTAAAATTGAATCCCATGAGTAAAAACTATCACGTAACCATTCCATCCAGGAATATAATACCTGGGGTGTGGTTCCTGGAATTTGAACTACAGGCATCCATTGGTCGTAAAGCGTTAAATCTTTTACAATTAAGCCATGTTTATGGTACTTTCTGTATAAAGCAGTTTTAGGTATGGGTGTTTGCACACTGATTTTAATCAAATCTATCTTTATCTTCATCAGTAATTTCAATAACTTGCGATAGAAATCAAAGTCTTCCCCTTTAAAACCTAATCTGATTTTACAACCAACAGCTATTTTGTATTTATGGATTAAACTGACCTGATGTGTTTTTTCTTTCAGGTAATTCTTATTATCAATGTTATTGCGTAGATTTTCACCTAACCAATCTTCTTTTAACCATATTATTCTCGTGCCATTATCACGTAAAATGGGTAATATAGAGTGGTGGTTAAATACCTGTCCTGCAGTTTGGAATATCCACATTTTCTTGAAACGCCAACATTTTTCAAATAATTTAATAGTATAATCAACATCATACAAAAAATCGTCATCCCGGATAAATATAATTTTTATCTTAATACGCGAAATTTCTTCTACTACGTTATTTATTTCCCATTGCACGTACTTTTTGTGTAAAATATTTTCGTAGCAGAAATCTTTTTGTGTGTTAAGACATGTACAGCCAAAAGATGTCCGCAATTGTGAAAGTGCTGGTGTAAATCCGTATTTTTCTTCAATGCTTCGCTTAACATTGAATTGAGCTGAGCTATTTGATGTGTAATATTTCGCAATATTATTTGCTTTTGCATGGGCAAGTATTTTTTTCCAAACATTTACAATATCACCGATAACTACTGTATCTGCAAATTTTTTATTACTTTTTGGAAACAACGTTGAATAAAAACCGTAACAGATAACTTTGGTTTTCTTGTCCCATGTTTTTCTTACTGAGTTTTGTATATAACGTGAGAGATTTAGAGGTACATTTACAACTAAGATGTCAGGTGTGAAATTAGGTTTTTCCTCAATCCTTTCATCATAATAAAAAAAATCATGCCCTTTTGATAAAAGTGCAAGGCGCATTGCATCATAGTTTGGCCTTCTGAAAAAAGCGCTTCCTTTAATTGCTTCAAAGGGAATGAACCGTTTTTGCGTAGTTGCAGGATTGTAGAACAAAATTTTCATAACTCTGAAGAGTTATAGATTCAGACACATGGAAGCGGATTTAAGCATAACGAAGTTATCTTGTGATGTCGTTGAATGTTACAAATATGATTAATAAGAGAATTAGAGCATAGCCAATTTGTTGAATTACAATTCGGGTTTTTTTGGAAAAACGCTTTCGTCTGATTGCTTCTATGATTGACATAACTATGTGGCCACCATCAATTGCCGGTATAGGAAAGAGATTAATGAGTCCTAAATTTATAGAAATAATCACAAGTAGCCCAAGTAGAAATTCAAAACCCCATTGAGCAGATTCACCACTTAATTTTGCAATAGCGATTGGACCACCCAATGCTTTTCTTGAAATCTTACCGATTATCAATTGATAAAATGTATTTAGCGTTAACCATATTATATCACGAGTTCGATTTAAAGATAAAACAAATATCTTTGATGGTGACAGGTACATACGCTCCCGGGGTATAAGAACGGAAATTTGTCTTACAGTATCTTTTGTTATTGGATCATAAACAGATATTGGTGTAATATTAGCAGTTTTAATTTCGCCATTGTGCTGCCATTCGAATAAAAAGTTTTTTTCTTTGGAATATCTAATAATATCAACTAATCCATTCCAGGCTAGGACTTCTGCTCCATTTATTTTTAGAACCTTATCACCCGTTCTCATACCTGCTTTGTAAGCAGGGCCACCGCGTTTTATGGTTCCTAAGATAGGTGGGACTAAGTTTGTTAAACCAAGTGAATCAAGGTTAATCACTAAATTTTTTGTGATTTTTCTACCATTTCTCATTACAGTTATATTTACTTCTTTATCTATGTTTTTTGATAACACCTCTGTGAATTTATCCCAATTATTTATTCGTATATCATTTACTGAAATTATCGAATCTCCGTTTATAAATCCTGCTTTATCTGCATAACTATTTTCATCAATTTGGATTTTAGTATAGGGATCAATTGAAAGCCCAAAAATAGAAAAGATGATAATCAGTACTATAATGGCTGAAATAATATTGAATAGAGGACCCGAAGTGAGAACAATTATTCTTTTATAAATTGGCGCATCATAAAAACCGGGTTGGTCAGATCTTTTTATCTCTGTAGGTTCTTTGCTATTCTTTTCTGAAGTTGGTAATATTTTACCTTCTTCTTCACCTGCCATTTTTACATAACCGCCAAGAGGGAAATAAGCAATTCTAAAATCTGTTTCTCCAATCTTTTTTCTAAATAGTGGAGGTCCAAATCCGATTGAGAACTTTTCTACTGGAATATGAAATAGCTTTGCCGCTAAAAAATGGCCAAACTCATGAATTGTTATACAAAAAGCAAGCAGAAGTATAAATGGTAATACTAGATATATTACGAAATCAGCCATTGGAGACCAAAAGCCTGAAGTTGCTAGTTCTAACAAGTTATCCTCCTAACTGTTTGCTTAGCCCATGATGCCTGTTCTATGTAGTGCTCAATAGAACCTTTTCGGGGTTTATGTTCACTCATGACTCTTTCAATTATATTCGGAATTTTACTGAATTTCAATTTATCTTCAAGAAAAAGTTTAACCGTTTCTTCATTTGCAGCATTTAGCACAGCAGGCATACTTTTACCGAGTTTTAATGCATCATATGCATATTTTAAGCATGGAAATTTTTTCAAATTTGGCGGCAGAAAGGTCAGATTCTTAACCTTTGCAATATCCAGGTTCTTTACAATAGAATGTAGTCGTTTTGGAGCTGTAAGTGCATATTGAATCGGTAATTTCATATCAGGAGTAGAAAGTTGGGCTAATAAGGTTCCATCAACAAATTGAACCAATGAATGGCATATTGCCTCCGGATGTATTACAACGTTAATCCTGTCTGCGGGGAGATTAAAGAGATGATGTGCTTCAATTACTTCAAGACCTTTGTTCATCATTGTTGCTGAATCCACAGTGATCTTCGCACCCATTTTCCATACCGGATGATTTAAAACATCAGATTTAATTACATTTTTTATGGATTTATTTAAAAATGGGCCTCCTGATGCTGTTAATATAATACTTTTCACATTGTTTCCTCTATTACCCTCAAGACATTGATAGATAGCAGAATGCTCACTGTCAATTGGCAGCAATTCGACTCCATTTTTCTTCACCGAATCCATTATTATATCACCAAAACTTACCAGGATTTCTTTAGTGGCAAGACAGATACGCATTTTCTTTTCAATCGCCCTCACTATTCCAGAAATACCAATAGAACTGGCAAATGCACAAATAATAATATCAGCATTTGTGCTCTCAACCATATCAGTAATTCCTTGCTCGCCACATCTAATCTGTATTCTACCAAGATCCTTTTTTAGATTTTTGTAATATTGACAATCCATTATTGTTACCATTTTGGGTTTAATGTCTTTTGCCTGGTTTATTAACATTTGATGGTTAGTATATCCCGCAATCCCCACAATTTTAAAGTTTTTTAACTGTTTAATAACCTTTATTGCATTACAACCTATTGAGCCTGTTGAACCTAATAGAATTACTCTTTTCATAATATCTTGCTCAAAATTTTAAGATCGCTTCTTCTTGTAATTTTGATGTTGAAGCGGTCTCCCTGAAAAAGATAGACTGGGATTTCTAAGGATTCAAGTATTGCTGCCTCATCAGTGTAATCAACAGAGAGATCTGCTTTTTTATATGCATTTTTTAACAGGTTAATTGTAAAAAATTGTGGTGTCTGAATAAAATAAAGATTCTCTCGGAATAATGTTTTAATAACAACATTACTCTTCACTTCTTTTACTGTATCGCTAACTTTTGAGCCAAAAATAACTGCTTTATATTTACGACACAATTTGATCCCTTTATTTATTAATTTTTCAGAAGCAATGGGCCTCACGCCATCATGGATAATAACAATTCCTGAATTAGTTTTTATAGTATTTAAGGCATTTAAGACTGAATCTTGTCTGCGTTTACCTCCAGCAATGATATTATATACCTTTTTAAATCGCCATTCCTTTATTGTTTTGGTAACATATTTAATACTATTTATAGGGACAACTACTGTTATTTTCTTGATGTTTTTATTTGTTTCAAAATTATCGAGTGCATAGAGAAAAAGAGGGCGATCATTATAAGAATAGAATTGTTTTAATTCTCCAAATCTTCGTCCTTTACCAGCTGCCACGAGTACCGTATGAATAGACATGGGAGAATGATAACCAGAATTGTAAGAATGTCAATATATTGTTAAACAAATGCCAATACCGCTGCGAAGCAGCCTACCCCGAATTTATGAGATCCATAACCGCTCTGAAAGAGCCATCATTTACCTATTGACATTTAGCAAATTATGGATATTATTTAATATGAAATTAGACCTTAAGGAGGTGGCATTATGAAAAAGATGCTTGCGGTACTTCTCCTTGCCGTAGTGATAATAGGTTGTG
>Ga0114920_10001565_pt1 | contig 10543 bp, 15 predicted proteins | sample ChitaG_FD_88683 | JGI IMG/M metagenome (GOLD analysis project Ga0114920, IMG submission 88683) | Deep subsurface microbial communities from South Pacific Ocean to uncover new lineages of life (NeLLi) - Chile_00310 metaG | ecosystem: Environmental > Aquatic > Marine > Oceanic > Sediment ...
ATCATATCGTATTAATATCTAAGTATTTTTATAGATGTGTTGGTATAATAGTAGTGATATGTTACTTATTGTCGATACCTACTTCGTCGATTTTCTGCTTGGCTGTTAGACGTGTTTTTCTCTAAATTTGCCCTGGGGCTGCTTTTTAGAGGTTGTTAATTTGTAAATAGTTGTGGTATTTTTAGGGTAATTATTGGATTAATTTGGCTTTGGGGTATACAGTGGGGTATATATTGTTTTTTGAGTAGTTACCCATTTTTGAGTAACATTTAAATACAGACTTCATGATGTCATAATTAAAAATGAGGTTAAGAAGATGAAAAGAACAAAAGATAAATCTGAAGTAGAAGCGAAAATGAAAGATCGTGTTGCTACAGCTGGTAAGTATCTTACATCTTCACTTGAGAAAGCTGATGATCCTATAGATGTTATTCTTTCTGATCCTACACTTTATTTGAAAAAACTTGTTGATGGTGTAACTGAAGCACATCGAACAGGAAAAATAAAAAGTGGGTTGGAGAAAGCAAAAGCTAGAGATTCTTGGAAAAAATCTATTCCTAGAGCTGGAGCACATTTTGAGGAAAGAACTGATGATATGGTCGCAAATGCTTTAGATGATTATGATGCACGAAAGGGTGTTATTGATGCTGCTAAAGAAGTAATAGCTAAAATGCCATCGACAACTCGAACACAGAGAATTGCAAGATCAACAAAATATCAACAGCTTGTAGCTGAAGGTTTTGATAAACTTTATGGGAGAAAGGCTTAAAATAGCCTTTTTTCTATAACGATAAGAGTTAAAACAAAAAGAGGTATATTATGGCACTAAAAGAACCTTTTATGATTAAGCAGCAGCTAACGGTAGCTGACAATTTAGTTACTGAAATAACAGCAGATACAGGACAATCTATTTTAATCAAGGAGTTAGCAAGTTCTGTTTTTGGGGATAATGAATTTGTAGAGGCTCTTATAGGGCGTTTATCTGTTGGTTATTTTAGAACAGGCTTACATATTGATGACAACCATTTAGAATTGGCTAAATGCACTCTTTGGTATAAAAACCTTCATGATTACTTAGTGGATATGGGTATTTTTAAGGGCTATCCTGTTGCTGAAGGTGAAACTTTTACTCTGAAAAATGTTACTGCTGATACTAGGCATTTGGGACGAATTATTTACGAGTTACATGATGCTGGCGATATAACGAAAGATATGCCAAATGGATCAGAATCTACAGAGTTTAGTTTTTTGCATTATGGAACAAATACCTCTGAAATAGCAGTATCTACGTATGGAGACATAGATTTATCTCTTAATCCTAAGGAATATCCTACGTTTCCTTTCGGAGTTGATGTCCCTGCTGGTAGGGAGATCGATATTCACGGCTTACTGTTAAAAACATGGGGTGGACGAACAGACGATACACCAGCTGAAATGAGGTATTTACGGTTATTGAAAGATAGGGAGGTATTATGGGATGAAGATAGAGACGGTGTATATGTTACTCAGGGACTAGACTATTTCACTTATCATACTAGAAAGGCTCGACATCCTTTTATACCATTTCCTGAGCCCATAACATTTCTACCAGGTGAAGAGTTAAAAATCGAGTTATCTGCTGGAGCTGAAGATCATATTGATGCTGAAGAGGTTTTAGTTTGTTTGGTTGAAACAGTGAGGACGGTTGTTTAAGGGAGGACTGAGATATGACTAAATTTTATAAAAGAATTGATTTTGCTGGGACGGCAAATAAGGAGAAACTTAATACCTTACTTACTTCAACTGTTGAAGAGCCTAAGCATGTTACGGCATTATGGTTTACTGAAAGCGGGGGGACGCTATATCACGATGCTATACTCAGAGCCTATGTTGAAAGAGAAAAAATTATTGATATGCGCTGCACGAATTGGATGCTAGATGACGATGTTGATGACAGAGTTGCTTTACCTCGAATAGAAGTTGATATTACTTTACCGATAGGTCAGAGCTTATCTGTGGGCTTTGTTTCAGGAGGTAATGCTAGTAGCTTTGATATAACAGCAGAATATGAGATTACATCATAATCTCTTTTTATTCTTTGAGGTTTCATATGGTAGAAGAGACACAGCAAAAAATTAAACAGGAAACTCTTAAAAATGTTGACTTATTGCTTGATCCTGATTATTTAAGAGAGATTTATACGTCTAATTTTTATCACAACACCTTGTCTTTAATATCGGGCTGGACTGGAGACAGGACTAAACTCTTAAGTTGCACTATTGGAGGGGTGTTAAAAACCGCTCCTGTTGCTACAGGACTTGAAGAGTATAAATCAGCAGTAGCTACATTAAGTGATAATGACTTTCATGAAGGTATCAGAGATGACGTTACTCCTTATGCTCGATGGGACATTCTTATTGAAACTAAGGACGCTATTATAGAATATCGAAACAAGGTTAACACGGATTGGAGCGATGAAATAATCCTTACTGTTGGCTGGCATAGTCTCGATTTGGTAAGTAATGGTATTCAAATAAAAAACCGAGTTGCGGGACAAAATACTTCTTATCAGATAACAGGTTATCGTTAAGAGATTTTATGACAAATTCTCATGATCAATTACATAAACTTGTTACTCAGACTGAGAAAGATAGGACAGTAACAGGTGTTGTAACAACAAAGAAGCATGATCCTGCATATGTGAAAGTGAAACGAACAGGTTTTTATACAACACAACAGTCAGATACAACGTTGTGGACTCCAGCTGGTAGTAAGAAATTCGTAATTACTGATATAATTGTAAGCGTTGATACAGCTATGAGGGTTTATCTTAATGACGACGCAACGAAAATATATGAATGGCACTTTGCAGCTAACGGAGGTTGTGTAATAAATCTACAAACTCCCGATGAGAGTGCTATAGCTGATAATGTTCTATCGATTACAATGGATGCTCCAGGTAAATGCAGTATTAAAGTCTTGGGATATGAGGTTTGATATGGCGACATTCGGTTATGAAGTTGCAGGGGCCAGCGACATTAAAATTTGCTACTTTGATGCGGTGAAATATGGGACGTGGTTACGTGGCACTTCTTTCAGTCCTGCCTACAGCGGTGCATTGGATGAAATCTGGGTTTACATACAAATGCCTTTCGGTGAGGGTCGTCAATATGATTTAGAACTTGGAATCTATGAAGAACACGGATGGGGTGTCAATTCACATAAACTTATCGAGAAGGAGAAAGAAAAGAATCTCACGACATCTGGCTGGCAGAGAATCTACAATTTCCATGAAAGGGTAACAGCTGGCAAAAACTATATCTTGGTTGTAATTGCATTTGCAGTCTATGGGTTTCCATATCCCGTTTCAATTAATCCAGCATATGATACTGTAGAAAACAACAGATACTATGAGCATCCTGGTTTAGATTGGAGATGGCAAGATCCCTGGGATAAAGCACCTACTGGCACAGGTAGAAACTACTCAGTCTACGTAACTTATACGCCAGTAATATCGAAAGGAGCTATGCAGTTAGGAAAATATTGGGGGGAGCCTATTTGATTGATAAATTATTTAAAAAGGTAGAACATATGGAGATTGTTTAATATGGGTAATCCACACACAGCTCCATTAGCTTCTTTAATAGAGTTAGTTGACGATTTAGAAACACGGTTAACTACTGACAGAGCTGGTTATCTAGTTAATCTTAATAATACAGAATTATTAAACATCCCAGATTTATCTACTTTAACAGCTACAATAATTAGTTATTTAGATAATGCAGAATTATTAAACATCCCAGATTTATCTGCTTTAACAGCTACAATAATTAGTTATTTAGATAATGCAGAATTATTAAACATCCCAGATTTATCTACTTTGACAGTTGCTCAAATAGCTAAAATATCTAATCTTGATAAGGCTATTTCAGCATTAAATGATGTTGCTTTAGCTGATATAGTAGGTTTTTTTGGTTATAGTCATGGAACAGTAGCATTATTTCAGACAACCCCAGCGACAGGAACAGCTCATGCTTCTGAAGAGATAAATGATAATGTTACTGTTGATACTTTTTATTGTGAGGCTGTCGGAGAATATTGTGAGATTGATTTAGGTGGAATTTATATAATAACACGATATAGACATTTTGATTCAAATTCAAATGATGGAAGCGGTTATTGGAAAATTCAGTATAAGCTCGATGGTGTTTGGACTGATTGGATAACAGATATTCCTACTAGAGCTACAAATGACTGGAGTGATTGGGTAAACGGGAGTGTGATAAAAACCCAATATTTAAGGGTAGTTGCTACTACTCTTGATACTAAATCCACTCCTGATAAAACTTATTGTGGAGAATGGGAAATAACTGGAGTTTAAGAGAGGTAAATATGGACGACAAATATAAATTAGCATGTGTTGGTGTCGTAAGTTTGGTAGCTTACGGTAGTGTTGCTCTTTATACAGGGCATAACGGAAGCATAACCACAGCTATTATTTCTGGTGTTGTTGGTGTGATTGCTGGCACAATAGGTTTTGTTTGGGGTAAGGTATCGTAAAATCTGGCTTCAAACAATATAAATACTTCTTTTTCAATACTTTTATATAGATCAGTAGGTGAAAGTATGACTATGTTGGAAGATATTGAAAAAAGTATAGCTGAAGGAGAAAAGGCTGTAGAAGAGGCAGAAACAGGAATACGAATTTTAAAGGCTGCTGAAGAGGACGTTACTAAACAAGAAGCGGATTTAAAAGTTGCTAAGGATCGTTTAAAGAAGCTCAAATATGCTGTTTTAAAAGAAAAACCTAAGAAGGCTTAAAATGGGTTGGTGGGAGGACTTAGTTGACTGGATTATGGGCAAGATCAAAGCAGCTATAAATGCTATAAATAACGCTATCAACTGGATAAAGAGAAAAGCTAGTGACGCTGTTGACGCTGTTAATATTGCTATTCAAACTATAAATACTTTTATCACTAATACTATTAACTCATTAAGCAAAGTTGTTAGTGACGCATGGAATAAATTAAATAAAGTTGTCAGTGATGCATGGGACTGGCTGAGTAAAGCTGTTAGTGATGCATGGGACTGGTTGAGTAAGGCACTTGGTGACGCATGGGACCGGTTGAATAAAGCTGTTAGTGACGCTAGGGACTGGCTTGATAAAGCTGTTAAAGATGCTAGAGACTGGCTTGATAAAGCTGTTACAGATGCAAAAGACTGGCTTGATAAAGCTATTACAGATACAAAAGACTGGCTTGATAAAGCTCTAGTAGACGCTAAGACATGGATTGATGACAGAGTAAAAGATGTTCAATTTCTAATAGATGAATTTAAAGATATATTTGAACATCCTAATATATTTGTTAAATTTCTCATAGACACGGTAGTTGATATGTGGTAGGTGTAAAATATGAACGATATAGGTAAAACAGCAAAAGAGCGTTATGAGTATGATGCTAAACAGGCTGCTGAAGGAGCAAAACCTAGAGGTTTAGGTGGGGCTGTTATTGGCGTATTAGCGACCTGGTTTAGAGGCGTGATTTCAGAGCTTATAGATAAATACAAGCCCGAGATCATAACAGATGTAAAAAAAGAGGTAGCTCTAAAAAGTATTGATCCGGATATGTTTCAAACAGAAGAGATAAAGAATAGTGTCATAAAACTTAAAGAAGCTTTAAAGTATTCTCCTGAAGATACTAGTGGATTAGCTGGGGATTTATTAGATGTTGTAATAGGGAAGGCTTCAAAAGTTCAATTTCAAGCAATAACGGGTAAATCTGTAGATGACAAAATGCCTCTTTCAAATGCTCTTTTTACTCAAATGGCTATAGTTACCGATGTATGTTTGCTGGCTAATATTTTGTCGATTATAGGTCAGTGTATACCTTTCACTCAATTAACTGATTTAGGGCGTGAGATAAGATCGTATCTTGATTATTCGGGTTTAACCCAGATAACAGGTTTTGGTTATGGCATGATGTTATCAGCAGCTCTAGCACCTAAAATTACACAAGAAATTGACAGTAAAATGAGAAATACACCGCTTGATCCCAGGAGTTTAATTACCTTACACCACAGGGAGTATTTAACCTATGACGAATTTAAAGAACAAATGTATATTAAGGGATATAATGACACTCGGATAGAATTATTATTAAACGAGGCTCAATATTTTCCGTCTCCAGCAGATGTTATATTATGGGCAGCTCGAGAGATATTTGAGCCTGAGATCAGGGCTAAGTTAAGGCTCGATGACAAAATACCTCCTGAGTTTTTAGTATATGCAAGTAAAGCGGGCATGACTGAAGAGATGGCTAAGAATTATTGGGCTCAACACTGGGTTTTTCCAGGTTTTACAACGATTCAAGAAATGCGATGGAGAAACATCATAACTGATGCTGATGTTGACATCTTTTTTACGGAAGCTGATATTGTCCCTTATTGGCGTGAAGCCATGCTGAAAGTCATGTATAGCCCTTATACTCGGGTTGATGCCAGGAGAATGTTTGAGACTGACATTTTAACTCGAGATGAATTTAAAACTGCTATGACGGATATTGGTTACACTGAGGAAAGAGCGGAAGGTTTGGCGAAATGGGCTTCAGCTCGTAAGCTAGCCCCTCAGAAAGATTTAACCATAAGTAAGATCGAGAAAGCGTTTAGGGAAGGCGAAATTACAGAGACAAATTATACAGAAAGAATAAAATTAATGGGTTATGATGAAAATGAAGCAACACTCATGCTTAACCTGTTGAAGCGGGACATTGAAGAGGTTGAAGAGAAAGATAATGTTGATTGGTATATCCTAAGATTTAAAAATGGGCTTATTGGTTTAACAGAATTGGAGACATTTCTTAATGGTCTAGGATTCGGTGAGGCTAAAAAGAATAAGCTTATACTGAAGGCTAAGATTGCTAAGGGTAAACTGGCTAAAACCGCTTCTAAGAGTGACCTGGACTTATGGTTTACACAGGGAATTATAGATGAACCTGAATATAAGACACGGCTTGAAGGATTAGGATATGAAAATGGCGACATAAGCAACTATGTTTTGAGCATAGCAAAATAATAAGGAGGTAAGAAATGACATCTATAGAAGAGCTTGTTACGAGCTTCAGGCTTGCTATGAAAATAGAAGAGGCTGAAGAGACTGAAGAGTAATTTTATATACTTCCACTATATTTGAAATTAAGAAGAGTTGGGGCTGAAGTTTAATTACTTGTTTCCTCAATAGAAGGACATATCCTGCTGGCTTCACAACAGTTTTTTATTATCCTTCAGAGACTTCACTCCCATTCTTCCCCTCCACACTTCTTTTTGGGTATTAACTCATTTTTGGGTAAACAAATATATAAACTATTCATCTTTTTAGGTTATTTGTGAAGCCTTATGGCGAAAAACAATAAAGGATCGGAAGCTGACACCGATGTAAAAGAAAAGTCAGATAGTGATAAGCCAATCAGCCAGCAATCCCTAATTTTAGAGGTAAAACCAACCCTTATTATATCTGAAGGCAAGCATACAGGTATAATTACTAAACTACAGCATAGAACTGTCCCTTTTGGTTATATTGACATATTTATAAAGGAAAAAAAGACAGAGGCAGAGTTAAGAGCTGGTTTTGGCGATAAGATCACAGAAAGAACAGCTCTAGGTAAGTTTTTAGTTAAAATGGGTGTAAACCTAGAGGTTGGAGTGAATATTGATCTACAGAAAGAACTGCTTGGAAGGGAAGTTACCTTCATGTCCGAGAATGAAGAGACTGATAAGGGAGTTTTTGCTAGAATAATCAGAGGCACTGTTAAGCCTCTGGAGTAAATCTCTTTTTTCTTTTTTCTTTATGGAGACAAATAAAGGAGTGATTAAATAATGGAAATACGAAAATTAGTTATATTTGCGATCCTGATGGAAAATAATGACGGGATTATAGGTAAAACTCCAGATTATGTTATGGAAAAATGGCGATCTGCGAGCCAAATGGATAGACCTGAAATGATGTTAGACAGTTACAATTTAGCGAAGTTGGAAGCATGGGACAAAAAGTGGTTTGGCAAGAGATAAAGAAGCCTAATTGTAATGAGCTTTACATGCTTCGGTTGAAGCCCGAGAATCTTCTAAGAATACCAGGCCATACATTTGTAAAGGTTGAAAAATAGTTACTATAATAACATCGGTGGATCTTGCTGCAGCAATTTCGACACGAGAAAGAAAATCGATCATGCAGTTATTATAGTAACAAAAAGTGGATGTGGTGTAAATAGTATACGTATTCGATGCAAAATTCGACAGATATAAAGCAACTAAAATCTACAAGCTGATAAAAGCAGGAGCTATAGCTGGTGTATCGGCTACTAGGATAGTAGATCAGCTAAAAATTAAGGGCTTATCTTATAGAAGGATCGAAATGTTACACGATGTAAGAAGAGCCAGGGCTGTTGAATTTGCTAAAACGTCAGATTCTTATTATAAATCAGGTATGTTTTTTGATTATGTTTATGAGCCTTTTAGAAGCGATACTGGATTAAGAACTACAGAGGTTAACAAGATACTCAGGGATAGAGAGAGAGCTATCTATGAAGATAAGGAGGAGCTTCTTTTAATATATGACATCGAGGACAGGTATCTTAAGATAGTTGATTTACTATGAAAGCGGTTTTTCAGGAAAATTCTATACCTTTTGACGATCTATGTATCAGGCAATATCCTTTAAGAAAATTGAGACTTGGTAAAAATCATTTGATTCATGCGATAGATACCGAGACTTATAAAGGATATGCTCGGTTGATAACTAACGATCTAGGAGACAGCCTTTTATCTGATAGCATCGATGACTATCTAGGCTTTCTCACTAAGTCATGTTTTAAGACAGCTCACAGCTTTGCTTACAATCTCAGATATGATGCCCAAGCAATATTGAAATACTTGCCTAATGACCTTCTAAAAGAACTCTGGACTACCTCTAAGACTAAGTATAAAGACTACAAGATCAAATATGTCCCTAAGAAGGTTTTATCAATCACACTTCATAAAAACAGATATGCCTTTTATGATATAGCTCAATTTTTTAACATGAGCCTGGCTGAAGCTTCTAAGAAATATCTACAGAAGGTAAAGAACCCTGAATTTGTAGATCCTGTTCTATTAAACACTTCTAAACAGTATTGGAAGCAAAATCAGGAGAAAATAATAAGATATTGCATTATTGACAGTCAGTTAACACAACAGTTGGGACAATTTTTACAGTCAATGCTTCAGAAAGCTCTTAATATTAATCCACAAAATTACGTTTCCGTTGCTAGCCTCAGTAAACAATACTTTCGTAAGAAATGTGTCATACCTCATATACAAAAAATTAGTAGAAAGGTGTTAATGGGAGCGTTCAACGCTTATAAGGGGGGACGTTTTGAAGTTTTAGAGAAAGGTAATGTTGGTAAATGCACTCTGTTAGATATAAAGAGTGCATACAGCTATGAAATTTCTAAGTTGATAGATGTTACCAAAGGCGATTGGTTATTCACTCGGAAAATGAATGAGGAGGCTTATTATGGCTTCTATAACATAAAGTTATGGGTTAAGTGGGCCCACATGTTGCCTATACCGTTTAAACGTCCTATAGGCGTTTATTGTTATCCTGCTGGTAGTTGGGGGACGTGGATAACGAAACAAGAACTGTTGGCTTATGATCCATTTATTGAGTATGAGATAATTAGCGGTTATGAGTATTATCCTAAGAAAATAATATATCCTTTTAAAGAAGAGATATTACGCTGTTTTAATGAGAAAGAGAAATATGACAAATCTGATTTTAGATATGATCTAGTTAAGAAAATCCCTAACAGTCTATACGGCACATTTTACGAAAAACACAAGACAAATAAGAAATGGTATACAGGGAAAATGTTTAACCCTGTGTATGCCAGTATAATAACAGCAAATACCAGGATTAAGGTTTTTAAGAAAGCTATTGAGCTAAAAAATCCAACAGTAGCTTTCGCAACTGACAGCATTATAGTAAAAGGGAGAACTCCTAACACCCTGAAAGGGTGTATAGGAGACTGGGAGAAAGAAGCATATGGAGACACGATCATACTTAAGTCAGGGATTTATAAAATAAGGAATAAAGTTAAAACAAGAGGCATGAGTAAAAAAACTAAGGTAGATACTCCTTATGGAAAATATGATAGCATTTTTGATTATATTCAAGATAAACCAACCCTGGTAATCTATCCTATAAAGCTTGTAAGGCCTGTTTCTTTGGGCGAATCACTAATTAAGACAAAAATACTTTCTCCGAGAGACATAAACGTATGGAGGGATTTTCCTTACAGGGTAAATATTAATATAGATTTTAAGAGATATTTCAAAACCTCCTTCGAGAGCGGTTTGGAAATATTTACTAAAAACATCGATTCTGAGCCTTTTATCGTAAATTAATGACTTAAATACTTTTTGAATAAGGCTAAAAGACTATTAGACTAAAAGACTAGAAGTTGACAGGACTATTTTTATTATATCCCTCTTAAGATATTATTTCGTATCCGCAGATACGAAATGACTAACA
>Ga0114920_10001566_pt1 | contig 10542 bp, 5 predicted proteins | sample ChitaG_FD_88683 | JGI IMG/M metagenome (GOLD analysis project Ga0114920, IMG submission 88683) | Deep subsurface microbial communities from South Pacific Ocean to uncover new lineages of life (NeLLi) - Chile_00310 metaG | ecosystem: Environmental > Aquatic > Marine > Oceanic > Sediment ...
GGCACCTGATCGAGGCGCTCGCCCTCAAGTTCATACTGTGTGCAGACCTTGATCTCACTGAGACTGTCCAGGACGTCCAGCTTGGTGACGGCAATCGAGTTCACACCGTTAATGCGGATTGCATGCCGCAGGGCCACTAGGTCAAGCCAGCCACAGCGGCGTGGCCGTCCCGTAGTTGTGCCGTACTCGTCTCCATGTGTGCGCAATTGTTCACCGATCTCGTCGACCAGCTCGGTCGGGAAGGGACCGCTGCCCACACGGGTGGTGTAGGCCTTGACCACGCCAACCACTTCATCGATCATCCTCGGCCCGACTCCAAGGCCCGTCAGCACACCGCCGATAGTGGTGTTCGAAGAAGTGGCGTAGGGATAGGTGCCCAGATCAACATCAAGCATCGCTCCCTGTGCACCCTCAAACAGGATCGTCTTCCCTTCCAGACGTGCCTGATGCAAACGATATGAGACATCGACCGTCATGGCTCTGAACAGCTCCGTCATCTCTTGAAGCATCTGGAAAGTGCGTTCGAGGTCAGCGCGCTCGTCTGTGGAACCCTCAAGATATTTCACCTTTATTGAACGCTGGAAATTCAACCGCTGGCGAAGCCGATCCGGAGCAAACAGATCCGCAATTCTGATCCCGTGGCGGGCAAACTTGTCGACATAAGCAGGACCGATCCCCCGTAGTGTCGTACCAAGCGATGCTGTCCCGCGACTCTCCTCCTCGACCGCGTCAATCAACTTGTGGTAGGGCAGCACAAGGTTGGTGGCAGGAGATATAAACAGACGTTCCTGATAGTCAATCCCCCGGGCAACCAGGAGGTCCAGTTCCTTTTTGAACTCAACCGGATCAAGCACCACCCCGTTGCCGATATAACAGATCTTATCCGGCTGGATGATCCCCGACGGTATCAGGTGCAGCATATACTTTGTGTCGCCAACAATAATTGTATGCCCCGCGTTTGCACCACCCTGAAAGCGAGCGATTATGTCAGCGTCGGCGGCAAAGATATCGACAACCTTGCCCTTGCCTTCGTCTCCCCACTGACAGCCAAGAACGACTCTGTTTCTACTCATTGTGTTATGCCTTTTGCGTGGTGGTGTGCCTTTTAACCAACTCATGAATGGCATTCATAAGCTCATTTTTTCCCAAACCGGAAAGAGTCGAAGACGGGATCGCTCCAATTTCCAGTTCACTCTCGACCTGGCGCACCTTTCTGTTGACCTTGTCTTTGCTCAACTTGTCCGACTTGGTGATAGCGACCAGCACCGGCAGTTGACGTTCGGTGAGCCAGGCCACCAGTTGCTGGTCCTCCTCTGTGATATCTCTTCTACAGTCAAGCAGGAGCAGTAGACCGATCAGGCGCTTCTCGCTGGTGAGGTAATCTTCGATCAATTCCCGCCATCGCGCCCTGGCGGATTTGGACGCTTTCGCGTAACCATAACCCGGCAAATCAACAAGATAGAATTGCTCATTGATCAGGTAGAAATTCAGCGATTGAGTTTTGCCCGGTGTCGAGGATACCTTGGCCAGTTTCTTCTTTTTTCCAAGAAGCCGGTTCAGAAGCGAGGACTTGCCGACATTGGAGCGACCAGCGATAGCGATCTGAGCCCGACGGTCTTTGGGCAGTTGATCCATCGTATAAAATGAACCGATAAAACCAGCTTCGAATTGCCTGGATGCGCTAATGATTCTCTCCCGGCAACATGTGAGGTGCAAGCTTGCGTGAAAAGTTGTCTGCATCAGTTCAGTCTGATAGTCCGCCGAATACCAGGTTTTACGCTGGACCTGACAAACGGTGATTCCGTCAACGCCAGCTTCAGAACCTCCTTTACGTTGCGAACGTACCTCAAGTCAAGGTCTTCCAGAAGCTCACCCGGCAACTCGTCAATATCTTTGCGGTTCCTCTCGGGAACAACGATAGTAACAATCCCCAAGCGCTTGGCAGCCAGGAGCTTCTCGTTGAGTCCACCGACGGACAGGACATCACCGGTAAGCGTTATCTCACCGGTCATGGCAATATCGGTCCGAACTGGAATTTCCGTCAGCGCTGATAGCAAAGCGGTAATGAGAGTAATGCCTGCAGACGGGCCGTCTTTTGGCACTGCTCCTTCGGGTATGTGCACATGCATTTCAAGCTTCTCATAGAAGTCCTCGGGCATGCCAAACTGAGACGCATGATTGCGGATATATGAGAGCGCTGCTGCTGCTGACTCCCGCATGACATCGCCAAGTGATCCTGTCAGAGTCAGCCTCGCTTTCCCCCTCATGGGAACGGCTTCCACCGGCAAAGCATCACCGCCAAGTTCTGTCCAGGCCAGGCCAACCGCATATCCAACAGTTGGCTGCTGCTTGATGTTGGTCTCCACGAATTTTCTGGGGCCAAGTGCCTTGTGCACACGACTCTTATTCAGTACCAGGCGTCTGAGCCGCTTTCCTTTAGCCATTTCCACAGTTGTCTTCCGGAATATCGCACTTAGCTGCCGTTCCAGTTCCCGAACACCTGCCTCTCGCGTATAATAGCGTATGATCTCGTAGATCGCGTCATCTTCCACGTCCAGAGACAGTTTCTTCAGGCCAAGTTCCCCAACCAGTTTTGGAATAAGGAAATCACGGGCTATCGCCGCTTTCTCGAAATCGAGATAGCCTGGCAACCGGATTATCTCCATGCGGTCACGCAGTGGCTGCGGCACAGTGACCGACGAGTTAGCGGTAGTGATAAACAGTATATCCGACAGATCGTACTCGATTTCCAGGTAGTTATCCGAAAAGGTATTGTTCTGCTCCGGATCCAGCACCTCAAGCAGAGCGGAGGCCGGATCGCCGCGGAAGTCCTTGCCGATCTTGTCTACCTCATCCAGCAGAAAAACCGGGTTCGACGCTTGCGCCTTTTTCAACGACTGGATGATCCGGCCGGGCATAGCGCCTATGTAAGTCCGCCGGTGTCCGCGAATTTCCGCTTCGTCGTGAATACCTCCCAGCGACATGCGTACGAATTTCCTGTCCAGAGCACGTGCCACTGAGCGACCGATAGAAGTCTTACCCACGCCGGGCGGCCCAACCAGACAGAGTATCGGTCCCTTGACCTTGCCAGCAAGACGAATTACCGCCAGATGTTCCAGAATCCGCTTTTTCGGCTTCTCCAGACCGTAGTGGTCGCCATCCAGAATCGATTGTACTGCCTTGAAATCAGTCCTGCCCTCGGTGCGGACATTCCACGGCAGAGCGAGCAGCCAGTCAAGATAAGATCTGACAACTCCGGATTCAGCGGAATAGGGATGCATCTTGGACAATTTGCGGATTTCTTCTTCGGCCTTCACACGCACATGTTCAGGATAGTCGCCTGTTTCTAGCTTTGCACAGAGGTCTTCGACTTCCGGGCCAGGCTCATCTCCCTGACCAAGCTCGTCTTTGATAGCCTTAAGCTGCTGTTGCAGATATATCTCCCTCTGACCGCGGGACATCGACTCCCGAACCGAGCCGTCGATCTTCAACTCGATCTTGAGTATCTCAATCTCTTCCTTGAGAACCTCGGAGAGTGCTCCAAACTCTTCCTTGACCGAAGGTGCCTCGAGAATCCGCTGCTTGGTTTCGATCTTTTGCAGAAGGTGCGCGGCAATGGTGTCGGCGAGCTGATGTGATTTCTCAATCGAGGCAACGGAGACCAGCACCTCATCCGGGATGCGGCGGTTAAGCCTGACGTACTCGGCAAACTGCTCTGAGACTGCACGCGAGAGCGCCTCGGTTTCACGATCGTGAACCTGTTGATCGCGAGCGAGGATATTCAATCGAGCCAGAAGAAACCCGTGTGATTTGGTCATTTCGGCAGCCTGCGCCCGGACCACTCCTTCAACCAGCACCTTAAGAGTGCCGTTCGGCATTTTCATGACCTGCAGAATACGGGCAATGACGCCGGTCTCATGGAGATCCGAGAGCCCCGGACTGTCAACGGTCGAAGAGCGCTGGGCAACAAGGAAAACCTGCTTATCCTGAATCATTGCCTGCTGCAGCGCCTTAACGGTGAAATCTCGGCCCACCAGCAGCGGATAAATCATGTGGGGAAAGATCACCACATCCCGAAGCGGGATCACGGGCAGACGCGACTTGACCTCGATCTCTTCAGAATTGTGATACAGCTTCATGACCAGACTCGTCTCATCATACCATTAGAACAGGCGTTCAAAACGCCAAACCTTATATTATACCCCGCTTTTTCCATAAGGCCAAGAACTTTTTCCCATTCAGTAACGCGCACACACAATCCAATTTAGATTTGTTCTGTCAGCATACTCCCATAAAGGATACAATCATTTCCAGTTCATAATGACTACAATCCACACCACCAGCAGCAACACCACCAGAACCGCCAGGATCAAATACTGACGGGGCGTACGGGCGGGCTCTGCCCTTGTTGGAAAATGCCTATCCTCATGCCGGAAGGACAACATTTCCTCCAGTGTCACATGCAGCCCTGCTGTGCTGGCAAAGCGATCATCCGGATTTCCAGCCAGTAGCTTTTTCAGCAGAAGTGTCGCCTCCGACGGAATTGCCCGGGCCTCCTGACTTGTGAAATCCGGGCAGCCATCCAGGATTGCCCGCTTGAGAGCGGATCTCTCATCGGTTGGGAACGGAAGTTTCCCTGTCAGCATTTCATAGAAAACGATTCCAAGAGAATACATGTCTGTTCTTTCGTCGACCTGATCGCCACTTATCTGCTCAGGCGCCAGGTAAACGAGGTCCCCGTGGCAAACTTCGGTCACAGCACTACGCGCTTTATCAAAAGGTAATCCGAAATCAAGCAGCTTTGCCTGACCAGAGCGAGTCACAAACACGTTTTGCGAGGTAATGTTCAGGTGAAACAGACCCGCTTCGTGCATCCGCTGGAGAGTTCCAGTAAGCTGGCAGCCCAAAGCAAGGAAACGCTCGTACTCAAATAGCCCTGCTCGCACCAGGTCTTTGATGGTATCACCCTCGATGTATTCCCTGACGATGTACTGTTGGCTATCGATAAGCTCAAGGGAATAAAACACACCGATATGCGGGTCATTCAGACGCGCCAGCCTTTGCATGTCATTGAGGAACTGTTCGCGCAAGTTGTCAGGTATCAAACCTCTACTGAGACACTTGATGGCGACAACACGATCCAACCCACTGTCCCACCCCAGACTTACCTCCCCGTGTTTCCCCTCGCCAAGTTTTCTACTTATGTGATAGTGAAGCAGTTTCTGCACCATGATTTTGTCCCCAGCGTCGCGCTCGCCGGAACAAGAAGAAAGCAGCAATTCCGCCTGTCAGGCAATCAAAAAACGTCAGGCCTTGGAGCAATTATCGTGGCTAAAGACAGGCGAGGATGCACTCCGGCAGCAACATGCCGAAGAACGGCCGGTGGTCACTTGTGATTCAACCAATGACTTTGAGCTTGGCGTATTTGGCCATGATCTTCTTGACCCCCAACCCTGAAAACATGATCTCCAGCCGAAGCGATTCACCAAAACCTTCCGCCTTTATGATCTTCCCTCGCCCGAAAGTGGGATGTGATACAATCCGCCCCGCACGGAGCATCTCGGCGCCTTCGTACTCGTAGTAAATGTCCCCTGTATTCACCGGAGATATTGTCGAGACAGTACCGGGTGCCAACGCTGACCCTGACGAAACTCTTGAGTCGTAGTGACGAAATGTCCGGAAGTCCTTCTTATCCACCAGCCCATCGGGAATCTCTGCAACAAAACGGGATGGGATTGCTTCTACCTCACCAAACCGAAAACGAGTCCTCGCCAGCGATATGCAGACCTTCTTTCTGGCCCGGGTCATGCCCACATAGAACAGTCGTCGTTCTTCCTCAAGTTTCACCGGATCGGAGATAGCCTGCTGCAAAGGAAACAACCCCTCTTCCAACCCCACCAGACAGACCGTATCATACTCCAGTCCCTTGGCGGAATGTATTGTCATCAGCGTCAGTTTGTCATCGGTCTCCCGGTAACTATCGATGTCGGTAAAGAGCGAGATTTCACCCAGGTAATCCGTCAGGTGCGCCTCGGCATTGGCGCGTGCATACTCAGCGACTCCTTCGATAAACGCCTCGATATTCTCAACCCTCGTCTGACCGACAATCGGATCCGCAGACAGCAGATCCTGAATCAGCCTGAGTTCCTCAACCAGGTCCTGCGTTATCAGGTCGACCGGCTCTGTCCCGATACGGTTACGATACTTCTCGATAAGCGTGACAAAAGGCTCGATACGCTTCAGCTTGCCAGCCAAATCGGGATGATCTTCTGCTTGCAGAGCCACCTGGTAGTATGGGACACTTTTCCCACGGGCAAGCGCAGCGATCTGGCTGATTGTTTTGGCACCGATACCACGTTTGGGATAGTTGACAATGCGCTCAAAAGAAACATCGTCTGCCGGGTTTGCAATCAGCTTGAGGTAGGCCACCAGGTCCTTGATTTCTTTACGTTCGTAGAACGAAATCCCACCGAAAATCTGATACGGGATTTTGCGACGGCGGAGTTGTTCTTCGAACGGGCGTGACTGGGCATTGGTGCGATAGAGAATAACCGTCTCACTGAGGCTGTCCCGGACGTTGCGATTGATTACCTGTTCAATAACGTGGTTTGCCTCTTCCTCTGCGGAATCAACCATCAGCAGTTCCAGTTTGTCTCCCTCGCCGGCGTCTGTCCGGAGGGTTTTGCCCTTGCGCATGTCATTGTTTTGGATCACAGCCGATGCAGCTCCGAGGATCATGGCCGTCGAGCGGTAGTTCTGTTCCAGCTTGATAATCTTTGCGCCGGGGAAATCCCTCTCAAATTCGAGAATATTCCTGATATCAGCTCCCCGCCAGCCATAGATTGACTGATCCTCGTCCCCGACCACGCAGATATTCCGATGTTCCCCCAGCAGATATTTCAGAAGCAGGTACTGGACATGGTTGGTGTCCTGGTACTCATCGACCATCAGATATCTGAATCGGCGACGGTACCTGTCACCGATCTCCCTGTCACTTTGCAGCAGACAGACAGTATTGAACAACAGGTCGTCAAAGTCCATCGCATTGCACTCGTGAAGCCGCCTCTGGTACAGCGAATAGATGGCCGCTGTACGCGATTCAAAATATCCCGAGGCATCAGAGACAAATTGCTCAGTACCAACCAACTGGTTTTTCAAGTCAGATATCTTGCGCAACTGCCCTTTGGGTGGAAACTGGCTTTCGGAGAACCCGAGTTCCCTGATGCAATTTTTGGCTAATGTTCGTGAGTCCTCGGCATCAAAGATTGTGAAATCCGATTTATAGTTCAACTTGCCCGCTTCCCTGCGGAGCAGCCGGGCACAGAACGAGTGAAAGGTTGAGACTTGTAGTTGCGCTATGTCTCCCCCCAGAAGCTGCCCGACCCGATCTTTCATTTCGCCGGCAGCTTTATTCGTGAATGTCACTGCCAGAACCTGATGCAGCTCAGCCATGCGCTCGGTCAGTATGTGGGACAGACGACGGGTAAGCACGCGGGTCTTGCCCGATCCCGCTCCGGCAATGACCAGTACCGGCCCCTCGGTGGTGGTAACCGCCTCGAGTTGTGCTTCGTTGAGGTCTTTCAGCAGGCGACTTATCATCTATAGAATATATGAACAGCAATGGAATGGGCAATCAGATTTCAGGACATTACACTGTTTCAAAATAAAAAGGGTATGGCAAAGAACGATACTGCGAAAAGACAGCTGCAGGTCTTTGTTCACGTTGTGAACTGGCCACGCATGACTGTCACCGCCAGACCGCCAAGACGAATACGGTCGTTATCCACCGTTACCCTGACAACGTCGCCACGTGAGGATGCTTGATACGCCAGGAACTTGTTCTTGCCCAGACGAGTCTGCCAGTACGGCCCGAGAGCACAGTGTGCCGACCCGGTCACCGGGTCTTCATCGATTCCAGCGGCAGGTGCGAAAAAGCGGGAGATAAAATCAAACCGGTTGTCCGATGATTCTGCCGTCACCATCACCGCGCGCACCGGCAGACTTTGTATCTTGCCAAAATCGGGCTTCAGTGCTCGCACCGCCTGATCGGAATCCAATTCGATTAAGTAATCATACTCGTTCTTGCCGACGAATACAGGTGGGGCACCCAGCGCTTCAGTCAGGCTTTCAGGCGGTACTATCCCAGCAGCAGGTGTTGCCGGGAAGTTCAGTTCAATCCATTCGTCGTCGCGTGTTGCGGTCAACTCGCCACTGCGGGTCATGAATCGTGCAGTTTCTTTCGGGTGCAGATGTCCCTCTTCCCACAGCACATGAGCGCTGGCGAGTGTGGCGTGACCGCATAGTTCAACCTCCACTACCGGAGTAAACCACCGCAGGTTATATCTTTCAGCTTCCGGGTAGAGAAACGCCGTCTCGGAGAGGTTCATCTCCTGTGCAATGTTTCTCATCCAGCCTTCGTCCGCCGGGCCGGACATTACGCACACTGCCGCCGGGTTGCCCGCAAACGGCCTGTTCGTGAAAGAGTCAACCTGAATCACTGTCTGGCTCATTATGCTACTCACCTTATCTGTTAAACGTCACAGTTAGCTTTAAGAGTTCCAACCGTTGCCATACGAGGACGTATGCCAGCCACAAAGCGGGAAGTAGTCGATATCCTGCGGACGGTTCATATCCTGAATAAGTATTGAAGCTTAGCGAAGAACTGCCGCGACGAGAGTTCCCATTCCGAATGGTCTACCGCCGAGAACTCTGCTTCGTCATAGTATTGATACCGATTGTTGCATCCGACGTAGAAGACAGTGAACGGGTTCAGCCGGTAGGTCAACAGCGGCTCGATATCCAGTCGCTCCCTGAAATCATTATACTGAACGATCAATCGAAGGTACCACTCCCGCGTGAACTGATAGGATAAACGGGTACGTAGAATATACCCGGAATAGATGGTTCTGTCCTCGTCGGGATGGGCAGCCAGATATCCCTCGCGGTGCTCCATGCGAGCAAAGTCGAAAGTGGGCTGAATAAAAAGCCGCTGGGTTGGCTTGAAATTGACGTAAACCCGGAAATCTGTCATCTTACCGAGTTCAGGACGTTTTCTGACTGTGCGGATGCTGTCTTCGGGGGAGTTGCGTTCGTCTTCGGGGATAATCTCTTCGTAATCACGGGTGCGTGCGCGATAGATCGAGCGACCTGCTGTCATACGCATACCACCACTGAGGAGTTCACTGAACCTGCTGTCGATGTTAATAGTGACGCGGCTGATTCCTTCGAACAGCACACCGCCGAACCGCTCGCGGCTGTTGAGGTACTCGACGCCGATATCAGTCTGCCCCTTGAGGAGGAGATAAAAGCCGGGCCGGATCCACTCATCCTTAGATCCACCTTCAAAAGAGGCTGGGTCAAGATTCATAAAGCCGCCGTGATCCCAGATGCGACCCATGCCGAGGTTTGGTCCCCACCGCAGCAACCACTCTTTATTAGGTTCGAAGGAGTACCTTGTCCACAACCGGAGGGATCGATGACCGTTTCGCCTGACAAAACCGTTGTCGGCCCTGAAGGTGGGACTGTACTCATCATAATCAAGATCGAAGGACCATTCATGTTCCGACCGCTCAAAATTAGCGTAGATCGCATGTCCGCTGAACGATTCACCGTCAAGAGCTACGGTGTGCCGGCCACGATCAAAGAACCGCTGCGCGCAACCGTCATCCTGTGTTGTGTCAATCAGAGTCGGCGCATCCAGCTCCTGGGTGTGACTCCCCAACACCTGCAGTCCAAAACGATAGTTTTTCAGAAAGCGTACCGATCCGTCGAAACCATACACAGTACCTGAACCGCCTCCCATATCGACACCATCGTCCGTGAAATCATCCAGGCGCCTGTCAGTCACCAACGCCCCGATGTAAGAATCTTCAAGGAAAGTCTGCCGTAACCGGAAGATATTAACAGTCGATTTGTCTGCCTGCGTGCTGATGCTCTGCTCTTCAAACGGCAAAAGCATGGTGGAGTTTTCATCGCGTGCCAGAAGGTACGCCAGTGAAGTACGTCCGAACTGACCTGTGAATTTCCCCGCAACTACGGGATCATTTATTGCCCGCGTATACACGGCGTCAATCCAGGTGTTGAACAGGTCACTTCCCTCCTGGAAAAACGGACGTCGCTCCGGAAACCAGAGACCAAATGTCGTATTGACATCAATCTGTCCGGCGTCCGATTCTATCTGGCTAAAATCCGGGTTGACAGTTATCTCCGCTGAGGCGTTCGACGAGATGCCGTAGCGTGCAGTAAAGGAAAGCTCGGCATCCGGATCACTGTTGTCAAAATCAGAACTCGGATCGTTTCCGTCGGCCAGTGATCCAGACTGGAAACCGACCATGTTTGGCAGAATATCGAGGTTGCTGCCCGGTTTGATATTCTCGATGCACGTCAGGTAACCCCACTGGCACATCCAGCATGGGTTGTCCCGATCCTGCGCGGCCCAGGTGTACTGGTTACGGTTCTCTCGCTGGCGATCCCTCCAGAAATTCGCCCGCCAACTCTGAACCGGTTTGTCCGGGAAACGAAGTGAGGCAAACGGGATGGCTA
>Ga0114920_10001567_pt1 | contig 10540 bp, 8 predicted proteins | sample ChitaG_FD_88683 | JGI IMG/M metagenome (GOLD analysis project Ga0114920, IMG submission 88683) | Deep subsurface microbial communities from South Pacific Ocean to uncover new lineages of life (NeLLi) - Chile_00310 metaG | ecosystem: Environmental > Aquatic > Marine > Oceanic > Sediment ...
AATCGGCTTTTATATACAGGATAGCATCTGTTCTTTCTTTACGCTCACTTATGCACGAGTTTGACACGGTTTAAAACCGGATTATCTGAATGCGATAATGTTTTCAAAGGGCTAAAATGTTACTCATATTTAAATTATAAACAAATAATAATATATCCAGCATCCGCTATCCAGCAAACAGTATCCTGTTGTTTTAATCTCTTGCAAGTCGCATTATTAAGACTTCTAAAGTCAGGCGTAAATTGGTGTTTGCCTGAATATTTTTCTGTGCTGATTGAATATCATATATTTTTGAAAGCAGTGAAGTAACCGTCATCTTTTTTGAAGCACGTTGAATCTTGTCGCTCAGGTCCTTGTTGATAATCTTTTCAGGATGATACTTGTAAATAACAAGGTCTCTGAGCCAGAACTTAATCATCTCCAGAGAATCAGCAAGAACTTCTTTGTTTTTTGATAACTTTGCTGCAAATGCCATGAGTGAACCGATTGGCCTCGACGATAGAAATTCAACTTCATTTATCAGCCAGCTCCTCTGGTTTCTCCAATTTGCATGGTTCATGGGGTTGATCATGGAAAGGGCTTTGGAGAAACTACCGTTTGCCATGGTCGTAATTATTTTTGCATCATCAGGATGCACTCCTTGTTTTTCGATCAGTAACGCCTCAAGGTTTTTTCGAGAAATCGGGTTAAACCTGATATGCTGACAGCGTGACACGATTGTTGGGAGAAGATCGGATGTCTGCATGGCAGTAAGTATCAGGATAGTTCGATTTGGAGGTTCCTCCAGTACCTTGAGGAGGGCATTACTTGCTGCAGGATTCATGGCCTGGGCATTGGATATTATGACCACACGCACTCTTGCCTCATAAGGTTTCATGGCAAGAGTGTGGCAAAGGTCACGAATTTGACCAATCCTGATAAAAGGACCAGAAGGTTCAACCAGGATGATATCCGGGTGATTACCTGATTGAATTTTCCTGCATGATCTACAACAGCCGCAAGGACCGGTTGTTGTTATTTGGTCAGGGGTCGTATGACCGTTTTCAGCTTGGGTTTTCGTGCCTTTGAAAAGGTGTTCCGTTTCTTGGGCCATACAGTTACATGCCATGGCTAAAGCCATAGCGGCCGTCTGTTTGCCTACTCCTTCAATTCCGATAAAAAGAAGGGCGTGAGGTATGGTCCCATTTCGAAGAAGAGTGGTTAAAAGTCGTATCGGCCGTTCTTGGCCTAATATCGACTCAAATCCAGATGTCAATTCAAATCCAGGCACAAATTTAGCTGTCTACCCGTTCTTTCAATTCTTTTCCGGATTTGAAAAAAGGGAGTTTCTTTGGTTTTATGATAACCTTTTCCCCGGTTTTAGGGTTTCGGCCGGTATAGCTTTTGTAGTTTTTGACAAAAAAACTGCACAGACCGCGAATCTCAACACGCTCTCCTCTCGTCATGGCGTCTGCCATGTTATCGAAGAATATTTGGACTACCTTTGCCGCTTCTGCTTTTGAGATGTTTGCTTCGGTTTTCAAAGCGGAGATAAGCTCCAACTTATTCATATGTCCTCCTTCTTAAAATAAGTGGTGAATATTGGATCATTTTATGTTTTTAACATTCAGAAAGCCACGTCATCTGGTCGTCGATTCTTTTCTAAACGAAAATAGATAGTAAGTCAAGCAGTTATGATACTAATTCGTAACTTCTCAATAAATCCTGGAGCCCTTTGGTGATAAAATGTAAAAGGGCTGGCTGTTTGAGCGTGTTAGAGAGAAGTTACATTAATTCGGGCAATATTTCAATATCTTCTTCATTCACGTCTGCTCCGGCAAACTGTCCCAGTGCTTCGATATTAACGACAACACGCCCTTTCCCCCTGTACCTGGCAAATGTCCCGACCACACCAGCAAAGGGACCGTATACGACCATAACCCTGTCCCCTTTTTTGAAACGGGCGCCCGTTAAAACCGTATTACTCCCTTTGACCATGATCTTCAATGATTGCACCGTCTCCGAGGGTACAGGAATCGGGCCGTCTTTATTGCCGATTAAACGGACTGCGCCGACTGTTTTTACAATTTCAATATGTTCATATGGGTTAAGCTCGGTTTTTACAAACAGGTACCCAGGAAAAAGTGGCGCCCTGATCATAACCTTTCGGTCGCGGCGTTTGCTTCTGACCCGAACCTTTGGAAGAAAAACCTCAATCGATTTTTTGATCAGACCTTCGTTGACCACATTTTCGAACCTGCTTTTTGTATGCAGGACATACCATGAATATCCTAATTTTTTTGTTGTCATTTGTTTGGCAGGATATCTCCAGTTTGATTATACCTGAACCGTATTAATTTAGTTTTTCTGAAAAACGTGTCCCACAAGCATTCAGGTGATCCGGTTTTGAAGTGGGTCACTGTCTGAGTGGATTAGAGAGCGTTAAGAAAGAACAGCAAAATAGCAAATTTTACTTGTGAATTAAATAATATGCGCATTTAATCGGCTTTTATATACAGGATAGCACCTGTTCTTTCTTTACGCTCACTTATGCACGAGTTTGACACGGCTTAAAACCGGATTACCTGAATGCGATAATGTTTTCAAAGGGCTTAAATGTTACTTAACCAAATTCCCCAATTCCAAAAAGGTTAATCATAAATTCATATCTGCGTTCATACTCCTCTTTAATGTAATGAAAATCGAATGACCAGCACTGCGTTTCATACAAAAATCCCATGCCGCTTCTTATATCTTTGTCATATAATATATTACGTTCATAATCTGCGAATACCGAGAGTCTGTCTGATACTTTTAAAAAAAAATCCGAGTAGATAGATTCATTTAAATCCCGTTCATACCGATATTCGACAGACAATTTATCTCCGCGTGTATCCTTTATGCTTGTTGCAACATTATGGGATATAAACCTGCTTTCATACTGGGACCATTCGGCATCAGCCTGCATGGATAAATACCTTTTCGGGACAAGTTCAAGTTCACCATATATGGGAGAAAAGGGCTCCGGATCCTTATCTTTTCCTTTATTGATGTCATAACTCTGTTTGAGTTTGAAGCGGCAAAACTGGTTGTAGGAATAGCTGGTCGGTTCATTATCTTCACCGCTGTGAAGGTTGTCTATTGGGTGTGTGTCCTTTTTTCCATCATTCTGTTTCGATCTTGAAGTAAATGTGTTTGTAATTGAATAAGTAAGCAAGTTCTTTTTTTCAATTCTGTCTAAATCGTAAATGTTTTCAACCCTGTCTAAATCGTAAATGTCGGGAAATTCATCCGGGTCCTTTTCAGGGATGTACTCGTAAACTATCTGCGGCGCTATGGAATGCTTGATCCGCTCAATGCTTTCACCTTTTAACTGGAATACGTTATAAATTTCAGAAGAAAGATCAACCATGATGTCATACATTTCTCTGGTCAGCGTTTTTCTGTCTGAAGAGTCGTATTGATGCCAGGCCGTCTCCCGCACCCCTATAGAGGGTTCAATTTTGAAATAGTTATTAAAACTGTAGGGCAGATAGAACCTGGAATGTGCATCCATCCGATGTCCCCTTGCGCCGTCTATACTGTAAAAGTATGTGTATTCAGAGTCGAAATCAAAGTAAAAAGGGGATTTAAAGATCTTCTGTTTTAGCCTGTTAAACTCAATGAACGGCAGTTTCTGCAAGGTTGTATCCGTTTCATTCTGGCGCCGGATTATGACATCATCATACCAGCGCACTTCAGCATTGAGGCTGTAAAGAGACCAGTTTTTGTTTAAGCTGAGCCTGTTGATTCTTACCGGATCATCATACTCATCAAGGTCCCTACCAAAGTTTTTGTTAAAATAGTCCTCGGTTTCGTCAAATCCCGTATATCCATCTCTGAATTCATGAAGGTAATCCTGATCGCTCACAAAGTCTATGTCAAGCTTTGCAAAGAATCCAAAGGGCAAAGCCTGGTCATGTTTCATTCTGAACCAGTAGCGGTTGGAATTGGGTCGTAATATATCTTCTATACCACCATCTTCATATCCCCATTTTTCGCTTGAATCAAAAGAGCCGTCATCTATCTTTCTGTCATCTAAAAAATCATACATCAGAGTCCCTTTTGACCTGTCGTCTAAAACATAACGGTATTCCAAGCCAAGTTTTTCTCCGCGATATCCCATGTGGTGTACATAAAATGTTGCATCCGAACTTTCGTTTATTGCCCAGTATAAAGGCTGGATATATTCTTCACCTTTGCGTTCTGAATAACCAATTTGGGGCATAAGTAAACCCGACTGGCGTTTTAGCTTTGCAGGAAAGACAAGAAATGGAGAATAAAGCACAGGTACTTTTTTTGCCCAAAGCGCTGCATGACTCACAAAACCGTATCCTTCCACTGTTACTTTCAGGTTCCTGCCGGTAATTTTCCATGCCGGGCTATCCCCGTCGCATGAAGAGATGCTGACTTTGTCGGCAGTATATGAGTCTTTGCCGACCTTTTGAATTTTATTCCCTTTTATATAAAAATGGTTTTCTTGAAGGAATATGGTTCCATTATTTATAGTCCCCGTTTCAGCATCCAGATCCATTTCCATACTGCTGCCGGTCAGGAAATCTTCTCCTGCTGTCATGATCACATTGCCTTCTGCAAAAACCTTCATGGTTTTTTGATCAAAACGGACAAAATCAGCGCTAAGGTTTTTATCCATTTTGGTTATTGTTACATTACCTCTGGCAATGTATTGATTTGTTTTGTCGTCGTAGCTTATTTCGTCGGCAACGATATGCCAGGGTTTATTAGGATCATCCTGAAACGGCCGGAATTGTTCCTCTGCTGAGGCATAGTTGGAAATTACGATCATAATAAAAAGGATAAGCACAAGCCGGGCAAGGGGTTTACAGATCCGAGCTGATTTCAAAGCCCTGGATTCTGTTCGGGGGCAAGGCGAGGAGCCAGGGAAAGACCCTGCATTGTTGGAGCAGGCGGGAACTTTGCCGCGATGACCAACATGTCCTTGGGGCAAAACACGAAAGTTTTGAAAGCAGCTCACGTTACAAAAAGATTCCAGTGAAAATATCTGATCCATTATAAAGAATAACATCTTGAATACTGATAAAATATCAAGTATAAATGCAATTTCAGTGGGAAAAGTCAAGACGGTTGTGACAATACCCTATTTAATAATTTTACAAGTTGATGTATTGATTACTGTTTATTCAGGTTTTAGGTGGAATTCTTTTATAAAATACAATGAATATACTTTTGACAAACGATGACGGTATTTACGCGGAAGGGCTTTGGGCGCTCTATGAAAGGTTTGCGCGCCGGCATTCCGTAACTGTGGTTGCTCCTGATCGTGAGCGGAGTGCTGTGGGGCATGGCATAACACTGCATCAACCGCTTCGCACAACCAGAGTTAATGTCAATAGCGGCTGTTTGGGTTATGCTGTTAACGGAACACCTGCCGACTGTATCAAGATAGGTATTATGGAAATCCTCGACACCAGACCGGACATGGTGATTTCAGGAATCAATCCCGGTGCAAATGTGGGTGTTAACATCAATTATTCCGGTACCGTTGCCGCTGCCAAAGAGGCTGCTCTGTACAGAGTGCCGGCAATTGCTGTTTCCTTACAAGGGCAAAAAATTATCAGTTATGATGGCGCTGCTCATTTTACAGCGATGCTGGCAGAAAATGTTTTCAAAAAGGGGCTTCCGTTTGGAACAATCCTCAATGTAAATATCCCTGATATGCCCATGGATGAGGTAAAAGGCGTTCGTATAAGCAGGCAGGGAACCTCACTTTATACTGAATATTTTGATAAAAGGGTCGATCCTCGCAACCGCACATATTATTGGCATGGACACGATCCTAAACTATCTTTTGATAGCCCTGATATTGACGGTGCTGCTCTTGACGAAAATTTCATCTCCATAACTCCGATTAAATGCGATATGACAGATTACAGCATGCTTGATGATCTTAAGCGGTGGAATATCGACAAAGAGACCCTCGACAAAACGCAGGGCGAAAGTGATAAAGGGGCAAAATAGGGTTAGCCCGAATTCCTCGCTACTTATTACGATCAGAGGTGTTAGGCTATGAAGAATCAGTTCATTAATGAAATCAAGGCCGGTGATTTTGTGGATGACATCTTTGTGTTATCCGAAAAAATCCTGTCCCAGAAAAAGGATGGGAACAATTATTTAAACATAACACTTTCTGATAAAACCGGAACGATCAAGGGTGTGGTTTGGGATAATGTGGATCAGATTTCGGACGGAGTATCTTCCGGCGACTTTGTACACATTAGGGGAAACGTTAATGAATACAGGGGTGCTCTTCAACTTGTTATAAAGAATATGGAAGCAAGTTCTGTCGACATGGTTGACCACTCTGATTTTTTACCGGCAACCCGCCTGGACGTCAACAGCATGTTTAAACGACTGTTAAAGATAACAGCTTCAATGAAAACAACTTATTTAAAAAATCTTATTAAAGCGTTTTGGAATGACAAGGAATTTGTTCACAAATTTAAAACCGCACCTGCAGCCAAAAAAATGCACCACGCTTATATCGGAGGTCTCCTGGAACATACTTTGTCAATGGCCGGGCTGGCTGACAAGATTGCAGGGCATTACAGCGGAGTTGACAGAGACCTTCTGCTTGCAGGCGCGATACTTCATGATATCGGCAAGATAAGGGAATTAGAATACGAAATCAGTATAGACTATTCCGACGAAGGCAGGTTAATAAACCATATTGTGATAGGGATCGAGATGATCGATGAAAAACTCTCGGAAATTGAGGGATTCCCGGAAGAAAAAATGCTTTTGCTTAAGCATATGGTTGTGAGTCATCATGGAACCCGGGAATTTGGCTCACCCGAACCGCCTAAAACCATCGAGGCTGTTATTCTTAATTATATTGATGAAATAGATTCCAAAGTTAAGGGTATCCGTGATTTTATGGCCAATGAAGACCCAAATGAAACTTGGACCTCCTTTCACAGGTTGTTGGAACGTCATTTTTATAAGGGAAAACAATAAGTTTTTTGGCCTTTTAGTAACTTCTCAATAAGTTCTGGAGACTTTTATCATCTTATTTACCATTACTTATTGAGAAGTTACGCCTTTTAACCCTGACGATTTCGTAAAAAGTCAAAATTGCGATGGCAAAGTAATCCCGCCTGGGCGGGACCAAATTCAAGGCGCGCGAATTTTGTGTCATCCCGCTAACGCGGTACCCGAAGGGTGCGTACTTAGCGTACGCCGCAATGACAACGAAATGAAGCGCAACGCAGAAGTTGGACTTTTTACGAAGCCATCAACCCTGAAACATTATCAAATTAAAATATATGTTTATCACCATTGAAGGAATAGAAGGTTCAGGCAAGACGACACAGGCAAGGTATATGGTTAAATTTTTACAAAGCCGAGGACATGACTGTGTCATGACAAGGGAGCCCGGGGGCACCAGGATCGGGAAAAAGATACGAGCCATTCTCTTGGATCCTGAAAGTAAGGATATGGATCCTTTGGCGGAACTTCTCTTGTATACCGCTGATCGTGCCCAGCATATCAAGGAGCTTGTTAATCCTTTTTTATCGGCCGGCAAGACTGTTCTGTGTGACCGTTTTTATGACGCCACTGTAGCTTACCAGGGCTTTGCAAGGGCACTCGACATCGGGTTAATAAACAGATTGCACGGATTGATACTTGAAGATTTAAAGCCCGACATTACATTCCTGCTTGATCTTCCACCTAAAGTGGGTCTTTTACGTGCCTGGCAGCAGATAAAAAACGGAACCAGGACCGGCATTGAAACCCGGTTTGAAGAAGAGAAGCTCCCATTTCATGAAAAGGTGCGATCAGGCTATCTTGAGATAGCGCGCGTCGAGCCTGATCGGTTTCGGGTAATCGATGCATCTGGGGATAAGCATCATGTCAGAGATGAGATAATAAAAATATTGTCTGTTGAAATCAACCGAAAATATGAAATATAAAAATAATGAGCCGCTCCATTCTTGATACCATCGGTAATACGCCGCTTGTTGAAATAAAGACTCTCAATCCAAATCCGAGAGTCAAAATCCTGGCAAAGCTGGAGTATTTTAACCCCGGCGGTTCTGTTAAGGACAGACCCGCGCTTTTTATGATTGAAAGCGGTGAAAAATCGGGTGAGCTCACTCCCGATAAAACGGTGATTGAAGCCACGAGCGGGAACACGGGCATAGGTTTAGCCCTTGTTTGTTCGGTAAAGGGGTATAAGCTTCTGTTAACCATGTCCGAGTCTGTCAGCGTTGAACGGCAAAAGATCCTGAAAGCCCGTGGTGCAGACATTTTGCTTACACCCGGCCACCTTGGGACCGATGGCGCCATAGAGGAAGTATATCGTCTCGCCCTGGAAAATCCCGAAACCTATTTTATGGCAGATCAATTCAATAACCAGGCGAACTGGCAGGCCCACTATTATACAACAGCCGAAGAGATCTGGGAGCAGACCGCTGGAACGGTTTCCGTGGTTGTTGCCACCCTGGGCACAAGCGGAACCCTTATGGGCATTGCAAGACGGCTGAAAGAATACAATCCCGATATCCGGATCATCGGTGTTGAGCCTTACCTCGGTCATAAAATCCAGGGGTTAAAAAACATGAAAGAGGCTTATCGTCCTGAAATATTTGAAAGGAAACGCCTTGACGAAATTGTGAATATCGATGACGAAGAGGCCTTTGAGATGACAAGGCGTCTTGCAAAAGAAGAAGGCATATTTGTGGGTATGAGCAGCGGGGCAGCCATGGTGATTGCTCAAAAGCAATCAGAGATCATGGCCGAAGGTACTATTGTGGCGATATTTCCGGACGGGGGTGAGCGCTACCTTAGCACACCGCTTTTTGCGGTTCAGGAAAAGGTCGGTCTGAAACTGTTTAACACCATGGGGCGGAGCAAGGAACCGTTTGAACCGCTTATACCTGGTAAGGTTTCCATGTATTCATGCGGTCCCACAGCACACGCAAGGATGCACGTTGGAGAATGCCGGCGTTTTGTCTTTTCCGATCTGCTATGCCGTTATCTTGAATACAGGGGCTATGCTGTAACACACATAATGAATATAACAGATCTGGACGATAAGACAATTAACGGATCTGAGAAAGCAGGTTTGGATCTATCCGAATTTACGGCAAAACATATTGAATCGTTCAAGAAAGACCTGGATGTTCTCGAAATTAAGCCTGCTTCGAAGTATCCCAGGGCGAGCGAACATGTTGACGACATGGTTCTGCTGGCTGAAAAACTTGTCAGAAAAGGATTTGCATATGAAAAGCTCCGGTCTTTGTATTTCGATATTTCCCGCTTCTCTGATTATGGCAGGCTGTCGGGGATTGATCTTAACAAGATAAAGCTTGGCGCCACTGTAGATCTGGATGAATATGAAAAGGACAATCCAAGAGACTTTACACTATTAAAAAGATCCAGGCTTTCCGAACTGAAAAGGGGAATATACACCAAGACCGACTGGGGCAATGTACGTCCTTCATGGCATATTCAGTGCGTGGCCATGTCGATGAAATATCTTGGGGAAAGTTATGATATACACACCAGCAGCAGGGAGCTTGTATTTCCTCATCACGAAAATGAGATTGCAATTGCCGGTGCTTTGACCGGAAAACCCCTTGCCAGATACTGGGTGCATTGTGACCGTGTCCATGTCGATGGTAAAAAGGTGGATGAACAGGGTGCCGGTCTTACCCTTTCTGATCTGATGGACATGGGCTATTCCGGGAGGGAGATCAGGTGCTGGCTCCTTTCCGGACATTACAGAAAACCGATTACTTTTTCAAAAGAGAGGCTTGAAGATGCAAAACGTTCCATGAAAAGGCTTGACACCTGCATCCATTCCTTAATTCATGTTAAAGGTAGCGCTTCTCTTTATACTGAACTGGACCAGATCTTGTACGACATAAAGCATGGTTTTGTCAGTGCCATGGATGATGATCTAAATATATCGGCCGCCATGGCTTCGATATTCAAAATTGTCAAAAAGGTGAATATACTGACCCTGGAAAACATAATAGATGCGGACAGCGCTTTGAAAATTGTGGACGCGTTTCGCAATATAGATTCGGTGCTGAGAATATTCGATTTTGAAGACGAGCTTGATGACCCTGAGGTGCAACGCCTGATCAAAGAAAGAGATAAAGCCAGGTTAGAGAAAAACTGGAATCTTGCCGATAAGATCCGTGATCAATTAAAGGCCAGAGGGGTCACTATTAAAGACCGGAAGGCAGCTAAATAATTAAGCAATAGAAATCATTGAAGAAAGGTCATTTTTTAGACGGGATTAACAGGATAGACTCGATTATTAGAGACCTTTGAAAAATGCTTCCCGCTTTTAGCGGGATTCAAGTTCAAGTCTAAGATCCCGGACTTTGAGCGGGGGAAAGCGAAAATTTTAACCACCCCGTACGATCTTCCGGCACCGTCCCGGTCGTTCCACGGGGACCTACGGGGCAGGCACGAATACATTGAGTATTTTGAGGATAAAGCTAAAGCTTCACTTCGTGCAAAATGTTGA
>Ga0114920_10001568_pt1 | contig 10535 bp, 8 predicted proteins | sample ChitaG_FD_88683 | JGI IMG/M metagenome (GOLD analysis project Ga0114920, IMG submission 88683) | Deep subsurface microbial communities from South Pacific Ocean to uncover new lineages of life (NeLLi) - Chile_00310 metaG | ecosystem: Environmental > Aquatic > Marine > Oceanic > Sediment ...
AGAATCGCTAGCGGCGATTCCTGTGTTTTTTGAGGATGAGGTTAGAATCTGCAGCGATAACCTTTCTTCAGGAGCAGCATGGTGAGCAATAGGAAGCTAGTTTTTCTGGGCCTAGTGCAAGCCTCGGCAACCTTTTTGGTGTGTGCCGTGGCAATCTGGCTCGAGGAACAATTGCAGAAGTGGGAGGGCCCGGGCAATGGCTACTTTGATGATGTATCCCTTCTGCTAGTATTCGTGACTGCAGCCCTAGTTAGCGCCATCCTAGTTCTGGGCTATCCGCTCTACTTACTTTTCCAAAAGCAAATCAGAGAGGGATTTTTGCTTCTGCTATCCACCGGGGGATGGCTAATACTAATAGCGGCAGGTGCTATCACTGCTGTCGTGCTTGGAGTGCATGGCTGAGACAGTGAGAGACAATCCTTCGGCTCCCTATCTGAATGCTGGGCCTGTCAACGATCTGTAGTACGCCGCTGCCTGGGAAAGGCCTTCACTAAGGGTAAATCTGGGCTTCCAGCCCAGCTCCTTCTGAGCTTTGCTCGAATCGAGGCAGATGCGATGGATCTCGCCCGGGCGAACCGAGGCATAAATCGGGCTTCCAGTATAAGCCAATGTCTCCGCCAGGGTATCGAACATCTCCTGATCAGAAGTCTCTACCCCCGTGCCCAAGTTGTAGGTTGCCTTTTCCCCGTGTTCCATTGATAGGAGATTAGCTTCGACAATGTCAAACACATGAGTGTAGTCTCTGGTTTTATCCCCCGGACCGAAGATGGTGGGGCGCTCCCCCCTGAGCATCTGGCTGGCGAAGATAGCGACCACACCTGCCTCTCCACCGGGGTTCTGCCTTGGGCCATAGACATTGGAGTATCGCAGCACCACGTAGTCGAGTCTAATGCGGAGCCCGTACAGATAAAGGTAGTGTTCTACGGTGTGCTTGGAGATCCCATATTCTGAGACGGGGTTAACCGGATGCTCTTCATCTACTGGCAGGTACTCTGGTTCCCCATATATCGCCCCGCCGGAGGAGACGTAGATGAGTTTCCGAACGCCGAAGTGAATACAGTTGCGAATAACATTCAGGCTACCTAAGATATTCTCCTGGGCATCCAACAGCGGGTTCTCCACCGACCTCTTGATAATCATTTGAGCGGCGTGGTGGTTAACCAGGTCTGGCTTCTCCTGCAGAAATACCTCGGCTAGCTCTTGGTCACAGATGCTCAGCTGGTAAAACTTGGCTGCGGGGTTAATGTTATCGATGAAGCCGGTGCAGATATTATCTACCACTACTACTTGGTGCCCTCGGTCGATTAGAGCATCGACCAGGTGGGAGCCGACAAATCCAGCTCCTCCGGTGACCAGGACTTTCATTCCCGCCTCGCTGGACTCCGCCCGTTGGTGGGCAGGGAGAAACTAAAGGTACTGCCCTCGCCGACATTGCTCTTGGCCCAGATATGACCGCCGTGTGCTTCCACAATAAGCTTACAAATATGAAGGCCCAGGCCTGCTCCCGAGGTAGCACGGGTCAATCTATTGTCCACGCGGTAAAACTTCTCAAAAATCTGCTCTAGCTCATCTTCAGGTATGCCGATTCCCAAATCTCTAACTGCCACAATAAGGCAGGGGGGGCTTATCGAAGATGTCTCTCCACACATCGCCATTAACTCCTCTTGGCTTCGAATCTGTCTCAGGGATACCTCGATATCAGCCCCTTGTGGCGAGTATTTTACAGCGTTGACCAGCAGATTGATCATCACTTGCTCGATTTTCTTGCGATCGATATTAACTAACGGTGAGGAGCGAGGCAGGCGGAGTTTAATTATATTCTGAGTCATCTGGCTTTGCATTTCACTCACGATCTTCCGTAGCAACTCGGGTGCGGAGGTAGATTCGACGGCGAGGTCAAGATGGCCGGCCTCAAAACGGGATACATTTAGTAAATTCTCCGCTAACCGGGTCAATCTGTCGGTAGCGGATTCAATGCCTCGGAAATACTGGCTCCTCTGTTCCTCGGTGATGGTTTCACTGAGTTGTAACAGGGTGGCAGTATATCCCTTGATCAAGGTGAGAGGAGAGAGTAGCTCGTGAGACATCGCGGCGGTGAGATCCGGATTTGTGCGCGTCTTCTGTTTTTGAGCGGAGATGTCGCGCACAATGACGTTCTGCCAGCCGTTTCCATAATATGGTGAGGAGGGCAATTGGACGTGGCTCATAGACACAGTAAGCTTCGTGCCCCCGCCGCTGGTGAAAGTATGCTTGAGATCATGGCCAGCGTATCCCATCTTCCCTGCCAGCGGGCAATGATAGCCATTCTGTCCTGTGGTGCTGCTCTCACCACAATGATAAATCTCCCAGCAGTGCTGCCCCACAACCTGCTCTCTTTGCCATCCAGTTAACTGCTCTAAGGCGCAGTTGAAGGCTACTATCTTCAGCTCGGCGTCAACGATCATCACGGCATCGCTAATGCTATCGAGGGTAGCCTTGAGGAGCCCAAGTTGCTGCTCCAACGCGTGCGGTGTGTGCTCAGAGGGAGACAACCCTTTCGAGAGTGCCTGCTCAAGCCCAAGCTGACCTAGACCAATCCTTTTTAACTCAACCACCTCCTCCGAATCAGCCACATCACCGACTTTGAGCACCTGACTGGGTGATTTGTGCTTTATCATCCGCCTTCCACTCTAGCCAGCTTTCCTTTTTTTACCCCAGCAGTCTTTTCCCCCGCCTTCGCGCATTCCTCTACATCCTTTTCCAGAATGAAGTACTGCAGGCCAAGCTTCCTTGCTGGCAGCTTGTCAAGCCTGACCCAGCGCCGAATCGTCTCATCACTTACCTTGAGCCGCTTCGCTACTTCGGTCACTGTTAGGTAATGATTTCCGTTAAACTGTACCATTTCTTCGGCTCGGCGCAAAAAAAAGCCAGAACCCTTTCATAAGATGCTTTCGCATAATAAGGGATCTGGCCTTACGACCCGACCACGTCACTAGTGGTACTTTAGTACCACAACGCGCCGCATGTAGTTTTATACCACACGGGCGCTATTTCTGTCAACCCCTATGCTTAATAGTAGACGAATGTCTTGTAAAACAGGTGCATTTACGTAAATATAGATATTATTACTTAAGGATATACAAAGTCCCTTTAAAGCAGATATATTTATATACGATAGCACAAAGCGGCCTTTGGTTCAATGCGAAGTTGGCGGTGCCGACAACACGGCACTGGGAATGCCCCCTCGGGAGAAGCTGGATGAATGGCAGTCTCAAAGAATGAGGCGTCAGAAGAGTACTACGATTACAAAACACTCACGGACAGTTAACTGGGATTCCCCATATCGACTACTGTGGCTGTGCCAAAAACACCGCTAGCGTAGCTAGGGTAGAAAACGGTATCCCACACCCCTTTCAGTCAAGATCCACTTCGGGGCACTAGGGTCTCTCTCGATTTTCTGGCGCAGGTATCTGATGTATAACTTCACGTAGCTTCTATCGCCGAAGTAGTTTGGCCCCCAAACCTTCCTCAACAGCTCCTCATGAGTGACAATCCAACCCCGGTTCTCAACCAAGCAAGATAGCAAACGGAACTCTGTTGGCGAAAGCGCTACTTGCTGCCTTCGAACCCACACCTGGCGACTTCGCCAATCTATATCGATTTCCTCATTGTGGAAGGCGTTGTTATCGTCCTGATCCTGCTGCCAGTTGGCACTAGACCGGCGCAGTACAGCCTGCACCCGGGCTAACAATTCCGGGAAATGGAAGGGCTTGGTAACATAGTCATCGATACCAAGGTTGAATCCGCGGAGCAAATCGGATTTCTCCCCGTTCACGCTTACTATGATTATAGGCATATCGCACATCTCCCGAATGCGACGGCAGACCTCCCAACCTTCCATGCGCGCCATGTTGATATCCACGAGCGCCAGATGGGGACGAGCGCTATACACCTGACGAAGCCCCTCAAGCCCGTCTTCTGCGATGAACGGCTCATATCCGGCATTTCGAAGCCAAGTCTGAGCTAAGCTCAAAAGCTCGGTGTCATCGTCAATCATCAGGATCTTCTCTTTCACAGTGTCAATTCCTCTGTCGGTGCCACTCCTGCGACGGAAAGGGCACAAATATGCAAGAGTGGTTGCTCATATAGAAAACCAACTCACAAGGCAGAGGGACCATGAGGCTGACCCGCTAGCCCCTCTGGCACGAAGGACACATCCTGTAGACGTGTACGCTATTTCAGTGGCCAGCGGATCCGGTTATCGATTGCAAGCCTTTATTGCAAGTATACATTGCGCCGCTCTGCTGTGCATAACCAATGCACAGCCAATGCACAACCAATTATAGCTATCGAGTTCAGATTTGTCAATACAAGATCCTATAGAATCAGCGCGGGTACCCAAATTCTAACCTTTCTCTAACCTGGCTCTAATCTAGTTGTAGCGTATGGCTCCTCTTGGTACCCGTTTTGGGTTTATGGAGTGGCCACACTGCTCAAATCCTGCTGCCTGTGAATGAAGTCCCAAGTTCTAACATTTTTCTGACCAAGCTCCAACTCCGTTCTAACATACCTATGTTAGAGTGGCCAATAGGTGGGAGGTTCGCGTGGTAAAGGATAAACAGGAGGTGTAGGCATGGGAAACGGCGCCCTAAGCCGAACCGAAAGAACCGTGCTGGTGGTCGATGATGACCCAGGGGTGATTCAAATCCTTGAGGCTAACCTGCGGCATGCCAATTTTGCAGTAATCGCAGGTGTAAATGGCGCCCAAGCACTGGCTAAAGCCTCTAGGGAGAGGCCGGACCTGATCTTGCTCGATGTAATCCTCCCTGACATAGATGGCCTTGACGTCTGCCGGCGTCTAAAGGAGAATCGGCAGACTAGCCAGATACCTGTGATATTGATCAGTGCCAAGGTGGAGAGTAAAGACATCATAGCAGGCATGGCTGCCGGGGCTGAGGACTATATTACTAAGCCCTTCTCCCCTTCTGAGGTCGTGGCTTTGGTAGAAGCCAACTTAAGACGAGTAGAACAGGAGAAAAGCACAAATCCCCTCACAGGGCTGCCAAGCGGCGATCAGATAAATGCCGAGATTGATGCGCTGATCAGACAGAACAAGCCCTTGGCCATCATTCATGTGGACATCGATTCCCTGAAAGCTTTCAACGATGCATATGGCTTCACTCAGGGTGACCGAGCGATTCAGCTTTTAGCTGAGATACTGGCTGAAGCAGTGCGCTTATTTGGTAATCTCGGTGATCTGGTGGGACACCAGGATGGTGATGATTTCGTAATCCTCACTACCCCGCAAAGGGCACAAACCCTTTGTCAAAGGATTATCACCGCCTTTGACAGCCGCATCAAAACCCTCTACAACCCCGTGGACGTAGAGAGAGGTTATGTCGAGTGCGAGGGCCGATTGGGTCAACGAGAGGAACACCCGATCATGACCCTTTCCATCGCGGTGGTTACCAACGAGAGGCGCAGGATCGAGAGCTATCTGCAGGCCAGCGAGATCGCTGCCGAGCTCATGAATAATATCAAGGGCCTTCTTGGGAGTAACTACCGCTTTGACCGGCGACAGAACAATATTGTGGCGCAACAGACCCTCTACCCTAAGAGTGAGCTATCTTCTCATCGACAGGAGTTGAGGACGATGCAGGGAGTGTTGGCATGGACCGCCTATCTGGTGAGGGAGATAGAAGAGCCAATAACTGCGATAAAGGGTTGTCTGGACGCGCTACCAGTTGAGGACTGGGTTAAGAATCTAGATCCCCAGCAGCTGAACATCTTGGAATCCATCAAGGGGAACACCAAGCGGCTCCTCGACATCCTCAAGGAACTCGAGACCTTGGAAATGGGCGAGTGGAATACAGTTGAGACCACTTTGGGTGAGATAGACCTCAAGAGGACCCTTGACGGAGTTATGGCGCTGGTACATGGAGTGGCCGAGGAGAAGGGGGTAGAGATTGACATCCAAGGTGCCGAAGACATTCATGAGCTGATGGTGGACGAGAGGAGCCTCGCTCAGGGTCTATTGTACCTATTGAAAAGCGAAGTTGAGGCAAGCGCCCTTGGTGACCGGGTACTGGTAAGCGTTTCCGAGGCGACTGACTCCTTTATCGCCCTAGAGATCATCAACCGTAACCGCTACATTCCCCGACGTGAACTGGTAACGCTCTTTCGAGCTCAAAGGGAAAGCACGGACGGCAAGCGGCTGAGAAACGATCTCCAACTAGCCATGATACTAGTGCGGGGCTTGGGGGGCAAGATCAAGGTTGAAAGTCAGGAAGAGAAAGGGACGGTTTTCACCATCCTAGTTCCCAAAAGGTGGCGGAGTTCAGTTGAGCGAATCAACCGCTTGCAATCTGAGGCAGAGCGGAGTGTTCGGGCGGCGAGGGCGCAGCTTAACGACATCCGCCGTTTTGTGGCGTCGACCAGCGAGCAAGGCCTATTGGCGTTGGATGAAAGTGCGCAGGGCCTCGACTTGAGGATGCGAGAGCTCGAAGTGCTCTGTAATCGCTCTTTGCTGCTGGCGGATGACCTCAGTAGCGATCTAGAAAGGGAACAAGTTCGGATCCTCGAGCAGGAGAACGAGCGGCTTTCAGCTTTGGAGGCCATCCTGGTGATCGCCAGGGAGGTCGCCAAGTCGGGACGGGCAGGGTACCTCTTCGATTTGGATAGCGCCCTACGCGTATCAAGGTATGCTATGGCGGTCGCTGCCGAACTCAAGGTCCCGAGAGACGAATTGCAGGCACTTCACTATGCCGCGTTGCTAAAGGATTTGAGCCTTGTTTCAGCTCCCCCGGAGGTGTTTGATCAGAGGAGACGACTCACTGCTGAGAGGTGGGTCAAGCTGAAAGAACGCTTGGCTGGCCTGAAGGAGGCCCTGTCACGGGTTAACTCTCTGGCGCTGGCCTTATCGTTCGTTTCTCACAAGTATGAGAGATATGACGGCAGCGGCTACCCCTCAGGCCTAAAGGGTAATGACATTCCACTGGGGGCCCAGATTCTAGCTGTCGCTGACGCCTTTGATGCTATGGTATCGGGGCTACCCCATTCGGGACTGTTAGATGTGGAGGCGGTGGCAAAGGAGATTGCTGCTGATTCAGGGCGGCGCTTCGATCCCCAAGTGGTGACCGTCTTCCTTCGGGTGTGGAGGAGGGGAAAACTTTGGGTCGTGTAAGTTAGCGCAGACTATGTTGGAGGTATAGAGATGGAGAGAAGGATAAGCGTTATCGGGGCAGGATATGTAGGCCTAACCACGGCCGCCTGTTTCGCAGAGCTTGGCCATTGGGTAAGCTTGCTCGAGATCGATCCTGAAAGGTTAAATTCCCTAGAGCAGGGGGTGTTGCCTGTTCACGAGCCAGGTCTGCCTGAGCTTTGGAAACGCCACTGGGCGGAGGGGAGGTTACGCCTAACCAGCGACTATGAACAGGGGTTAGACGGGAGTGAATTCGCCTTCATTGCTGTAGGAACACCTTCGACCACAAATGGAAAACCAGACCTGAGATGGGTACGCTCAGCAGCGAGGAGCATCGCTAAGGCAGCCAACGGACCCATCATTGTCGTTAACAAGAGTACAGTGCCGGTAGGCACTGCTGACCTTGTGGCTGGAATAATTGCCCGCTGCAAGCGGAACAACCACGATTTGCCTGTAGTATCCAACCCCGAGTTTTTGCGAGAGGGCTGGGCAGTCTATGACTTCCTCCATCCTGCCCGGGTGGTTGTGGGATCAACAGATATGAACGCTGCTCAAGCCGTAGCTCAGCTCTATGAGCCATTGGGGTGCCCTATTATCCTGTGCGGTGCTGGAACCGCGGAGATATCTAAGTACGCATCAAATGCTTTCCTTGCTGCCAGAATCAGCTTTATCAATGAGATCGCCTTACTTTGTGACAAGTTCGGAGTCGACGTTGCAGATGTGGCGAAGGTGGTTGGCTTGGAAAGTCGATGTGGTGACGGCTACCTGGGGGCTGGTTTAGGATGGGGCGGCAGTTGTTTGCCTAAGGATGTCAAGGGTCTTATCTATATGGCGGCAAGCCAGCGAGTCTCTGCCCCGCTGCTTCGCTCAGTGCTCAAGGTCAACCTTCGTCAACCCCGGATGGTGGTGGAAAAGCTCCAAAGGCTGCTCGGCTCTACACAAGGCAAGACCGTTGGCATCCTGGGGCTTTCGTTCAAGCCTGATTCTAACGATATGCGCGAGGCTTCATCGCTGTCAGTCATTGCTCTCCTCGAGGAGCAGGGCTGCCAGATAAAAGCCTATGACCCAGTAGCAATGGAGTCGGCGGCCAAACTCATGCCGACGGTGACCTATTGTGCCGACGCTTATGAAGTAGCTAAGGGCAGCGACGCCATCATACTGGTAACCGATTGGGATGAGTTTAAGGAGCTGGATATGAGAAGGATCTGTTCTCTGATGAAGTGCCCCATCCTTATTGATGGTCGCAACTTTTATGACCCTGAGGAGATGACTCAAGCAGGGTTCATATACGAGGGTGTAGGCCGTGGTGGGATCAGCCGCAGGACGCTAGAGGTAGCTTTGGCCAAGCGCGAAGTCCAACCAGAATTGCAAGCGGTGGAGTCAATTCAAAGCTAAGCCAGGGGGTAGGAGCGATGAAACTAGCGGGAAAGAAGATTTTGGTTATCGGCGGGGCCGGATTCATCGGGAGCCACCTTGTTGATGCCCTGGCCACTGCCAATGAAGTGACCGTCGTGGATAACCTCTCCAGCGGGAACCGTGGCAATATCGAGCATCATCTTAGAAGGGACACCATTCGCTTTGTTCAAGCCGATATCTGCGACCCCGAGAAAATGAGGAAGTTAGTAGGAGATAGCCAGGTCGTCTTTCACCTCGCAGCGCAAGGTCTGAGGGTCTCCTTGTTCAACTCTCAAGTGGTACATGATGTGAATGCCACCGGTACTTTGAGTCTGTGCATGGCCGCCCTAGAGGCCGCCGTGGAAAGGTTTGTTTATGTCTCCTCCTCTGAGGTCTACGGGACGGCCATAACTGTTCCCATGAGGGAAGACCATCCCCTGACACCTACCACTCCATACGGAGCCAGTAAACTGGCTGGGGAGGCCTATGCTAGGTCATACTATCTGACCTTTGGCCTGCCTGTGGTGATAGTGCGGCCCTTCAATACCTATGGGCCGAGGGAACATTTTGAAGGGGTTTATGGCGAGGTGATTCCCAGATTTGTGCTCAGGGTAATGAATGACCTGCCCCCCATAGTATTCGGCGATGGCAAACAGACACGGGATTTCACTGAAGTCAGCGATATCGTTCGAGGTATTCTTCTTTCCTCTGAATGTGAGGCCTTGATCGGTGAGACGGTGAACATCGCAGCCGGCAGAGAGGTATCCATAAATGAAGTGGCGCAGATTGTCCTCAGCTCGCTCGGACGGGACGGCAAGCTTGCGCCCCTACACATGGATGATAGGCCTGGCGACGTGAGGCGACACTACGCCGACATATCCAAGGCTCGTCAGGTTTTGAATTTTGAGCCTGAGATTGGAATCGCCCAGGGTATCCAGCACTACATCGATTGGGCGAGAGATCAGGACTGGGATATTGAACGTCTTCAGCAACAGGAGATGATCATCAATTGGAGGCCTTGGAGTGATGGCTGATACTGGACACGAGGTACAGGGAAAGCGTGTTTTGGTTACCGGCGGTACTGGTTTTATAGGTTCAAGGCTAGTCAAGGAACTCCTTGACCGCGGTGCTGAGGTAACAGTTCTAGTGGATGGTGAGTCCAAGTTGTGGAGGGTCGAACCGTTGTTGGCCAACCCAAGGCTTCGCCTGCTGCTTTGTTACCTAGCTGATTCCAATTGCGTGGCAGCCCAGCGGAAGATATGGGGAGATATAGACCTGCTAGCCCATCTGAGGCTGCATATGCCCTTGACCAATTCTGTGGCAGCCCAGCGGAAGATATGGGGAGATACGGACCTGCGAGCCGATCTGGGGCTGCATATGCCCTGGACCACCGCTTTCTGCGATCAGGCCATGGAAGATATCAACGCCAATCTGTTGCCTACTCTGAATTTGATCAGGGCATTGGGTGACTCGATCCAGGGCATTTGTTTTGCCAGCAGCGTTGCTGTGTATGGTCGCCCGGCTCATCTGCCGGTGAAGGAGGATGAGCTGCCCAATCCCATCTCCAGCTACGGAGCAACCAAGCTGGCCATCGAGAATTACCTCAGGGCCTATGGGCAGGTAAGCCAAGCGCCGGTGACTATACTGAGATATGCTACTGTATATGGCCCGGGGGAACTCGGTCACCGGGCAATACCCAACTTCTTGCACTCACTTACCCGGCGGCAGTCTCCCATGGTCTATGGCGATGGCTCCGAAATAAGGGACTATGTTTACATAGGGGACGTGGTGGAGGCCACTATCCGGGCCCTGGTGAGAAAACCTGCCCAGGTGCTGAACATTGGCTCCGGCCAGGGCTACAGCAGCCTGCAGATCGCCCGCAAGCTGATTACGCTCTGGTCTTCCGATGTACAGCCCCGGTTCCTCCCCCGTGCAGCGGAAAACGTCGACCTTATCTGTG
>Ga0114920_10001569_pt1 | contig 10533 bp, 11 predicted proteins | sample ChitaG_FD_88683 | JGI IMG/M metagenome (GOLD analysis project Ga0114920, IMG submission 88683) | Deep subsurface microbial communities from South Pacific Ocean to uncover new lineages of life (NeLLi) - Chile_00310 metaG | ecosystem: Environmental > Aquatic > Marine > Oceanic > Sediment ...
CCTCACAATGGATGCCGCCGCCGCCCCTGGCTTGATTGCCGCGAATCGTGTTGCCGGTAATCACGCCACCAAACCATAAGCACCAGATCCCGCCACCGTCATTTGCTATATTCCCGTGAATTGTGTTGCTCACAATAGCAGGATCACAGTTGAAACAATAGATACCGCCGCCATACGCAGCGAGACCGTTTCGCACAGTGAACCCGACAATTGCCGTAGTGCTGTCCTCGCCGTTTTCAAGCGTGACAACACTCCCGCTAGTGTAACCGTCAATGATGGTTGACGAAATATACGATGTATCGCCACTGGTCATGAACAGCGAGGCAAGGACGATGTTATGCCCGTTGAAGTTGATATTCTCATAATACACCCCCGGCTGCACCAGTACCGTGTCACCATCAGCACTGGCATTTATCCCCTGCTGAATTGTAGACCAGTCGGCAGGGATATTGATTGTTGCCGAGTGAAGCGAACTTGTTACGAGCAGAACAGATAACAGAATAGGGATTCGGCGCATAATTCCCTCATTGGCTGACAGGTATTCCCGGGGCTTGCTTTAATATACCATCATGCTCCTCTTTGTCAAGGATTCTGCAGAGCAAATGTCCCGCGCCGCGTCATCGGTAGTCTAAATACCCGGCATCCCTGATATATGATACACTGTAGCATGAACACTCTGCCAGCAGGCAGGAAGCCAGAGAAGGCTGATGGTAAAGACGGCATTCGACGCTTCGCATGCTGACAACCGTATCAACAACTGAGAAATAAAAAAAGGAGACCGGCCGAAGGCCAGTCTCCTCAGAAACCAGTCCCGCGCCAGAGTCGACGCGGGTTTCATTACGTCGCCGTTAGTATGACTTGCGGTAGCCGTCGCCACGGCCGCGGTTGCCACTTTGGGCGCGTGGCTTCGCTTCGTTGACATTCAACGCGCGTCCATTCAGCTCCTGGTCATTTAGGCCACTAATGGCAGCCATAGCCTCGTCCTTTGCCGACATCTCCACAAACGCAAAACCTCTTGGCTCTCCGCTGTACTTGTCCTTAATGATGTTGACGGTTGAGACTTCACCAAAACCCTCAAAGGCCTGGCGTAATTGATCTTCTGTCGTATCGAACGACAAGTTTCCGATGTAGATATTCACTCTACACTCCGTAGTTGCTTATCCCGAAGTGAACTGGGTTCCGATGAAGACAGATACCTCAAGATAAATGACATGTTGCGCGTGATTGCGCGATCAATTCGAGATTAAGCTTTGGCGGTGTGTTGTGGTTTAGGACAAAACAACGAAAAAGGTCGAGCTCAAATCGATATTAACTACTTAGTATATCGGGTACCTTGACTAAAACCTACGATTATTTTTGTAAAACGCAGTTTATTTTGGGAGTCGTATCAATGTGTGTGCATTTCGAAAGCGTCACACTTTGGTCACCTATGAAAAGGCCGTAGTCAAGGGTTATCTTTCTTCTTTCTGGTCCTTTGGGCCCGTGTTCTTTCGTCGGATTGTCTTAGTCACCTATTCGAGCTCTTCAGTTAGAAGGCCCACGATATTGTTCCGTTACATGACGTAGTGGCCGAGAACCCGGATGAGTAATGCCGCCCGTCCAGACCGAATCCCCTGATGATCTAACCGTCGGAGTCAAACCGGTATAACTGGCTAAGGTTTTGGCACTGTGGAACCGCGTAACATCACCCACCTCGGCATAGATCACAGCCGAACGTAGCCTACCAACCCCCGGAATGGTCTGAAGCAGTTCCACAGTAGGGTTGTCCTTTGCACGCTCCCATATTCGCTTGCTGATCTCCACTACCTGATCATCAAGCAGGGCGATGATCTTCAAACATTGATCAATCGTCTGTCTCGTGACATCAGGCAAACATAGCTTCCGGATCTCCAGCCTGGCCTTGGGAGAGGATATGTTGAATACCCGGAGGTCGATCCCGTGTTGAAACAGCAGATGACGGATGCGATTCTTGTTCATGACCACGCCCTTGACCAGATGATAACGCTGTCGAATCAGTCCCCGCAGCAGCCGAATCTCAGCCGGCGGGACCCAGGATTCCGGCAGAAAGTTAGTCCGCAGCAGTTCGGCCAGTATGCGAGAATCGTACTTGTCTGTCTTGGACTTCGATTCCGCGATCACCCGGACCTTAAACGGTGTCGCCACATGAACCGAACCGGCATAGGGCTCGAACTGATCCAGTAAACACAGGTAATTCAGCACCGGCTCAAGAACCAGGTGAACCTTGGAGTTCAGCGAACTGGCGAAGGTTGAAACCTCCTCAATGGACAAACCTCCTCAATGGTATTGCCAAACCTACTCTGGCGAATTACCTTTCCTGTGGAATCGATCTCGGTGTAAACACACCATTTCTTGTGGACATCGATTCCCAAATAGCTTTTTAACATGGCCGCTCCTTTCTGGCTATGACTTGACTCAACAAAACATAGCCTACTGAGCGGCCTTTTCATATAGTATCACAGGGCAGATCGATACACATGGGATTTCGCAGTCGCTGTTAACGCAACGCGGCACCACTTTGTGTCTGAACACTTCACATTCGTGAACTAACTCTAATATCGATTCTGCGAATATAACCAGTAATGGCGGTCCTATCACGCGTCGCGTTTGGACAGAATCGTTGTTCCAACAAAAAACGACACGGCGCCGATAACGATAAGAACGGCTACCGGTAGCATCATCTCGGTATATGAAAAATTACGCCAGACGCCGCCTTCAATAGACAGAATGCCCCATTTGACAGGGCTGGCATGGCTGACGGTCAACAACCATGAAGGCATAAACATGACTGGAATCATGCCGCCACCGGTCATGGCCGCGACCATCAAGATACCCCATGCCGCTCCGCCGACCGATTCTTCGGTTTTGCCCAAAACACTTATCAGCATTGATATACCGACAAAACAGAACGCTGTCACAATGATGCCTGTCGCAAGTATAATCGGATCGTTTACCCGGACTCCAAAAAATACAATCCCAATCCCAAGAAGAATGATACAGGCCGAAATACTGGCCAAAAATGCAGCGAGGCCTTTGCCTGCTAAAATTTGAGCGCGCGAAATCGGAGCGATGCGCAGGCGCAAAAACGTTCCGGCTGTTCGCTCTTTGACAATCGAGACGGCGAAGGCGGCCGATATGCCTATCAAAGCCCACAGAAGCGACGAAGGAAAGGTTATCTCAAATGACGAGCGTGGGCCAATATCATCGTTGGTTATGGAGGTCATTTTCATTGGGAATAGACTAAATCGCTCTTCGCTTTTGGCGGTGTCGGCTGAATCGGACGCGCCCGAGATCTTCCCTTCGACGTTGTAGGTGAAATCTTTGAGAGAACTGACAACTTTTTGGGCGGAGCTTCTAGTTTCTTCGTCAACATCCCAGGTTTCCATCCCCGCGATTAGGCTATCGAGATCACCGCGCCAAGTATCAAAGTTCATGTAACGTTTTTGGAGAAGCGTAAAATGCGAACGGATAAGAAGCCCCTGAAGATATCCCGACGTCATTTTGCGGGCGGGGTCGATACCGATTTCCATGAGCGGGTCATCGGAGAACATCCCCAGTGATTCGCCGAAACCTTTTTTGAATGTCACCACTGCCGAGAGTTTTCCCTGCCGGACTTTGGTTTCGGCGCTGTCACGGCTCATCTGGCTGACCTGCAGAGCCGACAGGCCGCTGATTTCTTCTATGTAATCTTTGGAATACTCGCTTCGGTCTTCATCAATGACGGCGATTTTCATCCCGCTGACTTCTCCTCCGCCTCCGGAAAAAATCGTCCCAAAAAACAGAGCAATCATCAGGGGAAAACCTAGAACCCAGAATATCGAAGTTTTCTCACGGAAGAGAACCCGGAGATCTTTGACCGCAAGGGTAAATAAAATACGCATCAGTCTCTCAGGCTCCTTCCTGTAAGGTTCAAAAATACTTTTTCAAGATTAGGCCGATCGACGCGTAATTGTTTGAAATTTAGTCCTGCTTGCGCTAGCCGCATCAAGTCGTTCATCGGGTCGGAAGTTTCAATCGTCAACCGATTGCCATCAAATTCACCGGGGAAATCGTTTGGAAGTTCCGCATTGTTTTGAACTTCGGCTTCGATTATCGCCATACCACCATATTGAGTGATCAACTCGTCAACATCACCTGTGGCCAGTATCTTGTGGCCAGTATCTTGCCGTAATCAAGGATCGCAACCCGATCGCATAATCGCTGAGCTTCTTCCATGTAATGAGTGGTATAAACAATAGTCCTACCTTGCTTTTTGAGCCTCTCAATACTATCAAAAATCATATTGCGTGATTGCGGGTCGACGCCGACGGTCGGCTCATCAAAAAGTAAAACGGGGGGATCGTGAACCAGAGCTCCGGCCATGTTCAGCCGTCTTTTCATCCCGCCCGAGAAAGTAGCGACTTTGCTGTTGCGCCGTTCGGTCAGACCGGCGAATTCAAGCGCCCATTCGACCCGTTCTTTGAGCTTTTTCCCCGATAATCGATACAATCTCCCCAAGAACTCCAGATTCTCCTGAGCGGTGAGTCCATCGTATAAGGCGATTGCCTGAGGCGAATTCCCGATTTGCAGGCGGATATTGGCCTTGGTTGGATCGGCTTCGCCGTTAATATTGATGGTCCCGGAATCGGGCTTCAAGACTCCGACAATCATGTTGATCGTCGTCGTTTTACCGGCCCCATTGGGGCCTAACAGGCCGAAGACTTCGCCGACTTCAATCGAGAATGATATTTCATCAACAGCCGTAATTTTGCCATAGGATTTTCTTAGGTTTTCAACTTTGATCATACTCTGCCTTCGCAATTATAAAGCATGGTATGCCTTCCCAAGAAGATATACTACAGGTATTTAGGCAAGAGCTCCTGTTCTGCCGCACGCCAGGCACAAGGGAATGGGCACCATAGTCCCAGGGGTCTTTGTCGGGAATACCCAACTCCTTGATAGATAAGGAGGGAGGTGGTCCCAAATTGGTCCCAAGCCTACTTTTCCACCTTGCGCAGAATGCTGTAACTCGTTATCCTTCAACAACGCCGGAGTGGTAGAATTGGTAGACATCAGGGACTTAAAATCCCAAGTCAGCAACCTCAACCCTTTGTGTCTTCCTCCCCGGCGATAACCTATCCTCCAACCACTTGTTGACGTCGCTTTCTCTGAAACGGACAAGCTTCCCCAACTTGACATGCTGAACAAACCCCTGATGCGTCCACTGGTAAACAGTGGATACCTGGATACCCAGGCAGTCGGCCAGTTCTGGTGGGGTCAGGAGTTTGTTCATAACAGGTCTGTGTTATTCAGTGTTATGCTCTTTGTCCTTGCCGGACTGGTACCCACGTGGGAGAAAAACAGGAGTCCCATAATCAGAATAATGGAGCCTACCGGTTTCACACTTGCCAGTTGCGGGTGGTAGCGGACGAATGGCCACTGGACGACCGCGCGGAACATGGCACCTATATCCGAGCGAAACACGCCAAATTCTCAAAAACGTCCGTAGAACCACTTTTCCAGCCCCACCCATGTCCTACCCCTCATTCCTTTTGAAAAGCTCGTGGTGGCCATTTCCAAAAAACACCCCTATTGTCCCACAACGACTTGCGGGGCCGCTTTTAGACTTCTTCAGTGTGAGTCACCGGGAGTTGGAGCCGAACATCCAGCGCCGCCCGCGGCGGGCCGCCTCGTGCACCGCGTCGCCAAAGCGGCAAGTCTCCTCGCGTCGCCCCGGGGCGAGCGGACCCGCGAGCACTCCCGCGACGTCCTCCCGCAACTCCGCCAGCGTACGGGCAGCGCACCAGACCATATCGACCATCGTGTGACCGAGCACGAAACGATAACACTCTGCGCCGCTCATAGCCTCCGGGAAGCCGCGTTTGGGCAGCGGCGTAAGGAGCATGCCCCAGCGAGTGGCCGTGTACGCGATGATACCGGGTCGCCGGTCGCCAATGTCTGCGAGCGCGTCGAATACCTCGTGCTCCGCGCCGCGGTGGGAGGCGTTGTAACGAATCATGAGCACGTCCGAGGGGAGTTCACGAGCAAGCTCAGCAGCGAGCCTCCGGTCGTGCGACGAGAATCCAATTGCGGTCGTTTTCCCTTCCTCTCGCAGTCGGCGCATTGACGACCAGATACTGTCACGGGCGTGCCAGCGGCTGCGCACCCATCCGATTAGCCAGATGTCAAGGTGATCGGTGCTAAGCAGGCGCAGGTGTTTCTCGAGGCCGCGCCGTATTGAGCCAGCGAGGGGCAACCCCACCCCAGAGACGAGAACCAACTCGTCGCGGTGGCCAGCGCGGATGAGCCGGCGCACGCCCTCGCACAGAACCTTCATTCGGGAGCTCACGAGGAACGTGTTGACGCCATGGTCGTGGAAGGCACGTTCCACGTCATCGGCATTCAGTTTTGGTCCACCTGGCTTGGAGGTCGGAATGAAAAGCTCCGCGAGCCCAAGCGGTGTCACACGTAGCCCTGTCTCGCCCAGCGGGCGTCGAGGCAAGCGGAATTCAGTCATGATGCATCCCCCATCGGCACCGAGGCTGCCAGCACTCTGCCACCGAACGCCACCTCAGGTTTCCGAGCTGGATCCCCGCCTCCGTCTTGGCAATACGTGTACGTTTCTTCATGACTGAACTCTGCGCTCGTGAATCCAGACACAGTATACTTAGTACTGTCTTCGCCGTCAATGATGGGTGAACGTCACTCACCCGCATTGAATCATCTTCCAATGAGTTCCCCTTAATATGGAACAGTGCAGCCGGATCGGAAACTCGAAACTCACAAAAGTTTTCTGAGAGTGATATTGAGGCCGCTTTGCTTGTGGTTTGCTGCAGGGGGCCATTCTGATTCTCCATCCGTCAAGTGATCTTACATTCATACAAAGGCAAGGGCACGGGCTCGGCTAGCTTAATCTCTCTTATAGAAGTCCATAGAGGAAAACGCATGACCCGAGGATCGCGCCAGCCGCGCCGATCAAATGCCCCATAAATAGCAGGGTATTGATTCCAAGGGGCATGGGCGTTAGCGCCCGGCGACCTATACCAGCACCCACCACGAGAGCAAAAGCAAAGCTGTAACCCGAGGCCGCAAAAACCCACTTCAGAAATATGCGAAGCCCTGCGCTCAAAACGAGGTGAGGGCTGGTCAGGCTGACCACAAGAATTGCCAAGCCACAAGTGATGAGCGTTGTGTGAGCGACACGCCAGGCACGGACAACACTTGATTCTTGACCTCGAATTATAGCCACCCAAAATGGGATACCGGCGAGAAGCCCCACGAGAAGCACGATCGAACCGTGAACCAGAAGGAACCGGACAGGCTGTGTATCCATAGCTCACGATCCGCTTATTGTTGCTAGCTCAAGAATTGAACTGTACATGCCAACGGTTATGCGCGCAAGAGCACCGAAGTCGATCTTCTCCATAGTGTCGTCACTGGTGGTGTGCGAGGAAGATCGGAACGCACCGGTGTCTGTGATCTGAATCCCCCGGTATCCATATTTCCAAAAAGATGCGTGATCGGACCAGCACACACCCTTGACCCATCTGGGAGCACTGCCGGCCTCAATGGGGAAAGAGCTGCCCTTTTTGAAGCCCCGCGTTGCCTCGACCAAGCAGGCCCGGGACCCAAGATCTCCGATGAAGGCAAGGAAATTCCCACGGTCGGGATAAAAGAGTGAGAAAGGAAAGGGTAGCTTCTGAGTGCCGGGGTCTTCCTTGTAAACGCCAATGGCATCCATGCAAAGCATGACGCGTATGTTCTCTCCGCGCTCCTTGCATCTCCGTGCGTACCTCAGGCTTCCCATGGATTCGGTGTTGTCGTACGGCGGCTCCTGCGTCGTGAAAGCAACGAGGCGGAGTGTCCTGTCCGGCAGCTGCTCCTTGAGCATATCACTGAGTTTTAGGAGCACAGCCACTCCGCTGGCGTTGTTGTTGGCTCCCGGGGACTCAGGCCACGTGTCATATTGGGCGCCAACAATTACAATCTCGGAGGGAAGCCGCCTACCGGGAATCTCTATCTCAAGATTGGCGCATTCCTTTCCCTCCACGAGAAAGGTCTGTCGTTTGACTTCATACCCCTGGGATTTCCACCGTTCCTCGATCCATTCTGCAGTCGCAGTCATGGATTCGTAGTGAGCTGGATTACGCGGACCCAGCGTTTCGGACAGAAACGAGACATCGGCCCGGAGGACATTCTCAAAAGCGCCGAGCTCATGCTCCATACCGTCCTCGAGCGGCACACCTTCCCAGTTTCCCTCGCACTTGATCATATACCAGTAGACGAAGCCGAGGAAAACTGCGACAGTGGCGACGACAAGCGAAAATACTCTCCGCCTATTCCCCATGGGGGAGCTTCCAGAACAGGTTTCTGAACAATCTGGTCTTAACACGGCTCGGGAGAAGCGCTGCTACGATGACTCCGAATCGACAGCCAAGATCTGAATAGGCCCAGGCTGTGTCCTTCTCGATAGCATGGACAATACGGGCTGCGACCGCCTCCGGGGAGCGGATAAGAAACTTCGGAATTCTCCTCATGTCCATCGCTGCTGACGCCATGAAGTGCGTATCAGTGAACCCGGGATGAAAGCACAAGATGCTGACGTTGGTCCCGGCAAGTTCGCATGCGAGGGACTCGCTGAGACTCGACAGGAACCCTTTGGCGGCGCCATAAATGGCGAGACCCGGGTACGGAAGACGAGAAACGGCAGAACTAATGATGACGATCTTCGCCTCCGGGCGGGTGCTGAGCACCGGAATCAGCTCGTGGGTCAGCAGCGCCGGCGCTCGAATGTCCAGATCAATCATCCGCTCAACGTCACTCCAATCGCAAGAGGCAAACCGACCAAAGCAGCCAGCACCCGCATTGTTAATAAGGATGTCAGGAGGTTGTTCCCTTGTGCCAATCCAATCCAGGAAACGGCGTCGGTCAGACTCGTTGATGAGATCGGCAGGCATGAAAGTGACTGAAGCTCCCAGGTCGGCAGTTAGATACTCCGATATAGAAGTCAACTCGTCTTTCTCAAGAGCAGTCAACAGCAGTCTGCAGCCTGATTTGGCAAGTGCGATGGAGAGGGCCCTGCCTATGCCCCTCGAAGCACCCGTGATCACAACGACTTTGCCATGTAGTTCCATAGTCACTTCGATATCTGCCGATTCCTTGCAGCGTGGTTCGGTTCTGTTTACCGCAAGAAATAACATAATGCATTTCTATAAACCTGTAAAGAATTGCCGATGGGCTATCAAGTCCTGCATTCTCAAAAGATTCGACATTGAGGATTCCTGTGCTGACTCATTCAAAAATGATTCTCTTTCAACTCTGACATGCCAAATCTACAAATCGCACGTAACCGACATAGGTGATCTTACGAGGTTGGTTGACTATCTTTTCATCACTTACACCCCGATTTACCCCTTGAAAGTCGGCGACGTCAACGGTGACTGCATAGTTGATATAGGCGACCTTACGAGAATGATAGACTACCTGTTCCTCACCTTTACGCCGTTAGAGGTGGGGTGTGAGGGGGCGGTCAGCGGTCATGGCGAGGCTGTGGCACAGCCAACCATGTTGTGGAGACTCGAGGAGTGAACCAAGGACACATGGCATGTCTGCGAGTCTATTCCACCGAGTTTCTGGGCTACAGCCAGCGCATATCTGTTGACGTTTGCGGGGTCTTGTGATATATTGCGACAGAAGGTGACATCATGGTTCCGTACTACTCGCGGTTTGAAGTGATATACATCAGGGAGGAGAAAATGAGCAGAATTGGTAAGGATTTCGTGGCCTCGGTGGTTCTCGTTTCTATCTCCGTTTTAATGTTCTCAATGAGCACTATTGCCTCGACGGATCAGGTTTCAAGCGCTGCGGGGCAAAAAGACCAGAACAACTCCATCTCACTCGAGAATGCCACTGGTGTGATAGACGGCGACCGGATTCTCCCTGGCAGCACGGTTGAGTTCCAACTCCGCTTGCAGCTTGATCCTGACAACGACGGAGGCCTCTGGGTTTATTGCAATGCCTTCCGGCTCTATTCGCTTGATGGTGCGATCTGGGATGCGTTCCATGGAGAGTATCTCCCTGTCTGGCCCAACTTCGGAGACAGGTACATCTCGTGGGCCGGGGCCGATGGCATCGGTGCTGACACTGTCACTTTTTATGGTGAGGATTCAGCCGGAGGTTTCTTGGAAGTCTACGACGATGTGGCCTGGATGATCGTGGTCGAGATACCGAATAACCCGGCTCTGTATAGTAAGACGATCTGTCTGGACTCGGTGGTCCTCCCACATCAGTGGCTTTTCAACAAGAGTTGGGTCTGGGCCACTCTGAGCACGGAATACACTCCGACATGGGATGGTCCACACTGCTTCACAATTATCGACCAGTGCTGCGTGGGAATAACGGGCAACGTCGACGGTGACCCGGGTGAGATTATCGACATCGGTGATCTCACGGCATTGATTGACTACCTGTTCTTGACCTACACTCCCCCGGATTGTATGGAGGAGGCAAACTGCGACGGTTCTCTGGACGGCATTA
>Ga0114920_10001570_pt1 | contig 10528 bp, 9 predicted proteins | sample ChitaG_FD_88683 | JGI IMG/M metagenome (GOLD analysis project Ga0114920, IMG submission 88683) | Deep subsurface microbial communities from South Pacific Ocean to uncover new lineages of life (NeLLi) - Chile_00310 metaG | ecosystem: Environmental > Aquatic > Marine > Oceanic > Sediment ...
ATTTTTTAAAAGTCTTTTCAAGAGAAAAGCTATTTTCTTTTTTAGTAGATTTATATTTTCGACAAATCTTATAAAAATCTAAAGTCTGGTCTGTAACCTTTTCCCAGGAATACTGCTTTACTTCTTGAATTCCTTTTTTTGAAACTTTATCTCTTAAATGAGGATTTCTAATCAATTTCTCAATTTTCTGAGCCAATCCCCTATAATCTCTTGGTTTGGTTAAAAACCTTCCTGAAGACTTATTCTTTAAAAGCTCTCTATAACCCTGATTCGCAAAAGCAACCACTGGCGCCCCACATGCCATTGCTTCTAAAAGAACCAAGCCAAAGCTTTCTCTGTAAAGTGCAGGACTGATGAAAACATCAGCAGTTCTGTAATAAGGAGCAATGCTTCCTGCAATCTTTCCTTCAAAAACAACTTCTTTTAATTTATTCTTTTTAACATAACTCTTACACTCGTCTTCCAAAGGACCATCTCCAACAATAATTAACCTTAAATTTGAAAACTTCTTATTCAAAATCTTAAAAGCTTGAAGCAAATAAATTAACCCTTTTCTTTCTTCAATTCTTCCAACAAACAAAAGATTAATCTTCCCATCACAATATTTTTGAATTTTAGGAATATTTAAATTGAATTCTTCAAGATCTATTCCATTAGGAATAACTCTTTTAGGTCCTTTGTAATATTTAAAATAATCTAAAATCAAAGGCGCTACTCCTATCACTCCGTCTATTTTCCATTGGCAGACTTTATTCAAAAGATATAGAAAGCTGGGAAAATGCTTTAAAAACGTACTTCCTTCCATACTGGAATGAAAAGTTAAAACATTTAAAGTATTTGCAGCTGAAGGGCTTATTAAAATCTGCAGCACTGAAGGAAAACCAAAATTATGAAAATGCAAAACATTAAACTTTTCTCTTTTCAAGGTTCTTTCAACGGATATGGGGTTGAAATTAATATCAAAATCAGCCTGAGTTCCACTGAAATCTATTGGAAAAGAAGTGCCTAATAAAATTACATCTTTACCGTAATTTTCTGACCTTTTTCTTCTTGGAACAATAATCTTTACCTTATGCGTTCTTTTTTTCAATTCTTTAGCCAATCCTAAAACATGTTTTTTTACTCCTCCAGGCTGAGAAAATGTATGAAATGTAATTAAGCCAATTTTCATAATTCAAATAGTATCATAGATTTTATCAAGAAAATCTAGTTCTTGCCAATTATTGCCTATAATGTTAAAAATGAATTGACTATGACAAATGAACTGCCAGACAAATTGCCTCCTCAATCAATTGAAGCTGAACAGTCTGTACTGGGCTGTTTAATGATTGATAAATCAAGTATCCTTAAGATTGCTGATTTTTTAAAGTCTGAAGATTTTTACCGCCGCTCTCATCAAGAAATTTATCAAGCCTGTTTAAAGCTTTTTGAAAAAGATGAAGCAATTGATTTTTTAGCAGTATCAAACGTTTTAAAAGAAAAAGGTGTTCTTGAAGAAATTGGCGGAAACGCTTATTTAACTGAATTAATAAACACTGTTCCTACTCCAGCTCATGCTTTCAATTACGCTAAAATAGTTTACAGGAAAAGGGTTTTAAGAGACATAATTGATGCCTCTCAAGAAATTGGTCAATTAGGTTATGATGAAAAAGAAGATACAGACACCCTTTTAGATCAAGCTGAGAGAAAAATTTTCAGCATTGCTCAAAAAAGTCTTTCTCAAGACTTTGTTTTAGTAAAAGACGATTTAGAAGAAGCATTTGAAAGAATTGACCAATTATCAAAACACAAAGGAGGTTTAAGGGGCCTTGCCAGCGGACTTCCTGATCTGGATAATCTTTTAGCTGGTTTTCAGAAATCTGATTTAATTATTCTAGCCTCAAGGCCCAGTCTTGGAAAAAGCGCTTTAGCGTTAAACTTTACCTATGACATTGCAGTTAATCAAAAAATTCCTGTTGGGCTATTTTCCTTAGAAATGTCAAAAGACCAGGTCATTGACAGGTTGATTTCAAGTATTTCTGGAGTGGATTTATGGAGACTAAGAACAGGTAGATTATCAAGCGAAGGTGAAGACAATGACTTTACAAAAATTCAGCAAGCAATGGCAGTTTTATCAGACGCTCCAATCTACATTCACGATTCGTTGTGTTCCAATGTTCTGCAGATGAAAGCAATGTCCAGAAGGCTTCAAGCTCAAAAAGGATTGGGTCTGATTATAATTGATTATTTACAGCTTATGGAACCAATGGATATACATGCAAACCCGGTTCAACAGGTATCAGAAAATTCCCGTGCTCTAAAATCCTTAGCTCGTGAATTAAACATCCCTGTTTTAGTTGTATCACAATTGTCACGCGCAGTTGAACAACGTTCTCCTAAATCCCAAGACTATCTGATTTGCGTCAGAGCGGAACAATAGAACAAGATGCGGACGTAGTTATGTTTATTTATAGAGAAGACAGGTACAGGCCTGAAACCTCACGTAAAAACATTGCTGATTTAATTATTGCAAAGCATCGTAATGGTCCTGTGGGAAGAGTAGAACTATATTTTGATGAAGGCAGAGTGAGCTTTAGAACCCTGGAAAAAACCTACGAAGAATAAAAATCATGAAGTATCCGCCAAGCATTCAAAAATTAATTGATTTATTTTCTAAATTTCCAACAGTCGGGCCAAAAACAGCTGCCCGTTTTGTTTTTCATCTTTTAAAAGCAGGGCAAAAAGATGCTGATGAATTGGTTCGTTCAATCTCAAATTTGAAAAGAAACATTAAAACCTGTTCTTTTTGCTTTAAATCTTTTGAGCTGACTCCAACAAATAAAAACAAAGCAGGACTTTGTGAAATCTGTTCTGATGATTCTAGGAACAAGAATCAGCTCTGTATTGTTGAAAAAGAAGCTGATTTAGTGGCAATGGAAAAGATTAAAAAATACAGAGGAAGATATTTTGTTTTAGGAAGAACAGTTTTACCCTTGAAAAAAGAAGAGGAGAAAAGAACAAGGATTAAAGAGATTGAAAAAAGAATAAAAGATAATAATGAAATTAAAGAAATAATAATTGCTACTAATCCTACAACAGAAGGCATAGCTACTGCTCTTTATTTAGAAAGAGAACTTAAACTCTTAAATAAAAAAATCACTCGCTTGGCGCGAGGATTACCTACAGGAGGAGAATTGGAATATGCTGATGAGGAAACCTTAAAAAGCGCTTTAGAGGGAAGAAAATAAGAGATTGAGCGTTAGAAAAAATAACAACAACCTGAGAGAATTTTCTGGCTGTGTAATAGAGAATAAAAAGAAGAAAAAAAGAGAAAAGGATTAAATTAGCTCGTCTGGAATGTATTCCTCAAGCCTTTTTAAAAGCGAAAGAAATTCTTCTTTTTTTTCTGAATCTAGGGTATCTATGATTTCACGAAAGTTTTCGGAAATAATTCTTAAGTTGTTAAAGCAACAACGTTCTTCTTCAAGTTGCTTTTTCCAATGGGCTTGCAGGTGTAAAATATCAGGTTCAATAGCATCTGAGAATTTTTTGACTTTATGAAAAAGTTCAGCTAATAACTTATCACCTAAAATATCTAGCACTTCACCAAGTTCCTGATTCAAAACCTTCCAACAGGTTTCGTTAGCATCTTCCTTGCCAAAGTTTGATTCGGTGAAAATGTTTTCTAATGAAAAAGCGCCGTTAAATCTGTCAAAATCTATATCAACTTTTTGGAACTTTCTTCGAAATCCATCGTCATTCATTGATTTCTGAGAAGAGTTTTCTCTTAGGAAAAAAATCTTACAGAACTCATCATCTATACCGTTTTCTGGTAATTTTGTTTCCGCTTTTATTATAATATCTTTTCTTATAGGAGGATCATATGCTCTTACTTTTAGCCCACCAGGGCCTGATATTACATTAAAACTCATATTCATCTCTTCCTTTTGCCTCTTTGAGCAGGCAAACTGCCTACAAACCATTATTCTAGTTTATAGACAATTTGCCTACCCAAAGTTTCCTTTTCTCTTTTTTATTTTTTTAAAGAACTTTCTATATCAAATTGATATTAATTAAGCTCTATCTTTGTTATTTCAACTTCAGTAAAGTGCTGTCTGTGCCCTTTTTTCACCTTATAGCGCTTACTGGCTCTGTATTTAAAAATAATAACCTTCTTAGATTTTCCCTGTTTTAACACCTTAGCAATAACTTTTGCTTTTTTAAGAAAAGGCTCCCCTATTTCTATTTTTTTCCCTTTTTCCAATAATAAAACCTCTTTGAAAGTTATTTCATCTCCTTCTTTTTTCTCAATTTTCTCAATTTTTATTTTATCTCCAGGAGCTACAATATATTGTTTGCCTCCTGTTTTTATTACTGCTAACATATTAATCTTTTAATTTTTTAGTTTCCTTTATTTCTAATAATTTTTCAACTCTGTCTGAAAATAAGCTTAATCTTTTTTCAGAATTATCATACGAGGAAGTTGCGTTTTTTAAATGACTGCCCAGTTTACGAAAATCATTCATCAACTTGGCAGCATCTTGGTTGATTTTATTCAATCTCTTTAAAATATCCTGGGTTTGTTTTGAAAACTGAGTATCTTTAAACCACTGCTCAAACGCTCTTAAAGTCAGATAAATCGTGTTGGGAGAAGTTAAAACTACTTTCTTCTTCCAGGCATAATCAGCAATCCCCTGCTCTCCTAAATTAAACATTATTTCATAATAAATTGCTTCTGCTGGAATATACATCATGGCAAAGTCCAGCGTTCCTTCAGACGGTAAAATATACTTAGAACTGATCTCATCAATCCTTAATTTCAAATCTTTAAAAAAAGCTCGTTGATGATTCTTTTTCTCTCCATCTGATTGAGCCTGAATCATTCTTTCAAAATTATCTGAAGAAAACTTTGAATCTATTGGCAAAAACTTATTATTAGGAAGCTTTAACACTGCATCAACCTGTTCTCCAGAAGAAAAAGCGTGTTGGCTTTTCCATAGCTCAGCAGGATAGTGCTGGGTTAAAATATAGTTTAAAGAAGCTTCCCCCCACTGGCCCCTTAATTTTGGTGATTTAAAAATATCTTGAAAAGAAGAGACGTCTTCTATTTTCTTATGAATTTGCTTTAAATCTTCTTGAAGATGAGTGGTTTCTTTTGTAAACAATCTTATCTGATTATGAAGATTTTGTGAAGCTCCGCTTTGGCTTTCTCTAATATCTTTCATCTGGCTTGTTACTAAACTGGTCAAACGAATCTCTAAGTCTCTAATGGCATTGCTTTGACCTTCATCAACTTTTGATTTTCCAATATAGAGGACAATAGCTATCATCCAGCCAGCAAGAGCTAAAAAACCAATTAAAATAAAAAAAGGGTCAGTCATTGTATATAATTTAACCAATTAAAAGCTCTGAGTCAATAAGAAACTGGAAAAGGTTCTTATACGAAATAAAGCTCAGCAACAAGAAAAAGTACATAAATTCCAATTAAGAACAAAGCTTCCAGCTCAGTAACTTTCCGTTCGCTTCTTACAAACTTTATAAAGAACCAGCAGGCAGCTAAAGTAAAGACAGCTCCTATTAGATAAGGAGAGAAATCAGTAATTGCAAATGGTGAAATCAATCCCACAAGGCCTAAAACCAGGGTAGCATTAATAACAATTGAACCCATTATATTGCCAAGAATCATTGTTTTATGGCCCATTGAAATTGCTTTTATCTCAAAAGCTATTTCAGGAAGAGAAGTTCCTAAAGCTACCAAAGACACTCCGATCACTATCAAAGACAAGTTAAAAGTCTCAGCTAATTTTGAAGCTGAAAAAACAATTCCTTCAGCACTTAATAAAAGCATGCTAGCCCCAATTAAAAAAATAAACATGTCTTTTACAAAGATCTTAAAATGACTCCATCCTCTCAATTGATTATTAAATACTTTTCTGAATTTTCCTTCTTCAGCTATGAGTTGAACAAAATAAAAAACCAAAGCTGCTAACAAAATCATGCCGTCTTTTCTAGAAAACATGCCGTCAAGTATTAACAATAAAGGCAAAAGACTGGAAAGTGCAGCATATAAAGCAGATTTTTGTAAAATCTTTCCTTTGACATGTAAATCTTTACCAAGCAGAGCCCCAAGCGCCACCATAACAGTAAGAGCAACAATATTAGAGCCAATAACCACCCCAAAAGGAAGCTCGGGCTTTTCAGCAAGAGCTGATGAAATTCCAATAAAAAGCTCGGGCAAAGAAGTTGCAAAAGCCATTAAAAAGGAAGCTACTATGAATTCTCTTAATTTTAGGAACTGGGCAATTCTGATCAGCGCTCTAACTACCCACATTCCAGAACGCACTAAAACAAAAGAAGAAACAATAAAAATAAAAATATATGTCCAAAGCATTATTTAAAAAAGTATATTAATTCATATATTATACCAAAAGCAAAGACAAAAATTAATGGGAAAACTAATAAAGATTTTTTAATTTCCCCTTTTTTCAACAAAAGTTTTCTATACATCAATAAAATTAGGGATCCATCAATTCCAAGGACTGTTGCTCCAACCAAACCTATTATATGAATAAAACTTTTAAACCCCATAATAAAAAGCCCTAAAGGAATAAAACAGGTTAAGAACCAGGCTAAGTTTTTTTCCACCTTAAAATCATACCAGAGGATTTTTTTAAGAGTTAAGCCCAGAGCAATAAAAGAAGTAAAGGTTACTAAAAATCCTAAAAACAAAGCCATGCTCACTATTCCATTACCCAAATAATCCTTTAATCCTGTTAGTGCTGACTCTGTTGTTAAAGGACCTACAATGCCCCAGATTAAGTAAATAAAAAACAGAGATATTATGATTGGAATTATTGTGGCAATAATAATTACTTTTTTAAGCAGTTTTTTATTCTCCCTTAGCATTTCTTCAGCTTCAGGAATTAAAGCAGCTCCCCACAAAGAAAAAAGAATGGGCCCATAAGGCAAAAATAAGTCTGATAATTTAAAGCCTGTTTTAAAATTCAAGGGAAAAGCTGTAAAATTGCTTGCGCTTATAAGATGATTACCGCGAAGAAAAATTGCAAACAAAATCAAAAAGAATAATATTAACGCCCAAAGCTCTATTTTAGCTATTGCTTTAATGCCGAAAAAAATCAAAGCTGCTCCCAGGAAAAAATAAAGATAACTGTAAAAAGAAGCACTGCCTCCAAAAGTTGGAGAAAGCAGGCTGTTTAAAAACTCTCCGCCCACAATAAGATAAGCTAAGATTGCTCCAGATATTCCAAAAACCGTGGAAAACATGGTTATTTTTTTCGCCCATTCACCCAAATGTATTTTTGCAAACCCAGGCAAGCGCTTAAAGTCAGGCGTAGCTAATGACAATTCTCCAAAGACTAAATGAATTAGCATTACAATGGCTCCTAAAACTAAAAAATAACCAAGCATCACTAAGTAGCCTGTTTTTGAGGCTATATAAGGTAAAGAGAATAAACCAACCCCAATGATGGTGCCTGATATTATAGCTACTGGATAAACAATCTTTTTGAATGAATTAATCATATTCTTTTTTTGTTATAAAATACCATTTTGTAATTTCAATTAAAAATAATTCAACAAAACCCAGTGCTAATATAATTGCCCAATCATTAATGCTTAAAGGAACAGTTTTTAAAAAACCTTGAAGGAAGGGGATGTAAACTGCCCCAACGAGCGCGATAACTCCAATCAGCAAAGCAATCAACAGCATTTTATTTGAAAACAAATCAATATGCCATAAATTCTTTCTTAAACTTCTACAGGAAAAGACATAAAATAACGAGTCAACTGTTAAAGCAGCAAAAATTATTGTTCTGATATGTTCAATGTTGTATCCTGCGCGAAAGAATAAAAAAAATATTCCTAAAAGCAAGAAATCAGTAATAAGGCCAATAATAAAGATTATTGTCTTCATTTCACGAGTCAAAAGAGGAGCTTTGTGACCTTTGGGCTTCATTTTCATCAAATCCTCTTCTCCTGGCTCAAAAGCCAGAGCAATATCTGGCAAACCATCTTCAATTAAATTAACCCATAAAATTTGAACAGCTATAATTGGCAAGGGAAAATCTAGTAAAATACTAAATACAATTAAAACCACTTCTGTAAAGCTGTCACTTAAAAGATAAGTAATTACTTTTCTAATATTATCTAAAATCAATCTTCCTTCCTCAACTGCTTTTACAATTACTGAAAAGCTGTCACCTAAAAGAACTAAGTCTGAAGTTTCTTTTGCTACTTCAGTGCCAGAACCAAGCGCTATTCCAATATCTGCTTTTTTTAAGGCTGGAGCATCATTAATACCATCTCCTGTCATTGCTACGACTTCTCCTTTTTCCTGCCAGGCCTCAACAATTCTTGTTTTATGTTTTGGTTCAACACGGGCATAAATTTTAATTTTTGTTAGAATTTCTTTAAATTTTTCATCTGAAAGTTTATCTAATTCTTTTCCTTCTAAAATATTTTCTTCTTTTATTTGAAAACCCAGTTCACGAGCCACTGCTTTTGCTGTTAACTTATGGTCGCCAGTAACAATAATTGTCTTTATTCCTGCTTGCTTGCAAACACTGATTGCTTTTTTCACATCTTTTCTTAAAGGATCTTTTATGGTGATAAAACCAGCAAAAATGAGGCTGTGAACTTCTTTTTCTGGATTTTCAGCTATTAAATCAGCGTTCTGAACTCTCTTATAACCTGATGCTACTATTCTTAATCCTGCCCCAGTTAATTTTTTTAATTCTTCATTAATAGCTTCTAATCTTTTTTCAGTTAATTCTAGTTTTCTGCCTTTTAATTCAATGAATTGAGAACGGTCTAAAACCCTTTCCGGTGCGCCAGAAATATATAGGAACTTGCCGTCTTTTTTCTGGATCACTGCTCCAACAAATTTATTAACTGGATTAAAAGAAATTTCAGCTATTCTGTTTTTGCGAAAATTTAATCCATAAGCTTTAATTCCTTTTTCAATACCAGCTTTCAGAAGAGCCTTGTCAGTAGGCCTTCCTCTAAAAATCCACTCTTCTTTCGGATCTTTAGGATTTTCAATAAATGCCTCGGAAGTAAAAGAGGCAATCTTTAAAGGCAAAAGTTCTGTTTTTCCACCTTGCTTCTTCTGCAGAATTTGATTCGCTGTTATCACATCAGAAACTACCATTTTCCCTTCAGTTAAAGTTGCTGTTTTATCAGTACATATGATTGAAGTGCTTCCTAATGTTTCAGCTGAAGATAATTTCCTGACTAATCCTCCTTTTTTCAAAATCCTTTGCATGCCCAATGCTAAAATAACAGTCATTGCGATTGGCAGGCCTTCAGGAATAGCTGCCACTGCAACAGCCACTGCAGTAATAAACATTTCAGCAAAATCAATTCCTTTTATGATTCCTTCAATAAAAATAAAAACACAAATCAGTGCAATAACAATGCCAACAATTCTTGAAAAACCTGCTAATTTTTTCTGATAAGGTGTTTTTTCTTCTTTTGTCTCTCTGATCATTGTAGCTATTTTCCCAATTTCAGTCTGAGGCCCTGTCTCAACAACTAATATTTTTGCTTTTCCATATTCAACGATTGTTCCCATATAAACCATATTATCCCTATCAGCCAAAGGAGTTTCTCGAGAGAACACCTCTTCTTTTTTTTCTGCTGAAAGCCATTCACCAGTCAAAGCCATTTCATTAATTTTTAAATCATGGGATTCTATTATTCTTCCATCAGCTGGAACTATGTCTCCTGGGTTTAAAATAATAATATCTCCTGGTACTAATTCTTCTAAATTCAAAATTTTTAAATCTCCTTCTCGTAAAACTTCTGCATGATGTTCTACTATTTTTTTTAATTTTGCTAAGGCCTGAGAAGCTTTATGTTCTTGAAAATAACCAATAATTGTGTTTAAAAAAACAGCGCCAAAAATAACAACGGCGTCAGTAAACTCTTTTAAAAATAAAACAACAAATCCTGCAATTAAAAGTATGTATGTTAAAGGGCTTTTAAATTGCTCTAAAAAAATAGTGAGTCTGGATAAAGGTTTTTCTTCGGGAAGCTTGTTTTTGCCAAATTCTTTTTGGCGAACCTCTGCTTCTTTTTCAGTCAATCCTTTTTTAATATCAGCTCTTAAGCTTTTCTCTGTTTCTTTTACTGTTAAATTGTGCCAGAATAGTTTAGCCATTATTCCATTTTAACAGAAAAGAGGCCAATTAAAAGCCTCTTTTAAGTTGTGGACTATTTAAAAAATGATTCGGATATTTTTCACTTCCTATAATGGAAACGTTCTATCTGTTTTCATCCTGAACACAGAAGCAAAACCTTCCAAGGTTGATGATAGTAGGTTTTCTCGTGAAAATAAACAGTTATCATCTTAACGCCTTTCTGTTTGACCTGTTCTGTTCTCTTTTGTTCTTGCTAATTCGGTCACGCCAGAGTTATTTCGTTTTTAGGATTTTGTTTTAAAAGAAGTTTTTTAAACAGATTTGAATTTTAACTAAAAGAGAACAGAGGAGTCTTGACAAATTTAAGAATAATGATATAATAAGGGTGG
>Ga0114920_10001571_pt1 | contig 10527 bp, 7 predicted proteins | sample ChitaG_FD_88683 | JGI IMG/M metagenome (GOLD analysis project Ga0114920, IMG submission 88683) | Deep subsurface microbial communities from South Pacific Ocean to uncover new lineages of life (NeLLi) - Chile_00310 metaG | ecosystem: Environmental > Aquatic > Marine > Oceanic > Sediment ...
TATCACATTTATGAGACGAATTTCTATTGCCAGACAGGGGAAATCGATATCGTGGCAAGGAGACGGGATTACCTTGTCTTTATAGAAGTACGCACAAAAAGCAATTTAGATTTCGGCACCCCTGAAGAATCAATAACAGCGAACAAGAAGAAAAGACTCATTTCTTCATCTCTACACTATATTAACACTCATCATGGTCTACCAACTTCATGGCGTATCGATGTCGTAGCAATAGAAATCGACGATAAAGGAAAAACCAAACGTATTGAGCTTATTGAAAACGCCATAACGCTATAAAACCAGCATAAAAACTCAACAAAGCACAATGCATGTCCTCACTAGTTAAAGCATTTTGGAGCGACGCGGCAGTTAAAGTAACTTACGATGTCACCCAGCTACACAGCGCTATCGGCATCTCCGAAGAATGTCCCCTCAAACGGTATTATCGAGACGGCAGAATACTTATCCGGTTCGGTGAATTTCCTCGCTTTCAAGTTTGTTCACCTACCCTAGCTTGCACAAATTCCGTTAGCATCCTTTTCTCTATCTTACCGGATGCTGCTCGAGGAATAGACTCCACAAATAGTATATGCTTTGGTACTTTATAATTCGCAAGCCTTTGACTACAATACTCGATTACCCCTTCCCCGCTTAGTTCCTCACCTTCTTGTGTCTGGATGCAAGCAGCTATTGCCTCGCCCAATCCTTCATCAGGAAGCGCAACAATTCCAACATCCCTGACCTTAGGATGAGTTCTTATTACCCCCTCCACCTCCACAACATAAATTTCCTTCCCACCACTTTCAATGATGTCCACGCCCCTTCTACCTGTCATATGAAACCATCCTCCCTCATCAACATAACCCAGGTCCCCCGCACAGAAATATTTGCACTCATCCACTACTTTGAAAGCCCGCTTTGTTTCCTCAGGGTTCTTCCAAAATCCCAAAGCACTATGACCACCGGTGAGAAACTCTCCCGTCTCTCCTGAGCCGGGCTTAACCTCCTCACCGGTTTCGGGATTGATAACCTTGCAAGGATCTTGAAAAGCATATACCCCTTCCCTATCAACCTTGATTTGGATGGGAGTCATCTCCTCATCCACAGAACAGTTAATGCAAACATAGGCAACGCCAGAACCCCGGGCTCCGTAGCCATCCACTATTATCACAGAGGGGATCAACTCCAGAAGCTCCTTCTTGAGATGAGGCGTCCATGTCACCCTGGTGGAGAACATAATTCCTAGTGAAGAAAGGTCATATCTTCTTCCTTCCTTCTCCATCCGCCTTAATTCCTCCACTACTGGTATAGCAAAAGCATCACCTGCTATCACAGCCATGTTTACCTTTTCCTTCTCCACTATTCTACAAAACTCTTGCACATCAAAGAGAGACGGAGTGGGAAGGAAAACAGTGCAGCTACCATCCACCAGGATACTGCCCAAAGTTTGGTTATAACACGCCTCAAAGAATAAAGGACAAACAGGGAGAACCTTATACCCTCCCTTCCCAAAACGCCTAGCCAACTTAATACGAAATGTAGTGCCCATTAATATTCCGATATGTTTGAGGTAAAATTTCTTCCAAAGCGCCGAGCCAAAAATGCCACGCCCTGAACGCAGTAAACCTCTGAACCCAGGCAGCGCAAACATGACACCATGCAAATCAATAGCGGCTCCCTCTTGCTCCCTATCCACTATCGGTAGATAATCGCTCAAGAGCATCATCACTAAGCTCTTTGTCAGCCGCTGATAATCCCACACTGCCCCAACATAGTAACCTCCACTTCCCAAGCTATATTCCAGATGGGCAAAATCTTCATTGATCACCTCATAACTCAGCCTTGGCTTTGTAGCCGGGTGCCTTGTCATCAAGTCATCATAAATAACTGCCCCGGGGGGAACAAGCTGTGGCACCCTGCCCACATCATAAACGATCAGACACCTCAGGGAGACCATCCCCTCGGTCACTCTTGCTATAGTGGAGGCATACAGACCCTCCGCTATCACTGCCACCGCATCGGCATCCTTAATTACATACGCTGTCTCACCAAGGGTCAATTTGGGGTCTAAGAAAAAGGAAACCGCCCCGACCTTAGCTACAGCAAAGTTGGCTACCATCCATTCTATGGAGTTGAACCCAACGATACCTACCCGCTCCCCCTTGTTAATCCCTAAGTCCAGTAGGCCGTTAGCTAATCTATTTACCTGCTGGTCAAATTCCTCCCAGGTAACCCTTCTATTTCGCTGAATAAAAGCAATCCCATGGGGAATAATCCTTGCCAGCTTCTCCAGCCTACTTCCCAAAGTGTTGTTAGATTTTGTTCCATGCCGATAGTGTTGGCGGTAATTGGAAAAGCTATCCCTCTCTAACTTCTCTAACCCAGTTCTCAATTCGCTGGCAGACACTTTCCTTCCTACTCACCGTTTTCTAAACCTTTTCAGGTTTCTCCAAACCCACAATATCCCTCTACCTGACCATCGCATTACGTTACACAATCTCTCAAATATTATACCAGAGGACATCAGCAAAGTGGGGATTACCTTGATATCAGCAAGGCATTATTCACGAAAAATAGGCAAACTGCTTTCCCGGCACTGGAATAGTTAAGCAGGCTTAGACAATGCGTATATCCTTCTACCGCGAATGCCACAATAAGGCTCGCCCCACCACCCTACCTCGTCTACTTCATGCTCAAGATAGTTATTACGCTTCCCCTCCCAGTCTAGACTCAACAAATTCCTTTAGCACCCTCTTCTCCACCTTGCCAGTTGCCTCCCTGGGAAGAGACACTACCAACATTACATGCTTTGGTATTTTATGCGCCGGAAGGCCTTGGCTACAGTACTCCACTACATCACGCTCGCTTAATTCCTCCTCTTTATCCCCCTCGATAACGGCAGCTAACACCTGGCCCAGCTCTCTATCGGGAACCCCCACAACAGCAGCATCCCTCACTTTAGGATGAGACTTGATGAACTCCTCTATCTCCTCGCTATAGACCTTTTCCTCCCCTGTATCTATGCATTCCTTGCCTCCTCTTCCTATGAGACAGAACCGCAATTTCTCATCAATATAACCATCGTCTCCAGTAAAGAAACACCTTCGACCATCTATGACCCTGCAAGCTTTCTCAGTATCAGCAGGACGCTTCCAGTATCCTAGAGACACGTATCCTGCAGCAACAAATTCTCCCACCTCTCCTGTTCTGGGCGTAACCTCCTTCCCTGTTTCACGATTGATAACCTTGAAAGGGACTTGCAGGGAGTATACTCCGCCCCTAGCAGGAAGCGTAGCTCCAGCACAGGGCAGCTCTTTATCCTCCAGGACGGCAACCGACCCATAACCAACGCTGAATTCTGTGCACCCATATGCATCCATTACTACGACCTGAGGTAAGAATTTACAAAGTTCCCTTTTAGTGCGAGGTGACCACCTTACTCCCGCAGATGCTATGCTTCGGCACGATGAGAGGTCATATGTTCTACCCTCTTCCTTCGCTTTCTTCAATTCATCCAGGATTGGCAGCGCGAAGGCATCTCCATTTATCATGATGCCATCTACCTTCTCCCTCTCTATTGTTTCCAGAAGTTCCCTGGCATTGAACGGATAGGAAGTGGGAAGGAAGACTGTAGTAGCTCCAATGGCAGCAACCATACCAAAAGTCTGCATATAGGCACTTGCGTGGAACAAAGGGCAGACTGGAACATACTTAACCCCTTCCTTCTTGAGGCGCCTGCTTATGTCGGCCATCAAACCTTTTCCCCATGTCATCCTAAAGAACCTGATTACCACCACACGCATAAAGCCAAAACGACGGCTCAACCGGGATAATGCCCTAAGTCCTGGTAGAGGATATAAATTAAACAGAAACTCGAAAATTTTCTCATCACCATACCTGTCAAATGGCGGTAACAAAATATTGTAAATAAGTTGCTCAACGCCCTTCACCCTCTGTTCACCATCCCACACCACTCCTTTGGGATATCCAGTTTTTTCACTAGTGTACATTAGATAGCAAAAGTCCTCGTTCGTCACCCTATAACGTAGCTTTGGCTTTCTAGCCCGATACTTTGCCATCAAAATGTCATAGTCAAGTGCCCCACGGGGCACATACTGTGGCGACCTAGCCGTGCCATAAACTATGAAATACCTTAACGAGGCTATTCCTGCAATTACCCTTTCTATAACGCGGGCATACTCATCTTCCACTATCATCGCCACCGCATCGGCATCCTTAATTATGTATGCTATCTCATCAAGGGTAGCCCGGGGGTTTAAGTTGAACGGAACAGCACCAATCCTGGATATGGCAAAGTAGGACTCCATCCACTCTATGGAGTTGAACCCAGCAATACCTACTCGCTCTCCTTTCTTAATCCCCAAGTTAAACAACCCGTTAGCTAATTTGTTTACCCGCTCATCAAATTGCTTCCAAGTAAGCTTTCTATCGCCTTGAACAAAGGCTAATTTGTCAGGGATAACATTGACTATCCTTTCCAGTCTAGTTCCCCAGGTGTTGCTGGAGCTTTCCCTGGCAAGGTGGTAGCTCTGACGGTAACTAGTAAAGCTGTCTCTCTCTAGCCTTTCTTCTTCCCCTAATTCATTAACAGCCATTTCGCTTTGTTCCATGCTTCAGTTTTTTGCAGCACTTCACTGCTTGATAGCCACCGACTATATATACTGTACCATAAAATTACAATGGATAAACTCATTCATGAACTCACGAGGGTTGAAATATACCTCCATTCATCGAAGGGATACCAAAAGGCGGCGCTCACTCGGTTTTTGCCATCATACCTTGCCTCAAGGTAGTGCTAAAATGGCCACTTATCTTCTCCAAGAGCCTGTTTATGCCCCAGCCTTTAGCAGCAGAGATGACGACAATGTCCTTGCTTGACAGCGCACTTTGTCCTTCAAGGAAAGGAATCGTGGTCAGACCTTCCAGTTCTTCCTCACTGCCCACGGCTAAATCCAGCTTGTTAAACACTGTGACCCTTGGCTTATCACTAAGGTTCAGTTCTTTTAATATTTTCTCCACCGCGAGGCATTGATAGGAAGCATTCTTATGCATTATGTCAACTACGTGAATGAGCAGGTTAGCTTCACTAAGTTCCTCAAGGGTGGCGCGAAATGCAGCGATTAACAAAGGTGGCAATTTGTGAATAAAGCCAACAGTATCCGTAATTAGAAACCGCTGCCCATCAGGCAGAGTCAAACGACGAGTTACCGGGTCTAAAGTAGAAAAGAGGTCCGCTTTCACCACCATGCTTGCTTTGCTTAGAACATTGAATAAAGTGCTTTTGCCCCCATTGGTATATCCTACAAGAGCTACTACAGGCATACCCATCGTCCTACGACGCTTTCGATAAAGGTCTCGATGTCGCCTTATTTCCTCTATGTCGTGTTTGAGACGGTTAATACGCTTACGGATAAGACGGCGGTCAGTCTCCAACTGTGATTCACCTGGTCCCCTAGTACCAATTCCAGCACCAAGTCGCTCCAAGTGACTCCACTGACCAACAAGCCGCGGCAACAGATATTGATGCTGCGCTAACTCAATTTGAAGCTGTCCTTCCCGAGTCTGAGCATGTTTGGCAAATATATCTAAGATGAGTGCAGTGCGGTCAATAATCTTAACCTCGAGAACCTCCTCGAGCTTTCTCTGCTGCCGTGGGGACAAGTCGTCATCAAAAATCACTGTATCATACTGAATTTGTTCCTTAAGATTGCATAGCTCGTCAATCTTGCCTTTGCCGATATAATGAGCAGGTGAAGGCCTGTCTAGCTTTTGAATAAGCTTGCCCACAACAACAGCATCAGCTGTCTTGGCTAAATAAGATAGTTCTTCCAATGAATCAACTGCAGACCAGCCATCACTAGAAGCTCTGCTTTCGACCCGAACTAGAAATACACGTTCTTGCTCGACTTGCGTAGCAAAAGTCTTTCGTCCTATTTTCGCCTCCCGTGCCAGGATAGTAATCGTTCTACTCCTTGCTCCAATTTGTCATCGGGCAGAGTTAAGGAGAACCTGATATAGCCTTCTCCCTCCTGTCCATAACCAACGCCTGGAGTTACCGCTACCCCAGCTTCATCAAGCAACATGCCAGCAAAATCTATAGAGGTGTAACCTTGCGGAACAGTCGCCCAAATATAGAAAGTAGCTTTAGGAACTCGCGCTCTCATCCCTACCTGATTAATAACATGTATTAATTTATCTCGGCGCCATTGCAAAATAGCATTGTGCTCCGAAATATGCTCCTGCGAACTGCTTAGGGCCTTTATAGCAGCATGCTGGATTGCCTGAGGAATACCTGAATCCAGATTGCACTTGACTCGAAACAACGCACTTATCACTTCAGCATTGCCCACCACCATCCCTATTCGCCAACCAGTCATATGGTACGTTTTTGATAAAGAATGAAATTCCACGCCTACTTCCTTAGCCCCAGAGGCTTGCATGAAACTCGGAGGCTTATAGCCATCAAAGGCAACCTCAGTGTAGGCAGCATCGTGACATATTGCCAGACCATGCTGCTTGGCAAAGCAAACCGCTTTCTCAAAGAATTCAAGCTCAGTGGTGGCCCCGGTGGGATTATTCGGATAGTTTAGCCACATGAGCTTTGCTCGCCTGGCTACGTTCTCGGGGATAGTTTCAAAATCGGGCAAGAAATCGTTTTCCTCCTTCAAAGGCATGAAATACGGTTCACCACCAGCCAACAGGGTTCCCATACTGTAAACAGGATAACCTGGGTCAGGCACTAAAGCTATGTCTCCAGACTCGATAAAGACTAAAGCTATATGTCCAATGCCTTCTTTCGAGCCAATGAGTGGCAATACTTCTCCACTCGGATCCAGAGTAACCCCAAATCGCCTCCGATACCATCCAGCAATAGCTTCGCGAAGTTGAGGCAAGCCAGCGGTTTCAGGATAACGATGGTTAACAGGGTCATGTACTGCCTCACACATATACTCAATAATATGAGACGGCGTGGGTAAGTCAGGATCGCCAACAGCAAAGTTGACCACATCCACCCCCCCAGCCTTTTTTTCAGCAATCCTTCGGTTGATTTCTACAAAAAGATATCGAGGTAACCTATCAAGACGCTTAGCCACTTGCATTAGTTCCCCCCTGGATAGCCGGGATTGTGAAGCAAATTTTTCTTATTTTAGCCACTCTCCAGTGAATACTTCCTCCACAGCACCACCAAGCATTACCTCACCTTTTCCATCCCAATATACCGCTAAAGTTCCTCCTGGAAATATTATGTCAACATTCGTATCAACATAATTAAGCAAACGGGCAGCTACAGCGATGGCACAAGCACCACTCCCACAAGCCAAAGTCTCCCCGACGCCACGCTCCCACACTCTAGCCTCTAGCTTCCTTCTATCTAGAATCCTTGCTATCTCAAAATTCGTCCCTTGCGGAAACATGTGATGCTTCTCCACCTTCGGACCTACTTTCCCTAATGGGAATTTGACAACCGGTTCAGAGACAAAGCACACCGCGTGAGGATTTCCCGTAGATAGAAGAGACAAACCCAACTTCCTTTTGCCCAAGGTTAAAGGATAGTTCAATATTGGTATTATATCAACTTCCCCTGCAATGGGAATCTGTTGAGGCTCAAATCGAGGCATGCCCATACTCACCTCAACCCACGTTACTTTATTCGCCGCTACACGGGCTTTTGTCTTTCCGATACCTGCTAGAGTTTCTACAGTTAAACAGGGATTGCCTGGCTCCGCTCGCAGTGACACTTCACCCGCTATCTCCTGTTCAACAGCATACTTAACAAAACACCTTAGTCCATTACCACATGCTTCAGCCTCAGAACCATCGGGGTTGAAAACACGCATCTTCAAATCAGCAACTTTAGACCTTCTCACCACCAGCAATCCATCGCCTCCCACACCTAAGTGGCGTTGACACATGGCTCGTGCCAATTCTGCCCAATCATGCTCCACATCTCTGCCATCCACAAGGATAAAATCGTTGCCACTACCCTGTAGCTTATGAAACTTCATGATAGAAAGCTCTCCACTAAATCGTTCGCCTTTTTCCTGGCATTATTGGCATCAAGCCAGTTGATTCTAGCATCACTGGGACGAAACCAGGCATATTGATGACGAGCCAAACGGTGAGTTTCATACTTTATTCGCTCCACTGCCTTAGGCAACGACACGCCGCCAAAAAGAAAATCGCCAACCTGTTTATAGCCTATGCCAGACATTGAAGGCAAGGAAAGGCTATAACCTTTGTGCATCAACTCCTTTACCTCTTCGACTAATCCTCTATTAATCATTCTATCCACCCGCTGGTCAATTTTGTGGTAAAGTTCGCTTCTTTCTGCAGTCAAACCAATAACCAAAATAGGGAAATGGGGCGCCTGTTTTTGCCTGATTAGCGAAGGGAGTTGCCCAGATAGCTGATGAATTTCCAAAGCTCTTATGACACGACGTATATTACGGGAGTCTATCTTTTCCGTTGTTACAGGGTCAATTTCACGTAATTGCTGGTAAAGAGCCTGACTGCCCTGCTGCCTCGCTTTGATTTCGAGTTTCCGCCTTAAGTCTCGGTTGGGAGGAACGTTAGGAATTTTCCAACCCTCGATTATCGACAAGACATAAAGGCCACTACCTCCTACCAGCAACGGCAACTTACCCCTCTGCTGGATATCCTGGATTACCCGGCGAGCCATGTGGAGATAGTTCGCCAGGTTAAAATCATCATCGGGATTCACCACGTCAATGAGATGATGAGGAATTGACTTTTGTTCCTCCAGCGTAGGTTTGTTGGTGCCGATATCCATATACCGATAAACCTGGCGGCTATCGGCACTTACTAATTCCGCCTCAAGATCGGAAGCTAATCGAAGGGCAAGCTTGCTTTTACCTATCGCTGTAGGACCAACAATAGCAACAAGACATCTCATCGCCTCGAAGCTCTTTAGCTAAGCCCCCTGTCTTTTAATCACGGACGATTGACTCACAATGCTCGGAAACTCATCGGCTTTAAGGCTCGCACCACCAACTAAAGCACCATCGATTTCAGACTGGGAAACAAACTCGGCAATGTTGTTGCTAGTAACACTACCACCGTAGATAACACGCACTTCTTGAGCCACATCGTTATCCCAAAGCTTGGCAAGGACATCCCGAATACATTTTATGGTGGTTTTCGCGGTTAACCCGTCAGCCGCCCTGCCTGTGCCAATAGCCCATACCGGCTCATAAGCGATGACTAAATTAATGGTGGGCTTTATGCCACCTAGACTTCCCGTTAATTGTTTAGTGATAACCCGTTCTGTTTCACCAGCTTCATTTTCCTCAAGCCTTTCACCAACACACAAGATAGGCTTCAGGCCGAAATCCAGAGCAGCTTGCACTTTCTTATTAATTACCTCATCTGTCTCGCCAAAGTACGCGCGCCTCTCAGAATGCCCTAAGATAACGAATTGTACGAGCCCTTTAAGCATTGTCGGAGATATCTCCCCAGTGTAAGCCCCCTTTACTTCAAAATACATGTTTTGAGCCCCCAACCTCACAGAGGAGTCCTGGAGTATCCTGCCCACTGCAGTTAAAGAAATAAACGGCGGGCAAACTACTTTCTCTACCCTCTCTATTTTATCCAACCTCGCTCGCATAGAAGAAGCAAGCTCCATAGCTTCAGCCACCGTGGTATTCATCTTCCAATTACCAACAATTAAAGGAATGCGCATGATAGACTCCTATTATTTTTCCTGATCTAATAGGGCTTCTACCCCAGGCAAGGGAGCACCCTCCAGAAACCTCAAACTCGACCCACCACCTGTAGAGACATGAGTCATTCTATCAACTAACCCCATTTCCTGAACCACTTCGGCGCTGGAGCCACCCCCGATGATAGTGGTGGCATTATCGAGAGTAGCAAGTACATTCACCAATGACCTGGTGCCGTGGTCAAAAGGAGGCACTTCACAAACACCCACAGGACCATTCCATACAACGGTGTGGCATTTTCTCAACACATCTGAAAAAAGCTCAATGGTGTTTGCTCCAATATCTACGATGAAACTATCAGCTGGAAGCCCCTCTATAGACACAAGCTGGCTGCTAATACCAGGGGTAATTGCTGGCGCTACCACCACATCCACAGGTAATAAAATCTTAGCAGTCCACTCCCCAGCTGCCTCCTGCAATAGCTCTTTAGCTAGATCCAATTTGTCCTCCTCCACGGTGGATTTACCCACCTCATACCCCTGCGCCTTCAAAAAAGTAGCTGCCATACCACCACCGATAAGTAAGACATCTACCCACCTTAACATGTTCTGTAGCAACCCCATTTTGTCGCTCACCTTGGCACCACCTAGCATACAACCAAACGGGCGTTTTGGCTCGCTTAATAAACAGCCTAATACCTGCAATTCCTTCTCCAACAGAAAACCAGCCACTGCTGGCAAATATTGCGCCACACCAACGGTAGAGGCATGTGCTCTGTGGCTGCTTGCAAAGGCATCATCAACATATAAATCAGCTAACGCAGCCA
>Ga0114920_10001575_pt1 | contig 10524 bp, 11 predicted proteins | sample ChitaG_FD_88683 | JGI IMG/M metagenome (GOLD analysis project Ga0114920, IMG submission 88683) | Deep subsurface microbial communities from South Pacific Ocean to uncover new lineages of life (NeLLi) - Chile_00310 metaG | ecosystem: Environmental > Aquatic > Marine > Oceanic > Sediment ...
AAAGAACGTCATTATGGATAAAAGATCTTATAGATTTTATTTCGGAGAGGAGGATTATCTATGTCAGAACTCTTTATCTTTGTAACGGATTATTGGCACTCTATCAGCACCTATATGCCCGGGTTCTTAAAGGCATCCCTTCTCGTTCTGGAGCTGACTGTAGGAACGGTTTTGATCAGTTGGAGTATCGGACTGATAGCGGCCCTGGGGAAGTCTTCCCGCTTTAAGATCTTACGGTACCCGAGCAGCTTCTATATATGGTTTATAAGGGGCACGCCCACATTGATTCAGATATTCATTGTCTATTTTGGGTTCCCTCAATTAGGTCTAAAATTCTCACCATTTGTAGCCGGTGTCTTGACCTTGGGGGTCAACAGTGGGGCATACGTGGCCGAGATAATTAGATCTGGTCTTATGGCTATTCCTGTTGGGCAAATGGAGTCAGCCCGCGCCTTAGGCATGAACTATGTCTTGGCCATGAGAAGAATCATTCTACCTCAGGTCGTGAGAATAATCATTCCTCCCGTAACAAACGAGGCGATCACCATGTTAAAGAACACGTCGCTTCTGTCTACGATTACGATTTTTGAATTGACTCTGTATTCACAGGTTATCATTGCAAGAACTTTTAGGCCGTTTGATTTTTACATTATAGCAGCTCTTCTCTACCTCGCTATGGTGTCAATCCTTACTTCTCTATCCAATAAGATGGAGAAGAGGTATGGACTGGCATATGAACAGGGCTAATGAATTATCTGTTCCCCAAAATGCTATAGGCATAAACGTTTCAGATTCCATCCGGGAGAAGCCACAAGCCGGTTGTTATCACTCGCATTCTGATGGAGAAAGGATGAACAATCGAATGCAATGTTATTCAATACTGTTCATCTTCCAATATTTCGGAAGTTCTCCCGTTATCTCGTGTATCAACTTCGGAATAGTTTCAAAGCTTCACATATTACAAAACAATATTTGAAAGGAGGATAATAATGATACAAGAAACCCAAAAGACGGTTGTCAATTGCTGGAATGAATGGGACCCGCTGAAGCATGTCATCCTTGGCCGGGCCGATGGGGTTATGGTCCAGGCGCCTGAACCGGCGATCGAACGCGACTGGCCGGACGACGGCTTCCCCCTGGGGACTTACGGCCCGCTGCCCCAGGAAATGGCCGACAAGGCCAATGAACAGCTGGATAATTTCGGTAAAATCCTTGAAAGCCGTGGCATTCGCGTAGACCGGCCCACCCCGCTTGATTTCAGCCAGACGGTTCAGACCCCCGACTGGAAGCAAGAGTCGCTGTTTGGTTGTATGCCGCCACGAGATGTGCTCCTGGTCATGGGTAATGAAATACTGGAAGCGACCATGTCATACCGCAGTCGATGGTATGAATATCTTTGTTATCGACCCTTGCTTGAACAATACTTTAGAGAAGATCCTAACATGCGCTGGGAAGCGGCTCCCAAACCGCGGCTAACGGAGCGTACCTATAAGAAAGACTTCTGGAAAGGATGGAGGACCTTGAGTGAAGAAGAGCAGTTAGAGCGGGCAAGGAACTTAGCTTGGGTGCTCACTGAAGTTGAACCGCTATTCGATGCCGCGGACATGATGCGCTTTGGAAAAGATATTATCTTTCAACCGTCAATGGTCTCCAATATGGCCGGAGCCGATTGGATTCGGAGGCACTTTCCCAACCACCGGATACACGTGATGAACTTCAAAGAAAAGGCCCAGGTGCATATTGATTCCACCTGGATTCCGCTTCGACCTGGTCTAATCCTCCATAACCGGGAGAGAGATGCCGTCCCAGAACAGCTGAAGATGTACGAGATCAATGACTGGGAGATCGTCGAATGTGTACAACCACAACATAAGACGAAACGGCGCCTGAGCTATTGTAGCATCTGGCTTTCCATTAATCTTCTCGTACTGGATCCGAAGACCGTCTGTGTTGAAGCCAGTGAGACCGCTCAAATGGAACAGCTCGATAAACTTGGATTCGAAGTCATTCCTGTCCCGTTCTATGATGTGGCTCCATTTGGCGGTGGTCTGCACTGCTCGACAACGGATATTTACCGTGAAGGTGCCTGTGAAGAATACTTCCCGAAACAGGTTGAAGGATTTTAGAGATGCAATAAGCAGGAGGAGACGGCATCTTGAGCATTCAGAAGCTTTGTCTCCCCTTTCTTGACTTTTTAGTCATCCCGGATTATGGATTACAAGAATTACCCTCATAAGATGTTCTTACAACTCGGGTAGATGGATTTAAGTAAGGATTAAGCGCCATGAATGATGTTGCCCAAAGTATGTCCCATGTTCAAGGAGAGATCATTTACAGCTTCACCCACCATAGAGAAAAGTTCCTTCACTTGGAATACGACTCAGGGAAGGCTATTTAAGAAGCGATTTTTTGGTTTGGAGGAGATTTTGATGAAAGAATATGCAAGAATACTGGCAGAATTTGTCACAGGCCTTCAATATGATGATTTGGAGAGAGAAGTCATCGAGAAAGTGAAGGTGCACTTCCTTGATACCATCGGCGTAAGCCTGGCGGCCTGTGACATGCCCTGGTCTCAAATGGTGATTAACGCGGTGAAAAAGCTGGGAGGAAGCAAAGAATCAACCATTATTGGGGATGGAACAAAAACCTCATCAATCTTGGCGGCATTGGCAAACGGTACCCTCTCCCACGGCATCGATATGGATGACTCTTGTATTCCTGGCTGGGCACATACGGGAACCTCCTCGGTTGCGTCAGCCCTGGCCATGGCGGAGGCATCACAAAGCAGCGCAAAAGATCTCATAACCGCTCTCGTTATCGGCTATGACATAAGCGGCAGGGTAGATGCCGCCACCTATCCAGGACTTCGACAGAGGGGTTTTCACGCAACCGGTCTCGCTGGGGCATTCGGTGCTGCCGCTGCGGCTGGAAAGATATTAGGATTGAATGAGAATCAGATGACCAATGCCTTTGGGCTTGCAGGAACTCAAGCTGCTGGCCTTGAGGAATGGATCTATACTGGAGATATGAGCAAGCGAATACACGCAGGCAAGGCTGCCATGAACGGCATACTAGCTACACTTTTGGCCCAGGAAGGACTTACCGGGCCTGCTACAGTTTTTGAAGGTAAGTACGGATTCTTCAAAACGCATTCTGATCCGTATCACATCGAGAGATTGACTGAGCGCCTGGGAAAGGACTTTAAGATAATGAACTGTAAGATCAAGCCTTTTGCATGCTGTCACGAGCTAAGCGGCCCTATTCGTCTCGCCCTGGAGATACTGAAAAGATACAAGGTTAGGCCGGACGAAATAGAGAAGATCGCCATAGGCACAAACAGGACAACGGCTGAAAATGATCTCAAAGTGGCCCGTACGCCGTTGGATGCCCAAAGTCATCCGGCCGTGGCTGCTGCAATCGCCCTGGTGAAGGGACACATATTCCTTAAGGAATTCTTCGAGAGCTACAGTGATCCAACGGTAGTTATGCTAGGCCGCAAGACCGACGTCTACATTAACCCGGAAATAGACAGAGCTTTCCCGGGGAAAACAGGAACCAGATTGACGATAACAACGAAGAAGAAAGACTATTCTCTTTTTGAGGAAGATTGGCCACCAATTACAGAACAGTTCGTCAGGAAGAAGTTTGCAAGACTGGCAAACTCACGTTTGAGTCAGAGGGATATTGAAGAGGTTACGAAAAGCATTCTGCATCTAGAAGAACTCGAAAACATAGGAGAACTTATAGCGGTATTTGCAACTTGAATCAAAGGGCCTTAGCCATGACCTGTATCTTGACTATGACAAAAATCATTGATGCTCCGGACATACACATTTAAGATACCATCCGGCAGAAGCTACAAGCCGGTTGTTGATCTTGTATTCTGATGGGGAAAGGGGGTGAAAAACTGATCGAAAACCACACTGTATATTTTTCAATTCATTAATCATTCTAGAACAATATAAGGAGGCAAAACAATGAAGACATTGATCTCTTGCTACTCAAAATTTCTCATGGTCGTTCTTGTTTTTCTATTTACTTTCAGCTTCGTGACTGCAAATCCCGGCCCGGCAGCGGCCGGGGACTTGGAGTTGCTCGTTCCTGGGGAGCTTTCTGTTGCGACGGAGGGTACATATCCGCCCTTTAGCATGGTGAATGAAAAGGGCGAGCTTTACGGTTTGGAAATCGGCGTGATGAAAGAGATATGTAAGCGTATTGGTCTAAAGTACAAGCCGGTCATCATGAAATGGGACTCTCTTCTGGTAGCCCTGTTCGCGGACCAATATGACGTGATTAGCGCCGGCATGGATATCACTCCGGAGCGACAGAAAAAGGTTACTTTTTCAGATGGATGGCTTGAGTCGGGAGGCCGGCTTGTCGTCAGGGAAAATAGTGATATTCATGATCTTAAAAATCTAAAGGGGAAGGTGGTCGGTGCTCTGGTGGCATCAACCATGGCAGAAGCCGCAGAAGGTCTTGGAGCAAAAGAGGTCAAGTACTTCAAATCCGAGACTGATGCAATGCAGGACCTCGTCAACGGAAACATTGATGGTGTTGTGCAGGATGCGATTGCCGTGGCCTATGCAATGAAGAAATCAGGTAAACCGTTAAGATTTGTCCCGGGTTATCTCAACCGCAGTCAGAAGGGCCTTGCATTCAAGATGGGCAAACCAAATTTAGTGAAAGCCGTGAACAAGGCCCTGGCCGAAATGACTGCTGATGGTACATACGCAAAGATCACCAATGAACTGATTGGATACGACCCGCATCCCGAAAATCCGATTCGGAGCATATTTGAATAGAGGACAGGCTATTGGATGGGAGGAGACAGCATCTCCTCAATGCTCAAGATGCTGTCTCCTCCCCACTGCATGTTTTAGGTGGCTGGTAAGCGGTCTAGCCTCTTAGTGTTTGTGTGTCACTGAAAAAAAAAGGTGATTCCAAATGGGAAATTCTCGTCTCTATCATTCAGGGATACCGACATTTATGAGAGCCCCCCAGCGCTCTTTGGAGGACTTACAACCGGGGGCTTTGGCACTCGTGGGGGTTCCCTATGACTATGCCTGCGGATCAAGACCCGGGGCGCGATGGGGCCCCCAGGCAATTCGTCAAAGCTCTCTTTACTTCGATCACTTTCTTATTCCAGAGTCGGATCAAACTTTTATTGATATTTCAACGGGGAAAGAGTTTTATCTCAAAGGGGATATACAAGTCGTCGATTTGGGTGATGTTGACCTCTTTCCCATGGACGTCGAACGGACCATGGAAACGATTTCTGGTTTTATTCAACAGGTCGTGGATAAGGGGGCGATCCCTATCGTTCTGGGGGGAGATCACTTCATAACGTATCCCACTTTCTGTGGATACGGCAAAGGTATAAGCATTACGCAGGGGCTGCGGCGGGAAAATATCGGTTACATACACGTTGACTCACATCTTGATATGTACGATGAACACCCTTCTTGGGGAAAACTCTACCACTCCTCAACAGTGCGCAGAATTGCCGAGAGTGGCCTGCTTGATCCTTCCAATATGATCCTTATCGGGGTTCACGGCCTGGTGGAAAAAGAGATCTACGAATTCCTCCGGAAAAAGCGTATGAAGATCATCACACTAGATGAGCTTTCCGGAAAAGGGTTTGGCCCGGCAGTGAAAAGAGCGATGGAAGAATTGGCCTTGACGGTGGAGAGCTTCTATCTATCAGTTGACATAGATGTCGTAAACGCCGCCTTTGCCCCGGGTACCGGGGGAGTTAGTCTGAAAGGGTTTAACCCTGATCAATTGCTTGAGGTCATGGCCGTATTGCAGAGTTATCCTATCGGTGCCCTGGACGTGGTGGAGGTCGCCCCAAATTATGACCCTTCCGAGAGAACCCAGAGACTTGCGGCTGAGGTTATATTCCAATTTATCGTGTCTAAGTGGGGAGATCATGATGCAAGCGCATGATCATCAGCCCCGAAATGAAATTTGTTGACCCTGCATTTGCACCGGGTGTCAAACGCCTGAGGAAGGCGGCCCCGCTGCCGGAGAGATACTTCAATTAGATCTTTACGTGATTTGGACAAGGAGGATGTGGGGTGTTTAAATAGGCCCTCAGCACGGCAATCCCTTATAGATTACCATCCTTCTTTTGGTGGGCCTGCCGCCTTTTTGAAAACGTCACCACCAGAGGGTGAGGTGGGGTCAGGTAGTGCAATATTTTAGTTTATTAAATAGGCTTGATCAGTCTTGGAAAGAGGCAAGTTAACCCTTCGGGAGTGGAGTACTGTGGCGACGAATTCGATTAAGAAGAAATATGAAGACTTCCTTCTTAAACCTGTGATGGATGAAATAACAATAAGAGAGGGAAAAGGTATAAAATTAATAGATGCCTCGGGGAAAGAGTATATGGACTTCACAAGCGGGTTCGGTGTCTCGTTGCTCGGGTATAATAACGAATACACGGAATATGTTCATGAGGCTATTCAGAGGCAAATCAGAAGGATTGTACATATTCCACACTATCTATACTATTCGGAACCCGCGATTGCCTTGGCGGAGAAGCTGGCAGAGATTTCACCGGGGGCCCTGAAAAAAACGTTCTTGTGTAACAGCGGCAGCGAGGCCGTCGAAGGGGCCATCCGGACGGTAAGAAAATACAAGAATAGATTCGAACTGCTGGGTCTTCAACAGGGGTTCATGGGCCATAGTATGGGAGCGGTGAGCCTGACCGGCCGAAGCGAAGATAAAAGGAAGATTGGTCCGCTTCTTACCGGTGTATACCATATTCCAGCACCGTATTGTTTCAGATGTAGCCTCCGTCAAACCTACCCGGGCTGCAATTTGGCATGTGCTGATTATGTCGAGGATTTCCTGGAGTTCGGCACCTCGGGTAATGTGGCCGGACTGGTCATTGAGCCCATCATGGGCCATGCAGGAGTGGTTGTTCCCCCTGACGGCTACTTCTCAAGGATTGGGGAGATTTGCAGACGCCATGGTATAGCTGTCGTGGCGGATGAGACGCTGACAGGGTTTGGAAAAACAGGAAAGATGTTTGCCGTCAAACACTGGGAGGTTGAACCGGAGATCATGATCCTGGGGAAGGCCCTAGGCGGAGGGTTCCCTCTTGGTGCTTTCATCGTCACGGATGATGTTGCATCGGTATTTGAATTCGGGGATGCTTCTTCAGCGCTTGGGGGAAATCCAGTCTCATGCGCAGCGAGTTTGGCGACCATCGATCTCATTGAAAAAGAAGCCTTGTGTGAAAAAGCGGCGAGACTTGGCGATTACCTGATCAATGAGCTAAGACATTTGGAATCCACCTCTGAGGCGATAGGTGAGGTACGGGGGAAGGGACTATTTGTTGGTATTGAGATTGTAGAAGGGGACAATCATGACAAAGCACATCAAAAGGCGCAACAGATAAAGCGTCTGATGCAAGAAGGGGGGTTCTTGCTTACAGTCTATGGAGGATCGACCATACGGCTGACCCCGCCGTTGATCATAGAGCAAGATCACATCGATCGTTTTATTGAGACATTCATTTCGGTACTTAAGAAAGTGACCGGTGTTGAGCGTGACTGACACTAGGTCTGTTCAGTTCACTTTTTTTAAAGCATCTGTATAAAGAACAGGACCAGGATCATTACAAAGAGGAGTAAAAAGTGAAGGTTTTGATGTGTACACCAAATATCTGTGAAGGAACCAACCTGGAGGTAGTTGAGTATATTGCCGATGTGATCAGGAAAATCGACGGTGTGAAACTGATGGATGTCTCCTCGGATGCGAACCATAACCGCTCTGTGCTAACCTACCTTGGTGAATCTGAGCCCGTTTTGCAGGCTACTAAAAAGATGGCCGCAAAGACTTTAGCCTTGATTGATATGACCCAGCATAAAGGCGCGCATCCCAGAGTGGGCGCTGTTGACGCTGTGCCTTTTATTCCAGTTAAAAATTTGGAAATGGAAGAGGTGGTGCAGGTCGCCCATCGCTTTGGTCGTTTTATGGGAAATATGGGGATTCCGGTCTATTATTATGGTGAAGCTGATCCCAACCCTGAGCGCTCTCGCGCTCAAGCTGGTTCCGGGAAACTGATGCAGGATCGTTTGGGGCAGTATGAGAGCCTAGAGGAAAGGCTCAAGGATCCTGACTGGTCACCCGATGAAGGCCCGGCAATGTTCAATCCTAAATCCGGAGCCGTAACTGTCGGGGCCCGTACCCATCTGATATGTTTTAACGTGGATCTGCATACAACGGATCTTTCGATTGCAAAAAGGATTGCCAAAGCCGTGCGGCACAGCAACGGCGGGTATCGTGATGTGCAAGCCATCGGGCTGGCGATGGAAGACAGGGGTATGGTACAGGTTTCGATGATGACGACTCGTTATATAAACACTCCGATCCCAAGATTACTCGAAACGATTCGTTCAGAGGCAGCACGGCATGGGGTGAATGTGGCTGGGAGCGAGATCAATGGACCTATACCTTTGAGTGCCCTTGAGGAGGTATTCAGGCATTATCTTCAGGCGCATACCTTTTCAGTGGATCAGATTATTGAGAACGCTTTGATCAGCTAATTTTGCTGTGGATCCGTGAACTCTCTCCCGGTCCAGAAATATTGGCGGGGCTCTAACATGGGTGGAAACGTTGGCCTTTCTTCCCCACCTAAAAACGAGGTTCCACCTCAAATTGATCATGATTTACAAGGCAAACTATATAGTCTATTTTATATATCAATGCTGTCCGGTTAACAATTGAATAATTTCAATAGGTTAAAAAATAACTACTCGTTCAACTTGTAATTTTGACAAGCATTACTCATTTTAAATGATGCGCTCCGTTAGGAAATAGCAGCTCGGAAGCCCTACTGAAAGGCGAACAAGATGGCAGAACCAATCATAGGAATTCTCGGGGGTATGGGGCCGGAGGCCACAGTGGAACTTTACCGCTCCATAGTGAGTATTACTCATGCGAAACAGGACCAGGATCATTTCCGCATCCTTATCGATAACAATCCCAAAATCCCGGATCGTACTGCGGCAATCCTAGGTAAGGGCTCAGACCCCTTCCCGGCTCTGTTAGAGTCCGCTCGAATTCTCGAACAGGCTGGGGCAAGCTTCTTGATCATCCCGTGCAATACAGCTCATCACTGGCTGCCGGAACTTCGGCGTTCACTATCGATCCCCGTCCTTGACATGATTGCCGAGACAGCAGCGGAGGTGGCAAGACACAGACCAACCCTAAGGAAGATAGGCCTCTTGGCCACCAGGGGAACTATCCAGGCGGGATTGTATCAACGAGCCCTAAAAGCAAAAGCTCTGAATTTCCTGACGCCCGAACCAGATGAGCAGGATGTGATCATGGAGGTTATCTACCGTGTAAAAGTCGGAGATTACACGGCAAAAGAAAGACTCCTCCGTGTGGCCCAACACTTCATCCAGAGGGGTGCAGAAGGGCTCATCCTTGGCTGCACGGAACTTTCCCTGATTATGAAACAGGAAGATGCTGACTGTCCGGTTTTCGATCCTCTTTCCGTGTTGTCCCACAGGGCAGTTATGCTGGTCAAAGATGGAGGCAAAGATCAGGAGCCTTGAGGATCCTCATCCAGGTAGGGCCACCACCCTGAAGTGATTCATTTCCGGTTCTGATACCAACAACTATCAAAGGATGTCATCAGAAGTCGTAGACCGTGGAGTGGTGTTAGGTCTTGACAGGCTGTTGGCTGGGGTTGTTTTCTCAGCTGCTATATCATCTAACCGTTTCTCAAGGCGCCTATAGCTCTTATTGAGGTGTCTTTTGAGACTGTGTGTATCTACCACAGAGTTATTAGAGGCATCTGCATCAATAAGACTGGCATCAACAAAGAGTTTTCTGCCATCAACCAAACACGCCTTCCACACACTGCCAAACGATATGCTCAAAGAACAGCCTAAAGGCCTTGACTCCCCATCGGGTCCTGGCCTTACTTAACACACTGTGGTTTGGAATCTCATCGGTGAGATCGTAGTCTAAGAACCACAGCGAGTCCAGGCGTAAGGGGATTGTATTCATCAGCTCACGCTCAGATCGAACATTGTAGAGGATCAGAAGGAGCATCATCTTTAAGATAACCGTAGAGGCCACAGAGACATTGCCATTTATGCCATAGGCATCTCTGACCTCTTTATAGATAAAGGTAAAATCTATCTTCTCGTTGATCTTGCGGAGGATATGGTTTTGGGGGACTCTTCTCTCAAGATTCACATTATAATAGAAGAGTTTGGGTTGGAGCTTAGATTGATAACCCATCATGGCAGAACTCCATAGATATTGTGTTTGCCATGATTCTATTTCAAATATATTGTGTTTTCAAGCACTATTTCGGGTACTCAGGTATTTGAGCAACAGCCTGTTGACTCCTGCCCCCTTAAAAGTCCCAAACAGCCAACTGCGGCACTCACTCACGGCTGCTCCACAACAAAACCGAACATACCAGGGTCACTGCAAGTGCAAAAGCACCTGCCAGTGTGAAACTGGCGGAGAAGCCGTACTGATCAATCAGATAAC
>Ga0114920_10001576_pt1 | contig 10524 bp, 7 predicted proteins | sample ChitaG_FD_88683 | JGI IMG/M metagenome (GOLD analysis project Ga0114920, IMG submission 88683) | Deep subsurface microbial communities from South Pacific Ocean to uncover new lineages of life (NeLLi) - Chile_00310 metaG | ecosystem: Environmental > Aquatic > Marine > Oceanic > Sediment ...
AAATTTAACCCTAAGCCTTATATTTGGATACTCATTCCTAACCTTAGTTATAAACTCGATCCTAGGAAGGTCTCGATAAACAACGACCTCTTTGGTAACATCCAAAACTTTGTGCTTATAAAGCTTGGTCTCGAATTTCTCAAACAACCGGTAAGGCCATCTGAGACAATAGTATCCCTCCTCGAGGATTATTTTCGATTTCAGTGGGCCATTTTCTATCCTGAAGCTCTCGGGCTTAAAAGTCCCGTAGTAAATCCCTTCTCCACTTTCATTTTTTATCAGTTCAAAGAACATGTGCCGGTGATGATATAAGTCGCCAACTTCGTTCTCGATGTTCAATTCATTCCCCTTAACTAAAAGCTTCCCACCTTTGTCGAAAACCTCAATTATTCCTGTTTCCGGATCGACTTTTAATTTAAAGAAGGGATTTTCTATCTCATCTTCCTCAACTTCAATAGCCCTTTCTGGCTCTTTACTTCGCTCGATGATCTGGTAAACTTTATAGCCCATTGGGGGAAGTTCAGCAAAAAATCCAAGCTTTACACCACCAATTTTCCCCTCCCGGTCTCTTTCCAATCTCAAAACTTGGCTTTCTATCTCCTCCTCGCCATACTTAAACCCGGGCTCTTTCTCCCAGCCTTTAAGCTCCAAATCAACTTCACACCAATTCTTTATTTCCCAAGGAAGGGGGTTAAAGACTACCAAAGCTTCGTCTTGAGTATTGATCTTGCTGGCAATGAACTCCAAGGAATCATTCAAAATTTTAGAAAGATGCTCTTCAAGGAAGGAAAATATCTCTCTAACTTCATTATAAATCCCGTCTATTCCACAGCCAGTGATGATATCGTGGAAGGCAATGAAGAGCATCCTTTCCCAGCACTCTTTTATTTCAGACGTAGGATATTCTTTCCCCAAAATCCAAGCTAGAGTAGCAAACCACTCAGCAGTATTGAGCAATCCCTCGCATTTTCTCGCTCCAAGAACCACCCACATTCGTGATGAGCATACCTGAGGGAAAACTTCGATTAAATCCTCGTCATACAACTCACCTTCACGCAGTTCGAATTTTCTTTCCTCCCCCTCCACAGCTTGGAAGAATTCGGATGGAGTGGCTATCTTCATCTGGGAACCACCTCGATGATCCTCATTCCATTTCCTTACTGCATCAATAGTTTCTTCTTGAGGAAGCACTGATCCACTTCCCGAAGGCATCAGGATATGGAAGGTAGTGGCATATTTATTGAGCTCTATATAGCTTCCCTCCAACCTGTCAAGGTAGAACCCAGCTCTATACCCTAATGGCATCCAATGGGCAAGGATAGTAGTTCCATCAAGCCCCCTCCAGAGAAATTCGCTCTGCGTCTCCTTTGCCCCGCGTCTGAAAACAACCCATTTGTACCCTACTTTTCTATAAATTTGAGGTAGCTGAGCATTCATCCCAAAGCTATCCGCAACCCAAGCCACGGGAACATCTACACCGAATTTCTCCTTACAATATTTCTTGCCAAAAAATATCTCCCTTATTAATACCTCTCCGGTAGGAAGCATGGTATCTGGCATTAAATATTGACCATCCACTATCTCCATCTTCCCCTTCTGTATCATTTGTTTTATGTCCGACCAGAGCTCAGGATTTCGCTCCTCGAGCACTTTCAAGGGAAAGATCTGCTCCCAGGAGAACTTATATTCCTTATACTTTTTCATCAATTCAACGGCTTGTTGTAAGATATTTTCGTTTATTTCAAGATAATCCTCCTTGGTGAATGCCCAAGCCACATCATAATGAGAGTGAGGAACAAGATATATTGTTTGCATCTCCACCTCCAAACATTTCTTCGGTTGCCCTGCCTACCTTTTAGGGCCAATTCAGAACGAAATAGTATTTGGCTCCATAGATTTATCTGGCCAAATTCTAACATTTTGGTGTAGCCTGTTGCCCTCCCCGATTCTTACATTGTCTCCTAAAACACAGTTATCCCAAACTTCACTTCCCTCACCAACATAACAATTGGAGGCAAGCACACAGTTCCTAAGCTTAGCCCTCTTGCTAACCTTACAGTTTTGCCATAATACTGCCCCTTCCACCGTAGCGCCCTCCTCTATCTGGCATCCTGACCCAAAAGCAACAGGCCCTTTTATTACACAATTCTTATCAATAAAGCAACCATCACCAATTATCACTGGCCCTTCAATTTGAGCTGAGGGGTGAACAAAACCCCCACCCTCAAATTTTACGCCCTTATCACCGAAATAGCGATGGAGCAAATCGTGGTTTAACCTTAAGTATTTCTCCGGCGTACCTATATCAAGCCAATAAGCCTCAAATGGGTAGCCATAAATAGCCTGCCCTCTTTCTATGGCGGCAGGAAAGACATCACGTTCAAAGGTGAAGAAGACTTCAGGAGGGATGTAGTTTAAGATTTCCGGTTCCAGAATATAAATGCCAGCATTAATCATTTTGGTAGTTACCTCATCCCAGCTTGGCTTTTCCTTGAAACGTTTGACTCTGCCTTGACTGTCTGTCTCCACTACTCCATAGATAGTGGGATTATCCACAGGAGTCAAGGCTATAGTCACAATAGCGTTTTTGTCATGATGCAGAGCTATCATAGCGGTTAGATCTAGGTCAGTGAAAATATCGCCATTAAAAACGATAAAAGAGCTATCCCAGAGTTTTTCGGCATTTTTCACCGCTCCTGCTGATCCCAGAGGAAAATCTTCCACCAGGTAGGTTATTTCCACGCCAAACTTGCCGCCATCACCAAAATAACCTTGGGTTTGCTCTGGCAGATAGCCTAAGGTGAGAATAATATCATGGATATTGTATTTCTTGAGATAGCCAATAAGATGCTCCAAAAAGGGGCGATTTAATACAGGCAACATTGCCTTAGCTGTATTGCAGCTAAGAGGACGCAGCCTGGTTGCCTTTCCACCAGCTAAAATAATGGCTTTCATCTTCGGTAGCAATTACTTAACCTTCCCTTTTGCTAAGTTTGAACCACGGGTGATAGCTGATTATAGAATCCCTATCCAGTTCACCATTGATGAAATAATTGAAAATTCTTAGATAATCAGCCACTCTATCAGGCATGAGGAAATGCTCCTTGACATAGTTATGAGCTTTCTCCCCTACTGACTCTGCTATATGTGGATTTTCCAATAAGCGAATTATTTTTTTCGCCGCCTTTTTTGCTGAAGTGATAAAGAATCCAGTTTCGCCTCCCCTAACTTGAATAGGAATTGCCCCCACCTCCCTAGTTATCACTGGCTTACTCTTCCACATTGCTTCGGTAATAACCAGTCCAAACCCCTCCTTAGTAGAGGGCTGTAGTATCACTCTTGCAGCTCTTTGCAAGGCATTGACCTCTAAAGCGCTAACCTGCACATCTTCAGGAAACCTGATAACATGAATATCAGGGCCTCCTTTTGCCTCTTCGCGAGTTTGGTCAAAGATCAGTTCTCCTTCAGGGTCATCCGAAGCCATGCCGCCAGCTATTACCAGCTGGCAATTTACCTCTCTTTTGACCATTCTATATGCATTGATACTGGTATCAATACCCTTCCAAGGATCAAATCTGCCTATCTGAACCAATAATGGAATGCTCGAGTCTATTCCATATTTTTTCAACACTTTAGCAATCTCCTCAGCGCTTAGCTCTTTATTCTTCTCGGAAAGCGGGTCAATGAAGGGTGGAATTATATATTTCTGTAAAGGCCAACAACCTACTACATAATGAGCACCGGAGAAGATAACAGCATCATAAAAATTTGCCCAAAATGTGATGAATTGCCATAATACAGGGTTGGCTTCCAGAGTATATTCCTCTACATCAGCGTGACTTCTCCACAACCACTTTTTGTCTCCTTCCCTTAAATAGCGAGCTAAACCAAGTGGTTGCGGATCATGTACAATCGTTATGTCTGGTTTATAGCTTTTGTAATCCTCAGCATAGATATCAGCGTTTTCCTTCAAAACGGAGTAGTATATTCCTATCATTTCAGGATTGAGAATACCTTTTTTGCCCTGTAAAAGGTTATGGATGGTTTTCGTCACCTGATAAAAGGACTCTGTGCCCGACATGACCTTCCATTCATCCTCTAACCCTAACTGGTTTAAGAATGGCACCTGGGAATAAAGCATCTCGGCTACACCGCCACCTACTGCTGTCGAGTTAACTTCCAGTATTTTTGCCCCTTTAAGTTTTTCCGCCAGCTTTTGTAACTCCTTTATTTTCTCCTCGCCCACTATAGGAACATAATCCTCGATAGGAGATGCTGAAAAGGGCTGAAATCCTTTTCTTCGACTGTATACAGTGCCATCCTTTAGAGGAAATTTTCTCTTAATCTCTCCTTTAACTGGTTTCCTTGTTTCGCTTTTCATATTAACTATCTCCTAGCTTAAGGGTCTTCCTGAGCATATTAAGAAATTGATATACCTCACTTGGCGAGCGCAAGAAATATTGAGTCTTCAATTCAGCACTTTCCTCACCTATAAAAATAGAAATCCCTTCACTCTTATCCACTACACGGAAGCCATCATAATCGCTCATATCATCACCCAAAAATATCACTAACAGTTTACCTCTCTCACTAAGCTTACCATTAAGCCTTCGAGCTAGGAATTCTATCGCTTTTCCTTTATTCCAATCCACTGCCGGCCTTATATCATACGCCTTCTTGCTTGGCGTAATCTTTACTTTACCTGAAGCAAGGGGGGAATTAATGAGGTGATAAAAAATCTTATCCAGTTCCTCTAGCTGTGTTTCATCTACAAGTCGGTAATGCAGGCTTAGTGTTAAACCTTTATCTTCTATTGTGGCTCCTTTAATACCAGCCAGCTCTCTACCGATATCCTGACATAGGGAATGCAAGAAAGACTCAGTTTTCTTAGCCACGGGATTGACATAAGTAATACCGGGCCCTTCTATCTCCAAACCGTGGTTCCCAACATAGATAATGCCGTTGATGCCCATCCTTTCTTGTAAATCTTCCAGACTTCTGCCGCTTATAATTCCTAAAGTTAGCTGGGGATTCTCAGCCAGTTCTTGCAAGCACCCTTTTACCTGTGGTGATAAGTTGGCTAATTCAGGCTTTTTTACAATAGGGGTTAGTGTACCATCATAATCAATTAGCAATAGTATGTGTTCTGCTCCGCTAATCCTTGCCACAACAACATTACTACAAGAGAGGAGATTTTTCATACCAATTTCATCAACTCCAGAATTATATCTGCGGCCCACTTATAGATGTTATTCTCTCTAACTATGCTCCTTTTTCTTCGCATTCGCTTATATCTCTCTACCCTGGGCATCTCCAGAGCCTCTTCAATGGAGGTTGCGACGTGGTCAATAGCATAAGGATTTATCAGTAGGGCATCATCAAGTTCCTTAGCAGCTCCAGCAAAACGACTCAATAGTAAAATACCATCATTGTCGTATCGGCTGGCGACAAACTCCTTGGCCACCAAATTCATGCCATCATGTAAAGAGCTTACTATGCACAGGTTTGCCATGCCCCTCAGAGCTGCTAACGTAATTGTGGGCACAGGACCAATTATAGTGACTATAGGTTTCCAATCTCCCAAACCATGTTTTAGGTTTATCTTTTCCACCAACGCATCTATGCTTTCTCCTAACTTTATATAGCTCGGGATTTCTGTGCGGCTGGGCACTGACACCTGTACGAAGGTCACCTTCTCCTTATATTCTGGGCATTTCTCGAAAAAGCGATCTATAGCCATCAGCCTTTGAGGGATTCCTTTAATATAGTCCAAACGGTCAACGCTAACCCCAACAAGATTATCACCCAGGTTTAGCTCTTTTTTCAATCTCTCCATTTCTTCCTTTACCTCAACACGTTGAGCTTCCTTGGAGAGCTGCTCGAAGTCTACGCTTATAGGAAAGGGGCGTATTTCTGTTTTCTTTTCCTCCATGGTGACCTCAGCTTTTTCGTAGTTAACTTTAGATTCAGCAATAGTTCTATTCACCGTGGTGAGGAAGTTACGGCAGTGGCGTACTGTATGGAAGCCTAAAAGGTCATTTCCTAAAAGACCATTCAATATTTCTTCTCGCCAAGGGCAGATTTGAAAGGCTTTTTGCCTAGGCCAGGGAATGTGCCAAAATTGTGCCACAGTAGTCTCTGGGCTCGCTCTCTTTATTAAGCCCGGCAGCAAGGCAAAATGATAATCTTGAATGAAAACCAACGCTTTTCTATCTCTTACTTCCTCCAAAACACTTTGAGCAAAGACTCTATTTACCTTTTCATAAGTGTCCCATTGAGATCCATCAAATACAGGCTTAATATCAACAGCATGGCATAGAGGCCAAAGAGCCTGATTGGAAAAACCATAATAGTAGTCATTTACTTCTTTATCGCTTAACCAAACTCGTTTTAAAGTATAATGCGGTTTCTCCGGAGGTACCATCACTTTGTTTCGAGAATCTACTGCGACCCTATCAGCATCACCACTACCATGAGCTATCCAAATACCACCTATAGCAGAAAGCACTGGAGCTAGGGCTGTAGTCAAACCTCCAACTGCAGCTTCACATTTAATTTCATTACCTTGATAGCTATGGATATAAGGCTCACGGTTGGAGACGATTATAAAGAGATAATCAGATAATTTTGCTTTCGTAAATTGGCGTAAACTTTCCTTATTCCACACTTGCTTCATTTGTACATAGCCATTTATAAAGTGCTAGGCTAACCTTACCATAAACCCTGGGAACATCCAAGACAGTTACAAGATCAAGATTTAGAGGCCTGTATCAAGCCTAGCTTGAAGGGTAATCAATCCCCCTTTGACGTGCTAGCATACGAAAAAGGTTTGCTTAACAAGCCTGAAAGGGAAAAGATAAGGTATTTCTTGGATAGGACGAGCTTTCCTTCTTAGAATTTAGCCTAACACGCTGTATTTATCGAAATCCTCTCGTATGTGGTTTACAAATTTATCTATATTCACTCTCTTTAGTGGACTAACAAGGTGAATAAGAGGAGGTTCTTCGCCCTCTTTAAGGATCCCCTGCTTAATTAACTCTGCTAAAACCGCTTGCTTTGATTCCTCTCCACAAAGAAGCGAATGGTAAATGGTGCTTAATGCTAATAGCAACATGTCATGAAGATGCTCCTCTCCTTTCTCCTCATGCAGATGAGGATTTCGGGTCTCAATTTGGAATATATCTATCCCTTGCTCCATCACCTTAAGATTTTTTGTGGGTAAGATACCACCAAAATTTTCGAAGATGGACACTAACTCCTGAGGCTCCACAGCATATCCTGAGGCATAGGGCAAAATTTCCGCTAGTTTCATGCTCATGGCATGCTCCCCAGCATTACCTGTCTTTACCACCTCCGTTTCAAACCCTGTTTTAGAAGAGATCAGTTCATTTAAGTATTTATTAGTAATCTCTGACACCCTCCCCGACTTCTTAAAGTATAACCCACCTGAGATTTTAGGCTTGTAATGCCATAATATCCTCACCATGCTGTAAGGGGATTGAGCCAGACTAAAGCCAGCAGCGTAATTTCTCACATACTCCAACACTGCGCCAGGAAAATAGTTATCAGCGTCAATGAAACCCACATATTCCTTACCTGCTGCCTTGGCCATAAGCAAGCCTATTATCATAGCCTCACTCTTGCCATCGCGTATCAACCCATCTTCACCCAGGAGATCATCGTATCCAGCCTCCGCAGCAGCTTCAGCAATAGCAGAGTCCTTTTGATGCACAATCAAAGCTTGGCGAATAGTAAAACGGCAAAGCTGACTCAGAGCATCTCCTTCCATTCTGAATCTATCAACTTTCCTCCTTTGGCTATTCGAAACTACTATAACCAGACAATCATGTGGTACCCCACTAACCACTCCCTCAAAAAGCTTGAGCTTTTCATCTTTAACTGGAATGACAACCGCCATCTTATCCTCAAAGTGCTTGATTGTTTCCTCATCTATTTTTATCACCCCCATGGCGCCATGAGGAGGTAACTCACTTTTCAACCCTGAGTCTAAAGCTATTACTTTCTGCACATGATTTAATCTGACCGAGCCAAAACGCTCCGTATATCTCGGACTCTCTATAAACATCTTCCACCTCCTTTTTGGAGCAGCAGCATAATAACAAAATCATCTAATCAATGACAAACAACTGTTCTTTTTGCCTTTCATCTCGCCCTCTTTTGACCACAGAATGACCTATATGTTAGGTTACCCCAAGTGAAAAAGATAGTTTTTACTGACCTCGATGGAACTTTACTCGACCCTATCACCTACTCCTATAATCAATCCTTAAATGCCGTGAATTTACTTCAGACAAAGGGGGTACCACTTATCTTCTGCTCTGCCAAGACGAGAGCAGAGCAGGAAGCATATCGAAGGAAATTAGGAATAAGAGATCCTTTTATAGTGGAGAATGGAGGAGCTATCTTTATCCCTGAAAACTATTTCTCCTTTCCATTTGATTTTCATAAAGTTACTCCAGGTTACACCATAATCCAGTTAGGCACCCCCTACGAGCAAATAAGAGAAGCGCTAAAAAGAATTGAAAGGGAAACAAGCATAACTATTAAAGGTTTTGGAGATATGAGTGCCGAGGAGATAGCCAAGGACAGCGGCTTAAGTCCAGAATTTGCTGCTTTGGCGAAACAAAGGGAGTATGATGAAACCTTCAAGCTGGAAGGAGATAAAACGAGGCGAATTTTAGCCCTAACTAAGCTTAAGGAGGCAGGCCTTAGCTATACCCACGGAGGCAGATATTATGATGTTATGAAGGGAAATGATAAGGGCAAGGCTACTCGGATTTTAACCCGCTTGTTTGGGCAAGAATTTGGTGATGTGGAAACTATCGGCATAGGAGATAGCCAAAATGACCTCCCTATGTTAGCTGCAGTGGACATTCCAGTGCTGGTTCAAAAACCGAATAGGCTGTGGGAGGAAATAGATTTAACTACCATTCGTAAAGTACCAGGGGTCGGTCCTGAAGGGTGGAGAAAGGCGATTGAGGAATTAATCTTGTCACCCCTCAAGAAGGCGGAGGCGTGACGAAGTGATTTTTCTAAAAGCTCCTTTGTAAAAGAACTGATGGCTCTTCTCAAGCAACCCCAAAATAAATCACTATTTGGGCAATGCTCTTGTGGCGCAAAAAACTCACAGTATTGATAGGTTTTTGGAAATACGATACAATTCCAGTAATGTTCAAATTAAAGTAAGGAGGGTTTCATGAAAAGTAATAAAACAACCAATCCTTTCGAAATGGTGGTGAGCCAAATTGATGCCGCCTGTGAACGGCTAAATGTTGAGGACGTATACCGTTTGCGGCTAGAAAAGTGTGAGCGCGAGCTAGCAGCCAATTTTCCTGTAAAAATGGACGATGGAACGGTAAAAATTTTCACTGGTTTCAGGATTCAGCATAATGATTCCCGCGGGCCAACTAAAGGTGGAATTCGCTACCATCCAGATGTTACTTTGGATGAAACTAGGGCTTTAGCAGCTCAAATGACTCTGAAGGCTGCAGTTGCCAATATACCTTATGGCGGTGCTAAGGGAGGTGTTATTTGCAATCCAAAGCTCATGTCCCGAACTGAGCTAGAGAGGTTAACCCGGCGTTATACCTGCGAGATGTCGATCTTAATAGGTCCTGAGAGCGATATCCCGGCTCCCGATGTAGGCACAAATCCTCAAATCATGGCATGGATTATGGATACCTATAGCATGGCGAAGGGCTATTCTGTTCCAGCAGTGGTCACAGGCAAGCCTATAGAAATAGGTGGTAGCAAGGGCAGGTTCGAAGCTACAGGCCGCGGCTGCACAATAAGTGCCAAGTTGGCAGCCAAGCAAAGACACATGAGCCTCGAGGGAGCCAATGTAGCGGTTCAGGGTGCCGGCAATGTAGCCTCTTCAGCAGCTAAGCTACTAGCCAGAGAAGGCTGTCGAATCATAGCAGTAAGCGATTCCAGGGGTGGGGTTTATAACCCAAAAGGCCTAAACGTAGAGAGTGTACTCAATCACAAAAAGGAAACAGGTTCGGTAATCGGTTTCAAGGGCACTGACACTATAACTAATGCTGAATTATTAGCACTACCGTGTGATTTCCTGGTGCCGGCAGCTATGGAAGACCAAATAACGGCAGACAATGCAGCACAAGTAAAGGCGAAGATAATTGTAGAAGGAGCCAATGGGCCCACTACCATTGAGGCAGATAAGATTCTCCATAACAATGGAATATTTGTTATTCCCGATATATTGGCCAATATAGGAGGGGTGATAGTATCCTACTTTGAGTGGGTACAGAACATAGAATCTTTCTTCTGGGAGGAGGAGGAAGTAAACGATAAGTTAGAGAGAGCGATAACTAACGCCTTTATGGAAGTATTGAGAGTTAGCCAGGCTGAAAAAATAGATATGCGAACCGCTGCCTATATGTTAGCAGTAAAACGAGTGGTATCTGCCATGTCCATCAGAGGAATACACCCATAACCACATAAAAATGCATTGGCCCAAAAAGAGGATTCAGGTAAATCAGGTGA
>Ga0114920_10001577_pt1 | contig 10520 bp, 10 predicted proteins | sample ChitaG_FD_88683 | JGI IMG/M metagenome (GOLD analysis project Ga0114920, IMG submission 88683) | Deep subsurface microbial communities from South Pacific Ocean to uncover new lineages of life (NeLLi) - Chile_00310 metaG | ecosystem: Environmental > Aquatic > Marine > Oceanic > Sediment ...
CAAGCTTCTGTTACTTCTTCAAGACCTCTAGGCCTTCTCAACCGGAAATCTCAGCTTCATTGAGGCTTCGGCCTTTCAGCTGATTTCCAGAATCATCTCAATCTCGACGGGGATTTGATTCGGCAGCGCCTGCATTCCCACGGCTGATCGTGCATGTCTTCCGATATCCCCGAATATAGCGACCAGCAAATCTGAACATCCATTTATGACCTTGGGCTGGTCCTTGAAGTCATCAGTGCAGTTAACCATGCCCAGCAGTTTTACGATCCGCTTGACTTTATCCAGGTCGCCGACCGTGTCTTTAATCGATGCCAGACAATTAAGAGTGACATTGCGGGCAGCTTGGTACCCCTCTTCCATGGTCAATTCTCGGCCCACTTTACCGGAGATTTTGGTATTTTCATCATTGTAGGGACCGTGTCCAGAGACAAAGAGCAAATTACCTATTTTGACAGCGGGGAGATAATTTGCCACTGGTTTCGGTGGTTGCGGCAATATTAGTCCTAACTCTTTTAATTTTTGCTCAGCACCCATTGAGGTCTCCTTTCTCTTAACAATTTCATGTTGTACCTTCAAAATAATAAGTATGTATTGATTACAAAAAATAAAATAAACAATTTGGAACAGGTCATTTAGTTATTGGTCTCGCAATAGTTGATGATCTCTTGGTTATAAGTAAAGATGCTAGGAAAGCCTCCTGTATGAACGTAAATAACATTTTCTTCTGGCTTAAACGTATTCTTTCTTATTAAGTCAATGAGACCAGCCATACTTTTTCCAGTATACACTGGGTCAAGGTAAAACCCTTCTGTCTGAGCTACAAGTTGTATTGCTTCCAAGCACTCCTTGGTAGCGACTTCATGTTTTGCACCAATGTACTCATCGTAGATTGTTGCATCATCATTGACGACTCTTACATTCCAACCCATGAATGTTGCGGCAGCATTTGCTCGGTGCACCAACTGCGCAACAGCTTCGTCTTTCTTCCTATGTGCGCTAATACCAATGATTTTCATTGAAGATTTAAGCAGTTTTAAACCAAGAGTCATTCCAGCTAATGTATTTGCGGTAGCAACTGGAACTACCAAATACTGCGCATTAATCTTTTTAGTCTGCAATTGTTGCAACAGTTCCTCAGTACCGCTGACCCAACCAATTACTCCCAAGATATCATAATGCGGATCACCATCTACAACAATCGCCGGTTTGTGCCCCGCCCTCGATAATTCGTCGGACATCCTTTGTAGTTCTCTGTCCACATTTTGTATGTATTCACCTGAGGTGCGGTCACCTTTCAGAATTTTTATCTTGGAATTTAGTATTTTATGTAGAAGTAGATTTCCCTGCAACTGAGGATGCTCACCTACATAACAGACAAAACCAGCATTCATTCCCAACTTATGAGCGGCTGAGGCTAATAATATATTAAAATTCGATTGTGAGCCGAGTGAACCGAGAACAAAATCCGCCCCTCTTTTCTGGACATCAGCCAATATATATTCAAGATTACGTGTTTTGTTGCCACCGCCGCCAAGGCCGTTTAAATCGTCGCGCTTCGCCCAAATACGTGGTCCTCCGAGAACTCGGGATAGATTTGGTAATTCTTGTAAAGGGGTTGGGAAAAAACCCAGACTTACTCTAGGTAAATTTATTAAGGCCATTATACAAATCCCCTAAACATATACAGGTTAATTTCCCAACCAGCAAACAGAATACAAAATCGCGTAGCGAAGCTTACCCATTCATGAAGCGACTAACACAGGGTTAAGATTAAGTTATATTTGTTCAGTAAGTTTAATTTTTGCTTCTCTAATATAGTTATAGACCGTATATCTTGAAATGCCCATCTTCTTGGCAACAAGGTCAACTGCTCCGGCCACCCTGAACATTCCCCTTCTGTATAATTCCATAACTATTGCTTTGTTTTTCTCAGAGTGACTAAGCTTAGCTTGGATGTCAGCATCGTTCCTCAATGCTTCTAAAGTTTCATTCACCAGATCATCAAGAGTCGATGGAAAATGCTCAATCGCTTTTTCGTAGGACACATCAGCGATAGTCGAAAACTCTTTTATGAAGTCCAACAGAGGAACAGATAAATCGATATTAATGCACATAATGCCAATAATCTTGCCCTCAGAATTTCTTAGCAATATACTTACCGACTTCAATAGCCGCCCATCATCTGATTTTGTATTATAGACACCTACTACATCATCTACTAAGGAATCAGCCTCATTTAATAACTTGAGACCATAATCAGTCATTGGAGAACCTATATGTCTGCCGGTTACGTGTCCATTTACGATTTTAACTACGGAATGTCTAAGATCATCAAGAGAATGGAGGATCACTTCGCAATTACTCCCGAATGCTCTGGCCACACCCTCGGTGACGTTTTCTAGAACCTGAAATATTGCTTTTTCATCTATGTCCAACGTAACGGTCGATTGCATATGTTCAGTATTTTGTTTCATTTGCCTTCGCTACCCCTAAGTTATTATGTATTTTGAATCTATTACATATCATCGTTTTAAATCATTTAATAACTATATACTTAAAACTTTGTAATAAATATCTTGACATACATCTTCTCCCATATATATAATAAAACATCTGAAATCGAGCTATCAATCAGGCATATCAAATAAATATACTATAACACAATTTATTAAAATATTTCAATATATTATGATATTTCAAGCCATTCTTAATGTACATGCTGGACACTACATCTGCTAGAGAAATAATTGAATTTTGAGTAGAAGAATGGATCATAGAAAGGAGTTATGGATGAACTAGGGTAGTAATCTAGACCAATTAGAGTCGTAATAACTTACAGGAGGAATTCAATATATGTTTAAGAATCCACAAAGTAACATAGCCAAGGCCAAAGGAAATAGGTTCATCCCCAGGGGAATGATAACGGCCATGGTTACACCGTTTGACTCTCAAGAAGAAGTAGATGAGCCAGCAATCAAACGCTTGGTTGAGTGGCAGATTGAAAGCGGCATTAATGGGATAGTAGTGACAGCTGGTTGTGGGGAGTTTGTCAACCTTACTGACGATGAACGAAAGAGAGTTCTTGACATAGCTTTGGAGGCAGTTGCTGGGCGCGTCCCAGTGATTGCCGGAATTCTAGCCATAACTACGCGACATGCTCTGAACCTAGCTAAAAACGCTGAATCAGCAGGAGCTTCGGCTGCCTTGGTTTTAACACCGTATTATATCAATCCGAGTGCGGATGGAATATATAAGCACTTTGCTACCATTGCTGATAAAACGTCCGTACCTATCATCCTTTATAACAATCCAGGACGTACCAAAATAGACCTAGACGTCAAACTCTTGGATCGTCTAGCCGATATTCCTTCGGTTGTTGGTATAAAAGAATGCGCACGCGACATATACTTTGTGGTTGAGAAAATTAATGCTGTTGGCGACCGCATTGCCTACTTAGCCGGTGACGACGATATGCCCGTACAAATGTATTTCTTTGGTGGCCAAGGAGATATCATCATCACCACGCAAATTGCGCCTGAGCCTGCGGTAGAGATGTGGGCAGCTCTAGAAAGAAATGATTTTACTAGGGCTATAGATATTCACTTTAATTTTGTCTCGCCCGTAATGTGGGCGGTTCTCGGTCCGAACCATCCGGCACCAATCAAGCATATGATGGGTGTATATGGACATCCTGCGGGACCGGCGCGATTGCCACTTGAGCCCCCATCACAAAATGCTGTCGCACAAATGAAAAGTACTATCGACAAAGCCATGCAGTGGTATTTTGGCTCTGGTAAGAGTGCAAAATGAGATGACAAGCAAGAAATAGTAGATCGAAATGAAACAAGAGAAGTGTCAATGAGTGACGCCGTTTTTAACAACAGTATAAAAGTGCTATTAGATGTATGTCTCGGCATTCAGCAAGGTGAAGATATAGCCGTTGTGGCGGATACGAATACACGGGAGATTGCTGAGGACATTGCGGTAGCAGTCCATAACCGAGGTGCAGAGTCGACCCTTATAATTATGCCAACGCGTACTCGGCATGGGGAAGAACCAACCAAGGCGGCAGCTAGAGCTATGCTTGGTGCTCAAGCCGCAATAATTCCCACGACGTACTCCTTATCTCACTCTAAAGCCAGCTGGGCAGCCAGAGAAAATGGGTGTCGCGTTCTCAGCCTACCCGGCTGTAGTGAACAGATATTCCTTGATGGTTCTCTCGATGTGGATTTCGAAAAGTTGAGCTCACTTGTTAAAGCAGTGGGTCAGCAGCTAAGCACCGCAAAACAGGCACGAATCATATCAGGGGATGGAGCTGTGCTTACAATACCACTCGCCGGGCGACAGAGTGTTGACCAAACAGGCATATGCCGTGAGCCGGGCGCTTTTGGAGTACCTCCAGATGTCGAGACAGCAGTATCACCCTTGGAGGGAACAACTTCCGGCGTATTAGTCATTGACGGTGTAGTAGTACCAGGAGGCGCAGTTTCTGAGCCAATAGTTGCGCATTTTCAAGACGGATCCATTTCCGCCATTGAAGGTGGAGAAGATGCGGCTCGTCTCAGGACCCTTCTAGCGGGGTACAACGATCCTAACATATATTGTCCGGTAGAACTAGGCATAGGTATGAACCCTAAAGCTAAAATGGGTAGAGGCATTATACTAGAGGACGAGGGCGAATTTGGCGCAGTACACATTGGTCTGGGAGAAGGGCACCTTTTTGGTTCAAGTATTAGAGCTAAGGCACACCTTGACTTGGTTCTAAAGGCGCCAACTTTGGAAGTTGACGGGAATGTAATTCTCCAAGACAAGGAGCTTAGACTTAATGACCGAACGCTTAAGTTGAAGGGGGACAACCTAGAGTGCCTATAGAGGAACAACCCTTGGTTATGGTGAGTTCTAGTTCCGATTTTCCAGTAAATGAAGCGGTGATTGCTGAGACTTTTCAAGGTAAAGCAAGGTATCATATCATTGACCTTCCTATGGTACCACTTAGCCGTAAGGAAGAGGATAACCTTATTAAAGAACTGGCGGAGGCAAAGGGATTCTTTGTTCGTCCAGGAATTATTAGCCGCCATGTCATCATGAATTCTAAAAATTTACAAATTATTGCCGTTCACGGTGCTGGTGTTGACCAGATAGACGTTGCGGCTGCAACCGAAGCCGACATAATGGTAACCAATGTCCCTGGCGGTAATGCCAACGGGGTGGCTGAACTAGGCCTAGGTTTTATGTTAGCTTTAGTGCGCCGGATACCCCAATGCGCCTGGCTAGTCCAACATGAGGGCAAGTGGGAAGAGGCTAGGTGGAAGGGTAATGAGCTACAAGGCAAAACCCTTGGCGTTGTTGGCTGTGGTAATGTGGGGAAAAGAGTTATCGCACTGGCTTGCGCCTTTGACATGTCTGTTATAGCGTATGATCCTTTGGTAACGGCGGACGCTATTCAACAATATGGTGCTACACCAGCAGATCTTAATACCGTCTTGAGTTCTTGTGACATCCTCACTGTACACGTTCCTCTCAGCGAGCAAACAAGGTATTTAATCAGTGAAAGTGAATTAGCATCGATGAAGAAGGGAGCTCTGCTAATCAACACGTCACGCGGTTCGGTTATTGATGGACAGGCTCTCTATCAGTCCTTGCTTAATGGGCACCTAGGTGGCGCGGCTTTAGATGTTATGGAAAAGGAGCCCCCAGGGCCCGAACCACTACTGAGTCTTCCCAATGTCATCGTCACACCCCATATGGCTGGCTCAACTCATGAAGCTCTGGCAACTATTGCGCGCGTAGCCTGTGAGGATATCGTGAGAGTTTTACAAGGCAAAGAACCACAACATTGTGTTAATCAAGAAAGCTTAAAGGGGGTGATTAAGAAATAAGAAATTACTAAAAGAAATACGAGGCTATGCATCTAGAACAAGAATTACAAGTACACCCAAAAAAATATTATGAAAGGAGGATGTAATGGACTTTAGTGGACGTACGACAAGAAGCTCAAGGTCACTACTAGCAGCCATTGTTGGAGCAGTCCTGTTGGCGGGACTTCTAATCGTCAGTTGTGCTGCACCAGCTCCGGCTCCGGCTCCAGCACCTGCCCCTGCACCAGCTCCGGCCCCGGCTCCAGCCCAACCGACCGTAGAAAAGAAAGTAGAGTGGAAAATGCACTCAATAGAAGCGCCTGTGTCTTATATGGTAGACGGCTACAATATGCTCAGTGATATGGTCTATGAGAGAAGCGGTGGGACATTAAAAATATCGGTGAATCCTGGCTCCGCACTCGGCTTCAAGGGGAGTGAAATCCTACCGGCTCTAAGAGACCACAGCCTTGATATGGCTGAGGCGCTTGGCACCTATAATATGGGCTATGAGCAGATGTTGGGTTTTTCCACCATACCCTTTATCATCCGCGATTTTGAAGAGATGGCACACATGAAGGCGGCAGCACGACCACACTGGATAGCGAAGCTCAAAGAGTGGAATATCAAGCCGATTGAGTTCCATCCCTACGCGGGGAGTCTTTTCCAGTTCCCGATGCCAATCACCAAGATGGATGACCTCAAGAACGTAAAGGTCAGATGCTATGAGAAGAACATGGCCGACTTTTTCTCGGAGGTAGGGGCAGTATCACTTACCATACCTTTCGCTGAATTGTACACTGCTCTCCAGCATGGTCTTGCCGACGGACTGGTAACGTCTCTGCATACCGGTGTTGATGTTCATGTCTGGGAAGTTGGGATAACCGAAGTAACTGAATTGTGCTGGGGGACTTCGCTGGTTTTTCTGGGCGTCAATATGGATGCCTATGAAGAACTCTCCGATAGCCAGAAAGTGGCTCTGCTTGACTCAGCCATGGAGATTGAGGACTGGCTCTGGTTACATACCAAAATTAATGACAATGAGTCCCGAGCCATCTTGGCAGAGAAGGGCGTTAGTTTCCACACACCTCCTGCTACGCTCGCCGATGAATTTCTCGAAGCCTCACAGTTCATCTGGGATAGAGTGCTGGAGGAGGGAGGACCTGAGCTACAAGCTCTCGTTGACGATTATCTAGAAGCAGTCGGTAGACCTAGAAAGTAGGCTGATTGCTACATCCGGTCTTGGCTATAGTCTGGCCGTCCAAAGAATATATATGTCTTGAATTGGACGGCCAGATTAGCTAAAATTGAGGCTAGCATGAAAAAAATATTGGTCTCTACTAGAGCATTGAGTGCCTTAGTGCTGATCCTCATGGAGGCGCTGATATTAGTTGAAATAGTGGGCCGTAAATTATTCAATTGGTCAACGATGATGGTCGATGAGTATTCGGCTTACTTCTTCTGTGCTATCTTTCTTGGGCTGGGTTACACGTTGATTGCAGGGAGGCATATTCGGGTAAGTGTCCTGATTTCCCGGCTATCACCGGCCAACTTAAGGAAAGTTAATATCTTTTGTTTTTTTACTGGCACGTCGATTATGGCCTACGCTACCTATACCCTTGGCTTACTCTGCTGGAAAAACTTTGACGCTGGTGCTATCGCCATGACGCCTATAGCGACGCCATTATTCATTCCTCAGACGGTAATGTTCATAGGTGCCTTGGTGTTTACGATAGCCCTGTTCATTCAGGGTATAGCAATTGTAAAGCGTGAGGCCGTCGGGACTGAAGACTTGAAAATGGGTATGTAGACACAGATGGAAATCTGGTTAGCGATAATAGTCGGATTCGCGATTCTCTTTTCACTTCTGCTGGGCGGTATTTGGATTGGCGTTGCCTTAACCGCTACGGGTATTATTGGATTACACCTTTTCACTGGCCTTTCCGTGGAGAATATTGTTGGAACTGTGATATGGAATGTAAATAATAAATTTGAACTCGTTGCCCTTCCACTTTTCATCTTCATGGGGGAACTTCTAAGCAAGGGCGGTGCCATTGAAGACCTCTTCACTGGACTCTCGTCATGGACAACGAGGCTCCCCGGAAAGTTGCTTCATGCCAACATCCTAAGTTGTAGCTTCTTTGCCGCTGTCTCCGGATCTAGTGCGGCGACTACCGCGACGGTAGGGAGGATCACACTTCCGGAATTTAGGAAGAGGAATTATGATTTTGCTTTGTCAATAGGTTCTCTGGCCGGTGCCGGAACATTGGGATTCTTAATTCCTCCCAGTGTCATAATGATCGTTTATGGGGCACTTACGGCACAATCCATTGGGCAGCTCTTTATCGCCGGCGTAGTGCCTGGAATAATGGTTTCATTTATGTTTATGGGATACATTGCCGTCCGGGGAATCATAAACCCAGGAATAACTCCAGCTATAGACGTTTTTTCCTGGCACGACCGAGCAAGATCCTTTGTCTTGATAGCTCCTACTGTAGCCTTGATCATAGCTGTATTGGGTAGTATCTACCTTGGCTGGGCAACTGCCACCGAATCGGCAGCCATCGGTGTTTTCGGAGCCGTGGTCATTGGACTGGTCAGAAGGAGCCTAACTTGGACATCCTTCAAAACGTGCATGTACAGCGCGGTAAATACCACCTGCATGTGTATGCTGATTATAACTGGCGCTTCTCTCCTTTCCGTCTTCATGACCTTTATGGGAATACCGACCAAGGTAGCTGAAGCAGTTGTGGGTTCAGGAATTTCCACTTACGGGATTTTAGCCTTGCTGGCAGTATTCTATATATTTCTAGGTTGTTTACTTGACGGTTTCTCCATGCTGGTAACCACGCTGCCGGTGACTTATCCCCTAGTGGTTCATATCATGGGTTATGATCCAATCTGGTTTGGCATTGTTCTGGTGGTGCTCATTGAAATAGCGCAAATCACGCCTCCAGTAGGCTTTAATTTATTCATAATTCAGGACTTGGCCAAGATTGAAATTACTGAGGTGGCAAAGTATGCGTTTCCCTTTTTCCTCCTCCTGTTAGTAGCATTGGTTATATTAACTGCCTGGCCAGGGATTCCTTTGTGGTTACCACAGCAGATGATAAGGTGACGGTCTTTAACGCAAGAGCAATAGAACCTGAAGATTCTACTTAATAAACGAACTGGTGGTTTAACATGGCAGTTAGAAAGAAGTCTGGCTTACCTAACACCATTGGCATTACCGATGGCGTGGGCGGAGCTCATTTAGATTTACTATCTACTCTAGCCGAGAAACACGGACTCCAGATAGTATCCGTAGAAAAGCCCATTATTAGTGGACCACCGGTAGTTGCTGAAAAAGTTTCTGCATTTATAGTAAAAAATGCGTCTGTGTCGCACGAGTTTCTCAGTGCTTATCCCAATTTGCAACTCGTTTATAAATTAGGCATTCTGCTCGAGAATATAGATCTGATTGCGGCACGGGAGTTGGGCATTGAGGTGCGTACTATTTCTCTCCCTAGCGCGGTATCTGTTGCTGAGCATACATTTTGTCTAATGTTAGCCGCGGCCAGATACTTAATACAAGCTCATCAAGCCGTGCTGAGTGGACGCCGGGTGCCGCATATCGAACCGAAGAAAACCAGCGAGTTCTCCTATGCTTACAATTGGGCTGATATGCCTCCAGAAGTAACACTATTCAACAAAACACTGGGCTTGATTGGCCTTGGAGAAATCGGCATTCAAGTGGCAATAAGAGCCAATGCCTTTGGTATGAAGATTCTGTATTACAAACGTAACCGATTTAATAAGGAAAGGGAAAAGCAGTATCACCTTTCATACCGGCCTCTGGACAGCTTACTTTCGGAAGCTGACGTAGTAAGTTTACACTTGCCCCACACCGAAACAACTAGCCACCTTCTAGACCGAAACCGCATCGGTTTAATGAAACCGTCGGCAATACTCATCAATACTTCCCGGGGCGGGATCATTGATAACGCAGCGCTTGCCGATGCATTGGCAACAGGGAAATTGGCCGGAGCAGGTTTAGATGTATTTGAATATGAACCATTGGGCTTGGATAGTCCTTTTCTGAAACTAGACAACGTCGTACTGACTCCTCATATAGCTGGGGCTGGACATAAGGCTTTTCATGAGACTTTGCAATATGTGATCAAGGATGTGGCCAACACTATCCTAGGTTCATCCACTGAAAAAGGAGACCTCCGTGTTTAAGGGAAAAGTCTGTGTCGTGACCGGTGGGGCGAGCGGAATGGGACGGGAAATATGCCGTTGTTTTGGGCGTGAAGGTGCCAAAGTTGTTATCATCGATAAGAATAAAAAAGCGTTTGAAGAGGTGATTGCAGAAGTGAAGGGGAGTGGGGGAGTAGCGATTGGTATTGAAGCTGATGTTACAAAGAGCGACCAAGTTAACAGAGCTTTTCATTTAATAGAGGAAGAATACGGAGTCGTGGACATACTGGTGAACTGTGCTGGTATTATTGCCGGCCACTTCATTACCGAAATACCTGAGGAGGAATGGGATCAAGTTATTGATGTGAATCTAAAGGGTACTTTCCTCTGTACCCAAGCAGCACTGCGCAGTATGATTCGCGGCTCTCGCAAGGGGAAGATTATCAACATAGCCTCCATAGCCGGTAAGCGGGGAAGCGGCGGCTG
>Ga0114920_10001578_pt1 | contig 10515 bp, 19 predicted proteins | sample ChitaG_FD_88683 | JGI IMG/M metagenome (GOLD analysis project Ga0114920, IMG submission 88683) | Deep subsurface microbial communities from South Pacific Ocean to uncover new lineages of life (NeLLi) - Chile_00310 metaG | ecosystem: Environmental > Aquatic > Marine > Oceanic > Sediment ...
AAGTTGATTCAATCTATTCGGGACAATGTTAAGGCAAGTTTAGAAGAAAGAAGAAAATTAGAGATAGAAGCCGATAGATCATTAGATGATGCGATTACTGATTTAGAAATTAAAAAAGGTCAAAAGATTGAAATTATTTCAAGATAGTTCAAAACCTCTCCTTTTTAAGAATTAATATGCAAAAAAGAAAATCAAAATTTAAAAGCAGAAAATTATTATCTAAGAAAGAACCCGAAAAGGCATTGCTTTTGACATTGAAAAAAAGAGCAGGCAGGGCAACATCCGGACAGATTACTGTTCGCCATCGCGGGGGAGGAGTAAAAAGACGTTATAGGATTGTTGATTTTGGCCAAAAAAAAATAAATCAGAAGGGAAAAATTATTGCCATAGAGTATGATCCATATAGAACTGCCTTTTTAGCTTTAGTTGAATATGAAGATAATGAAAAAGCATATATTTTAGCACCAGTAGGGATTAAAGCAGGAGATGAGATAGTTTGTGCAGACAAAACTGAACTTAAAATCGGAAATAGATTGCAATTGAAAAATATTCCTATAGGAACTCAAGTTTATAATGTAGAATTAAACAAAGGCAGAGGTGGAAAAATAGTGAGGTCAGCAGGAACTTCAACCAAGGTTTTGGCTCATGAAGGAGGTTATACTCATCTTCAAATGCCATCCAGTGAAATCAGAAAGGTTTCTCAGGATTGCTTTGCTTCTATTGGTCAGGTTTCTCATCCAGAAAAAAGATTTGAAAAAATTAGAAAAGCAGGTATAAGAAGATTGAAGGGTTGGCGTCCTGCTGTCAGGGGTTCAGCCATGAATCCTCCTGATCATCCTCATGGTGGAGGTTCAGGAAAAAGTGGGATTGGTATGAAGCATCCGAAAACTCCTTGGGGAAAGATAGCTTTGGGAGTTAGAACAAGAAAGAAGAAATGGACGGATAAATTGATTATTAAAAGAAGAAAGAAAAAATAATCACTAATAATTCAGATATTTATGACAAGAAGTTTAAAAAAAGGCCCATATGTTGATGAAAAATTATTGAAGAAGGTTGAAGGGTTAAAGGGAGACAAAGCAAAGCCAATTAAGACTTGGTCTAGAAGTTGCACTATTTCGCCTGAAATGATTGGTTATACTTTTTTAGTCCACAATGGAAAAGAATTTATTTCAGTAAAAGTTAATGAGAGTATGATTGGGCATAAGCTGGGTGAATTTTCAGCAACAACCAAATTTTTTAGGCATGGTGGAAAAATGCAGAAAGACTTAGAAAGAAAGCCCGGACAAAAGTAAATATAAAAGAAAGAGTTATTCAAGCTAATTATGATTTCAACTTCCAAATTAAGATATCTTCGAATAGCGCCTAGGAAAGTTAGGCTTGTCACTGATTTGATTCGGGGAAAAACAGCTAATAAAGCTGAAAAGATTTTGACTTTCACTAGAAAAAGAGCAGCCCTTCCTGTTTTAAAGCTTTTAAAGCAGGCAATTGCTAATGCTAAAGATAATTTTCAAGTAGTAGATGAAAATAATCTCTATATTTCTAAAATTCTGGTTGATGAAGGCACAAAGTTGAAAAGGCAGTTGCCCAGAGCACGGGGAAAAGCTGATATAATTCATAAAAAAACTTCCCACATTACACTTGTTTTAGATGAAATTGATAAAACCAAGAAAAAGAAAAAAATAGAAAAGGAGATAAAGCCAAAAGTCGTGAAAGAAGAAGTGCTTAAGGAAAAAGAAAAAGAGGAAGAAGTAAAAGAAGTGGTTGAGAAAAAAACAAGGCAGAAATTTGAACCAGAAAGAATCAAAACTGAGAAACAAAAAGGATTAAAAAGATTTTTTCGAAGAAAAGCATTTTAATTACGATTAATTATGTCACACAAAGTCCATCCAAAAATATTTAGAATACTGCAAACAGAGACTTGGGAATCTCGCGGCTTTTACGAAAAGAATTTCTCCTCATATTTAGAGGAGGATTTTGAAATTAGAAAGTTCCTTGAAGAGAAAATCGGTAGCTTTGGCGTGGGCAGAATGGAAATTGAAAGATCGCCAGGCAAAATAAATGTAATAATTTCTACTTCCAGGCCAGGACTGATTATTGGAAGAGGCGGTGAGGGCATAGAAAGATTAAAAAGAGAATTAATGACCAAGCTCTTAAGACAAAGACATCTTATCCAAAAAAAGAAAGGCAAAGACAAAGCTCAGGGCAAGATGGAATTAAGACTTGAAATAAGAGAGATTAAAAACCCTTGGGTTCATGCGTCCCTTGTTGCTCAATTAATAGCTGGTCAGATTGAGAGAAGAATGCCTTATAGAAGAGTTTTAAAACAAACCTTGTCTAAAATTATGTATCAAAAAGGAATTAAGGGTGCCAGGGTTGAGGTGGCTGGAAGATTAAATGGTATTGAAATTGCTAGAAAAGAATGGTTGCAGGAAGGCCTTTTGCCAAGACAAACAATAAGAGCAGATATTGATTATTCGCATAAAATAGCAAAATGCAGTTATGGAGTAATAGGAGTAAAGGTTTGGATATATAAAGGAGAAAAGTTTGAGAAACAATCACAGGAATAAAACATTAAATGTTTGATTAATCATGGCAATACTTCAACCAAGAAAAACAAAGCATAGAAAGATGTTTAAGGGAAGGTCAAAAGGGTTTGCGAAAAGAGGTACTAAACTTGCTTTTGGTTCTTTTGGCTTGAAAGCGCTGGAAGCCAGATGGATTACTGCCCGTCAGATTGAAGCATCAAGGCGTGTAATTATCAGACACCTTAAAAAGGGAGGAAAGCTCTGGGTTAGAATTTTTCCTCATAAACCAATTACATCAAAAGGAACAGAGTTTTCAATGGGTAAAGGGAAGGGTTCTGTTTCTCATTATGCTTTTCCCATTAAGCCAGGAAGAATTATTTTTGAACTTGAGGGAATTAAGGAAGATATAGCTGTGAAAGCACTGAGAACCGCGGCAGATAAATTACCAATAAGAACTAAATTTATAAAAAAGTAGTTATGAAAATTGCTGAAATAAGAAAAAAATCAGGATTAGAGCTGGAAAAACTACTCGGGGAGTTAAGGAGAAAATTAAGAGCCCTGCGCTTTGATTTGGCTTCAGGTAAAGTTAAGAATATTAGAGAAATCCGTAAAATTAAAAAAAACATTGCAAGAATATTAACTATATTAAAAGAACAGAAATAAATTTATGCCAAAGAAAAGATTAAAGGGTATAGTTGTTTCAGATAAAATGCAGAAAACTGTTGTTGTTGAAGTTGTCCGGATAAAAGAACATCCTAAATACAGGAAAAGATATAAAAGGAGTGAAAAATATAAGGCTCATGATGAAAAACAAGAATATAAAATAGGTGACAGGATTATTATTGAAGAATGTCGACCTATCAGTAAACACAAAAGATGGAGGGTAATGAAAAAAACAACAAGCGATCAACAGGAAAAAACAAAAAGTAAAGAATAGTTTTTTAAATTATGATTCAATTAAGGACAATGTTAAAAATAGCTGATAATGCAGGAGGTAAATTACTTCAATGCATTCATGTTATGGGCGGTAGCGGAAGACGCTACGGCAGGCTTGGTGATGTGATTGTTGGAACAGTAAAGCAAGCTGATCCAAGAAAAGAGGTTAAAAAACATGATGTGGTAAGAGCAGTGATTATAAGACAAAGAAAAGAATATAAAAGATCTGACGGCACTTACATTCGTTTTGATGACAATGCCTGCGTGGTTTTAGATGGCAAGACAAAAAACCCAAAAGGAGGAAGAATATTTGGACCAGCAGCCAGAGAAATAAAGGAGAAGGGTTTTCCAAAAGTAGCAGCTATAGCTCAGCAGTTAGTGTAAAAATTTATTATGAAAATAAAAAAAGGAGATATAGTATTAGTTATTTCAGGTAAAAACAAAGGAAAGAAAGGCAAGATTTTAAGAGCTTTCCCAAAAGAAAGCAAGGTTTTAATTGAAGGAGTAAATTTAATGAAAAAACACCAGAAACCAAGAAAAACAGGAGAAAAAGGGCAAATTATTCAAAAACCAGCTCCTATTGATATTTCAAATGTGAAAATGATTTGTCCAAAATGCAGTAAAGCAGTAAGGCTGGGTTATAAAATTGTGGATGACAAAAAATACCGCATTTGCAAAAAATGCAATAAACAAATATGATTGGTTTAAAAGAAAAATACAATAAAGAGGTGATTCCTAAGATGATGGAAAAGTTTGGTTATAAAAGCAGTATGGCTGTTCCCAGGATTGAAAAAGTTGTTATTAATACTGGTTTTGGAAAAATAATTGCAGGAAAGGGTTCAGACGAAAGAAGAAAGACCTTAAGCGCTATTTTAGGAGATTTGGCTTCAATTGCTGGCCAAAGACCTGTTTTAACAAAAGCAAGAAAATCTATTTCTGGTTTTAAAATTAGAAAAGGTGTGGAAATTGGAGCTATGGTTACTTTAAGGAAAAAAAAGATGATTGATTTTTTAGAAAGGTTGATTCACATAACTCTTCCTCGTTCACGCGACTTTGAAGGAATTGACTCCAAGAAAGTTGATAAAAGCGGAAATTTGACTATACCAATTAAAGAACAAATTTCTTTTCCTGAAATTCTGCCTGAAAAAGTAAAGGTCATGTTTGGTTTTGAAATCACTATAGTTACTTCAGCTAATAACAGAGAAGAAGGATTAGAGCTTTTAAGATTAATTGGTTTTCCAATAAAGAAATAATATGCCAAAAAAATCTCAGATTGCCAGAGCAAAAAAGAAACCAAAATTTAAAACACGAATTGTTCGTCGCTGTTTTAAGTGTGGCAGAAAACGGGCATATATGAGAAAGTTTGGCTTATGCAGAATTTGTTTTAGAGAAATGGCAAATAAAGGTCTTATTCCTGGAATTAGAAAAAGTAGCTGGTAATATTTAAAAAAACAATGGACCCAATAGCAGACATGTTAACAATAATAAGAAATGCCCAAGCTGTTTTAAAAGAAACAGTGGTTGTTCCTTATTCTGAAATAAAGTTTGAAATAGCAAAGGTTTTAAAGAAAGAAAATTTTATTGAAGAAATAGAGAAAAAAGGGAAAAAAATCAGAAAAACTATTGAAATAAAATTAAAATACAAAGACAAAGAACCAGCTATATCCGGGATTAAAAGAGTTTCCAAACCAGGACAAAGAATTTATACTGCAGCAGGAAAGATTAAAGGAATAAGAGGAGGATATGGAATGGCTATTATTTCAACTTCTAAAGGTTTAATGACTGACAAAGAAGCCAGAAAACAAAATCTGGGCGGAGAAATTCTATGTAAAGTATGGTAAAAATATGAGCAGAATAGGAAAAAAACCAATTGAAATACCAGAAGGAGTGGAAGCGCAAATTAACAGGCAGAAAATCACAATCAAAGGTCCAAAAGGTGAACTTTCACGTGAAGTTAGACCTGAGATTAAGGTTGAAATTAAACAAGGAAAGATTTTTGTTTCAATTAAAAGACAGACCAAGCAAAGCAGGGCTTTTTGGGGACTAACAAGAGCGCTTTTAGCAAATATGGTTAAAGGGGTTGTTAATGGTTATGAAAAGAAATTAGAAATCCATGGCTTGGGTTATAAAGCTAATGTGCAGGATGAAGAACTGGTTTTGTCTGCTGGCTTTACTCATCTTGTGAAAATAAAAGCACCTGAAGGTATTAAAATATCGGTTGAGAGAAATATTATAACTGTTTCTGGAATTGACAAAGAGCTTGTGGGTTTGATTGCTTCAAAAATCAGAAAGGTAAGGCCTGCTGAGCCTTATAAGGGAAAAGGTTTAAGGTATCAGGGTGAGGTAATCAGAAGAAAAGCAGGAAAGAAGGTTGCAACCACCAATGGAGTTTAATGAATAAAATAGTATGAATATAAAAGATAAAAGAAAACAAAAATTAAGAAGACATAAAAAAATAAGGGCTAAAATTTCTGGAACAGATAGCAGACCTCGGCTTTGTGTTTTTCGTTCAAACAAACATATTTATGCTCAGCTGATTAGTGACCAAAAGAATAAGATACTGGCTTCAGAAAGTGATTTGAAATTGAAGATTAAAAAAGTTAAAACAGACAAGAAAACTGGAGAAAGCAAAGAAAAAGAGGAAGAAAAAGCTTTTTCTCCAAAACTTCAACTTGCTTTTGAGATTGGAAAATCAATCGCAAAAAAAGCTAAAGCGTTAAAAATTACATCAGTTGTTTTTGACAGAGGAGGATATAAATATCATGGCAAGGTTAAGGCTTTAGCTGAAGGCGCAAGAGAAGAAGGATTAAAGTTTTAAAATAATATGCGAGGAAAAATATTTAGAAGAAATATAAGAGCAAAACAAGAATTTGAGTCAAAGCTTTTGGATTTGGCTAGAGTTTCTCATACAAGAGCAGGCGGAAAGAAGATAAGATTCAGAGCAGTGATGGTGATAGGAGATCAAAAAGGAAGAGTGGGCGTAGCTTCTGCTTCTGGTCTTGATGTTGCTCGGGCAATAGAGAAATCAACGCGTTTAGCCAAGAAAAGAATTATTAAGGTGCCGATTGTCAATGAAACAATTCCTCATGAAGTTTTTGCTAAATTCAGTTCAGCCAAAGTTTTATTAAGGCCTCAGAAAAAGGGAAGAGGTTTGGTGGCAGGCGGCACAGTGAGAGTGATATGCACTTTGGCTGGAATAACAAATATTTCCTCTAAAGTTTTGGGGTCAACAGGAAACAAGCTCAACAATGCAATGGCAACAATTAAGGCATTGAAGCAGTTAAAAATTAAAAAATAATTGTTTATGCAACTTCACGAATTAAAACCAATACATAAAAGGAAAAAGGGGAAGAGGATTGGAAGAGGTGGAAAACGAGGGACATATTCTGGCAGAGGGGTTAAGGGTCAGAAATCCCGCGCAGGACGTAAAATGGTGCCGTCAATCAGACAGCTTATTAAAAAATATCCAAAACTTAGAGGATATAGGTTTAAGCCTCAAAGACAGAAACCAGAAATTGTTGATATTGATATCCTGGAAAAAAACTTTGAAAAAGGAGATTTAGTTTCTCCTAAAACCTTGCTTGAAAAAAAGCTAATTAGTAGAATGAAAGGGAAAACTCCAAAAGTTAAGATTTTAGGCAGAGGCAAGTTAAATAAAAATTTGATTATTGAAGATTGTCAGATTTCAAAATCAGCTAAAGAAAAAATCGAGAAAGTAAAAGGAGAAATAAAATAAACTATTTATGATTTGGTACGAAAAAATAATCCAGATGTTCAAAATAAAAGATTTGCGGAACAAATTTCTTTTTGTTTTGGGAATTTTTGCTCTTTTTAGAATAATGGCCAATATTCCAATACCTGGAATTAATCCTGAGAATTTAAAAAGCTTTTTTGAACAATTTCAGGTTTTAGGATTGTTAAATATCTTTACAGGCGGTGCTTTGGAAAGGCTTTCCATTGTTATGCTTGGCTTAGGCCCTTATATTACCGCAACCATTATTCTCCAGCTTTTAACAATGATTTTTCCCCAATTAGAAGAGCTTTATAAAGAAAGCGGGGAAGAAGGAAAAAAGAAATTTCAGCAATATGGAAGAATCCTCACTGTTCCCTTGTCTTTGGTTCAGGCTTTTGGAATGCTGACTTTATTCACTAGGCAGGGAATCATTACAGAACTTGGCTCTTTTTCCAAGTTGAGCGCTGTTTTAACGATATCTGCAGGAGCCTTATTTTTAATGTGGTTAGGAGAACTAATTTCAGAAAAAGGCATTGGCAATGGAGTTTCTTTGCTTATTTTTGCTGGAATTATTGCTGATTTTCCAAGAAACATTGGGCAGATGCTCTCTACTTATGAGCCTTCTATGCTTCCTTCTTATTTGATGTTTTTTGTCATGGCTCTTTTGATTATTGCTGGAGTTGCCTTGATTAATGAGGCAAGAAGAAATATTCCGGTCTCATATGCAAAAAGAATCAAGGGCAGAATGGTTTATGGAGGTTCTTCTACCTATCTTCCTATAAGTGTAAATCCTGCTGGAGTGATGCCAATTATTTTTGCTCTTTCAATTTTGACTTTTCCATCAATGATTACCAGTTTTTTAAGCGGAGCAACAGGGTTTTTGGGGAGAGCTTCTCAGTTTGTTGAAGGATTTTTTAATAATACCTGGGCTTATGGAATTACATATTTTATATTAGTTGTTCTTTTTACTTATTTTTACACTCTTATTACCTTTGAACCCAAGTCAATTGCTGATAATTTAAAGAAAATGGGAGGTTTTGTGCCTGGAATCAGGCCCGGAGAATCAACTACCAAGTTCTTATCATTTGTACTTAACAGGATCTTGCCTGTTGGAGCTTTGTTTTTGGGTCTTATTGCCTTGATGCCAACAGTGATTCAGGTAGTAACAAGAGTAGCTGTTTTTAGTTTTTTAGTGGGAGGAACTTCAATCATGATTATTGTTTCTGTGGTTTTAGAAACAATGAGACAGATTGAATCCCAGTTAGAAATGAGAGAATACGATACTTTTTAAAATACTAAATTAGCATGTCTATAAACAAAAAAAATAAATTAGTTGTAATAATAATGGGAGCGCCAGGAGCTGGCAAGGGAACTCAGGCAGAACTTTTATCAGAAAGATTGGGTCTTTGTTATTTAGAAACCAGCAAGGTGCTGGAAGAGGAGTTTAAACAAGCTGAAAAAGGACATTCAGTTAAAGTAAAAGAGAAGGTTTATAAGATTTCAGACGAAGAAAATTTGTGGAAAGAAGGAAAACTCTGCTCTCCTCCTTTTGTAACTTATTTAATAAAAGCAAAGATTAAAAAATTGTTTGAGGAAGGAAGAAATCCACTTTTAGCAGGTTCTCCTAGAACTCTTTATGAAGGCAAAGAGTTAGTGCCTTTTTTGAAAGAATTGTATGGCGCAGAAAATATAAGGATTATTTTACTTGATATTAAGCCTGAAGAAACAATCTTTAGAAATTCTCATAGAAGGATTTGTGAGTTAATGAGACATCCAATCTTATATTCTGAAGAAACAAAAAATCTTGTTCTTTGTCCTTTAGACGGTTCAAAATTATTAAGAAGAAAAGGATTAGATGATCCCGAGACTATTAAAGTAAGGTTAGAGGAATATAAAAATAGAACATTTCCTTTGATTGATTATTTTGAAAAAGAAGGATTAAAAGTGAAAAAAATAAACGGTTCTCCTTCTCCAGCTGTTGTATTTGAAAATGTTTTAAAGGCAGTAGAATGATTCCAATAAAAACTGATAAAGAAATTAGAATAATGAGAGAAAATGGTAAAATCCTGGCTCAAATAATGGAAGAATTAAAAAACAAGGTTAAGCCAGGAATTACCACTAAAGAATTAGACAGGCTTGCTGAAAGCCTTGTTTTAAAATACAAAGGAAAACCTTCGTTTAAAGGTTATGAGGGGTTTCCAGCAGCATTGTGTACTTCAATAAATGAAGAGATTGTTCACGGCATTCCATCTGAAAGAATTTTAAAAGAGGGCGATATTCTATCTTTGGATTTGGGATTTTTTAAAAATGATTTTCACAGCGACATGGCAATTAGTATTGGGATAGGAGAAATAACTCCTGAAGCAAACAGATTAATAAAAGCTAGTAAAAAAGCTTTAAAAAGGGGGATTAAGAAAGCAAGGGTTGGAAATACTTTTGGCGATATTTCAAACACAATTCAAAGATATATTGAAGACCAGGGTTTTGTTGTGGTAAAAGATTTGTGCGGTCATGGAATTGGCAAAGAATTGCACGAAGAACCCCAGATTTTAAATTATGGCAAACGTCATAAGGGAGCTGAAATTAAGCAGGGAATGTGTTTTTGTTTAGAACCAATGCTGGCAATGACAGGGGATGGAGGAATTAAAAAATCTGAAGATGGTTTTTCTTTTAAAACTCAAAACAATTCATTATCAGCTCATTTTGAGCATGCTATAGCTATAACAGAGAAGGGAATAGAGATATTGACAGAATTAGAATAAAGCAGTTCAACCAAAAAACATGAGGCGTTGAAACGCCTTATTTTTTTATTTCTAAAATTGTGTTAAAATAACTGAATGCAAAAAATTCATTTATCAGTTGTTATTCCTGCTTATAACGAGGGAAAGAAACTTCCTCATACTTTGCCCAAGATGTATGATTATTTAAAACAACAATCATATGGTTGGGAGATTTTAGTTGTTAATGATGGTTCAAAAGATAACACTGCTCAAGTTGTCAGAGATTTAAGTTCTCGGATTGAGAATTTAAGATTGATTGATAATAAGGAAAACAATGGCAAAGGATATGTGGTAAAACAGGGGATGCTGGCAGCTAAAGGAGAATACAGGCTTTTTACAGATGCTGACAATTCAACTTCAATTGACCACATTGAAAGAATGTGGCCAGAATTTGAAAAAGGACATGATGTAGTAATAGGTTCACGAGACATAGAGGGTTCTAAATTAGCTGTTCCTCAGCCTTTCTGGAGAACAATGATAGGCAACACTTTTAATTTAATGGTACAGCTCATGTGTGGGCTTTGGGGGATCCCAGATACAC
>Ga0114920_10001580_pt1 | contig 10514 bp, 13 predicted proteins | sample ChitaG_FD_88683 | JGI IMG/M metagenome (GOLD analysis project Ga0114920, IMG submission 88683) | Deep subsurface microbial communities from South Pacific Ocean to uncover new lineages of life (NeLLi) - Chile_00310 metaG | ecosystem: Environmental > Aquatic > Marine > Oceanic > Sediment ...
CGCCTCTATGGTTTTAGCCTGTTCATTCCCCATTCACTAACCTCCTTCTAAAACTTCTGGAGCCAGCACCGGTTATCCCAGCTACTTTGCCCCAAAGCTTCATATTGTACCTACTATAGCTTTTTTCCTATTTTATTTCCCGAGGGCCTGCTTCAAGTCCATAGCATGCTCCTGCTCTACAGCCAAAATCTCCCTTAGTTTCTGGGCTAAGGCCAACTCCTGGAACTCTTCAGCTTGGGAAATGCGTGCTTTATATCGGGATATAGCGTCTTCCTCGCCTTCAAGATCCTGCTCCAACATCTTCTGATTATCGGCAGATACCTTCGCCGGTGGCATTTCAACAGTAGGGATGCCATCAAGGAAGTCTATTTGATCAGCTAGCATGAGGGCATGCTGTAGCTCTTCATTGGCATGGATTTTCAATTCCTTGATGATATCTCCATAGGCAGCCCCAGTCATGACGCCACTGTGTTGTACATACTGCACCATAGCTGTATACTCCAGGCCTAAATCCTTGTTCAATAGCTCGATAAGCTTTTGTTTGTCAATCGCCATTTAAATTACCTCCTTTGTAATTTAGTTGTGTCTATTTCTAAAAGAATTTCCCCGGTGACTGGTCTAACTCCAGTTTGCAAGCTTTGGCGCAGGCTACGAGCTAATTAGTTCCATATCCTGGCCACAACAGACTAAGGTACCGCCACCAACTTTGGTCACCGTCACTTCGTTGCCACAGACATTACAGCGATATTTTTCGCCAACTTGTTTAACCCCCATTTTCACCTCCTTAATTTGGTTTTTAATTCAAGCCTTTTGTAATTTTGCCTTGAGCTGGGAAAGTTGTCTTAGGTGAGCTTTTTCTTCACCAACTATGGCATCAATGATGTGGCGGTCCAATTCTCTAACCAGGTTCCGCATCTCCGAGTAAAAGAGGATAGAATCTTTCTCAGCAATGATTCCTATGTGCAGGGCTTCAGCTTCACTTGAGGCTTTGTTCGCCATTTCTTTAGCTACTTTATCGTCAGGGAAAACAACGCTATCAATTAGCGCCCTGAGGTAAAGCTCATATTCCTCCTCAGTTTCACCAGCATATGTTGGTTGATACTTACCTACGGAGTCCAGCATTTTTTGGAAGGTTTCCATGTGTTTTCGTTCCATATTAGCCAGATGGCTATAAGTGTCTTTCAGTAAAGTATCCGTGGTGGATTTAGCAAGTGACTCATAGTAGGCAATCCCGTTCCTCTCTATGCCTAGAGCGATGCTAACCATCTCACTACCAGAAAACAATATCCCCATAATTCAAATCCTTCTCATTTATATTACTTTAATCTTTGAAGATAACGATGGGCCTGAAGGGCAGCTTTAGCTCCTTCCCCAGCAGCTACCACTATCTGTTTTTCAGGAACATTGGTAACGTCTCCAGCAGCGAAGAGCCCGGGTACATCAGTTTCATTGGCACAGTTAACCTCAACCTCCCCCAGGCGGTTTAGAGTGGTTATCCCCTTCATTGCCTCTGAGTTGGGGCTAAGGCCGATCTCGATAAAGACACCACCAATGTCAAGCTCCATTTCTTGTTTACTTTTCAAGTCCCTTATCTTTATTCCCTCAACACGGTTCTCTCCTTTAATCTCCAGAACCTCATGTTCAAGGAAAATAGTCAGATTATCGGCGCCAACTACCTTGTCAACTAGTATCTGGTCACTAGTAAGAGAACTTCGCGCTATTAGATAAACATGCTGAGCAATTTTAATCATACTCTCAGTAGCCTCCAGAGCTGAGTTGCCTCCGCCGATTATGGCGACCTTTTCACCAGCAAAGAGAGGGCCATCACAGATAGCGCAGTAGGTAACCCCTCTACCAAGCAACTCCTTCTCCCCAGAAACATTTAGTTGGCGAGGCCGCTTGCCTGCGGCAACTATAGTTGCCTTAGCTTGGTAGGTTTCGCCTCTGTCTGTCCTGACCTCGAAGCCACTGTCTATTCTAGATAGGCTTTCAACCTTGTGACCGATTTTGATTTCCACATCCAAGGGGAACTGCCTTACTTGCTCTTCGAATTTCCGCATCAACTCAGAACCTTCGATGAATTGGTAGCCCATGTAGTTCTCCACGCCAGCAGTGGTGAGAGGCTGCCCTCCCAAGTTATCGCTGATAAGCAACGTTTTTAGTCTCTTCCTCGCTACATAGACTGCTGCTGTCATCCCGGCGGGACCAGCACCAATGATGATAAGTTCATACATAACTTCCTCTAACGAGCTAAAGGCCTAATTTCTCTCTAAGCTGCGCCTCATTGAACCCTACCAACGCCTCATCATCGATGCAAATTGTGGGAACTGCTAGTGAATGACATTTGCTTATCATTTCTTCGCGGGCCGCTTTATTTTCAACTATATTGAACTCTTGGTATTTGATGCCGTTATCGTCCAGAAACTTTTTAGCTATCCTGCAATAGGGACATGTGGGAGTGGTGTAAACTTTAATCTCTCGTGTCATTTTTCCTCCTGCGTTTTCGAGCAGCGGGGCAGGGCAGGTTAAAATTATTTAACTTTGACTTCAACCTTCTTTGGTTTGGCCTCTTCTACTTTAGGCAGAGTGATTTCTAAGATGCCATTCTCGTAGCTCGCTTCCACTTTCCCAGCGTCTACCGCTGCTGGCAAGGCAACAGAGCGAGAGAACTTGCCATAGCACAGCTCACAACGATAGTAATCTTCGTCCTTGACCTCAGATTTAGCCTTACGTTCCCCCTTGATGGTCAGGGTATCACCCAGAACTGAGATATCGAGCTCCTCTTTCTTCATGCCGGGAAGCTCAGCTCGAACTATGAACTTATCATCCTTTTCGTACATCTCCACAGCCGGCGTCCAGGCCATTTCTTCGGTAGGCACACGCCACCAAGTTAGCGGACGCCTCCATGCCGTCAATGGGCGCCTCATCATTTCATCCATCGTCCTTTCCATTTCCCTGAGCTCATCCCAGGGACGCCATCGCTCAATCGCCATATCTGCTCACCTCCTTTTCCCGTAATTTTTGATAGGCAATGCCCTGCCACTCTTAACTAAAATAAAAAGGCTGCTAACACATAAAAAGATTAGCAGCTCTATTTTACTCGCTTATCTTGCGGATACTTTGCCTATTTTTTTCAGCTCTAACCACCCTTACCACCCCCTTCTAAACGAGAGTTAGACAAAAGAGTAAAACCAACTATTAATTTTACTCTTCAAAAAAGTATTGTCAAATTATTGTAGGCTTGCTCCTTCTCTTCATTTACTCTGGACTTTTATACTGATGTGTCCATAACGTCTACCGCCTCGGGGATGAAAGCCACAGAATCACTGCGTGGTATCTGGAGACACAAGCTGCTGGCCAAGGCGGAAGGCATCTTCCAAAGCCGTAGCGTGCTCTCTAATCTGAGCTTTGCCCTCAATTCCCTTGATTAATAAGTCTCCAGCATATTTCACACTAATGGCATCAAAGAAATACTTTACTGTGAGCACTACACCATCAAAGAGTTTTTCACCCCGGGTAGCACCAACCGAGATGAACACTCCTCTCCGCATCCGGTTATTCCCCTCCCCCATACCCAGTACATATTTTCTAACCCAAAGTGCCTGGCATCTATCCACTATTGCCTTCGCCTGGCTGGTAAGACCATAGAAGAATATAGGTGAGGCGAATACTATGTGGTCAGCTTCCAGAAGTTTCCCGTAGAGCCACTGCATATCATCCTTGATTGCGCATTTGCCGTCTTTAAGACAGGCGTATATTTCCATACACGGATGGACTTTAAGTTCCGAACCTACCACCTTTTCCACTTCCGCTCCCATCTCCTTGGCACCTGCCAATGCTCTATCAAGAAGGATCTCGGTGTTACTTTGCCTTCTGGGACTACCCATGATACCTAAAACCTTCATGTTGCGCTACCTTAGCTCAATAGGTTCTTAGAGCTAGATTATCCCCACCGGGTCGACGTCTATAGTCCAACCTTGGGGCAGAATCATCCCTGATAAAACCTGAGCAGGGTCAGAGCCCCGAAGGATAAGCTGCCAGCGATATCTTCCTCTTACCCTGGCAGCAAAAGCAGGCACAGGACCAATTAAGTTCAAGCCAGTTATGCCTTTCTTCTCTCGTTCATCCAGAATGGTATGGCTCATTTTTTCTGCCTCTCGGCGGCATAAATCATTATTGGTATGGCTATATGCCAAGCGGATGAAGTGGCTAAAAGGAGGATAATTATATTGGCGACGATAGTCTATTTCCTGATTATAAAAGCTTACATAATCATGTTTGGCAGCAGCTTGAATGGCATAATTCTCAGGCGAGTATGTCTGGATGATAACTTTCCCTGCTTTGAGTCCACGCCCAGCTCTGCCAGCTACTTGGCAAGAAAGCTGGAAGGTGCGCTCGCCAGCTCGAAAATCAGGTAAGTTAAGGCCGGTATCAGCGTTGATTATCCCAGCTAAGGTCACCTGAGGTAAATCTAACCCCTTGGCTATCATCTGAGTACCAATAAGTATGTCTGCTCTATGGTCACGAAAGCTACCCAGCAGTTCCTCGTGAGCATATCTCTTGGTAGTTGCATCTCTATCCCAGCGTAGCAGCCTTGCCTTTGGGAAGAACTGCCTCACTTCATCCGCTACTCGCTGAGTGCCAACGCCTAGAAATTTAAGCCGCCGGCTGAAACATTGGGGGCAAGTCTGAGGCACTGGAATAGCATAGTGGCAGCGATGGCAGGTTAATTTGCTCTCCACCGAATGGTAGGTAAGGGCTACGGAGCAGCGTGGGCAACGGAAGACAAAAGCACAATTAGGACATTGGATAAAAGTGGCTGTGCCACGACGATTGAGAAAAAGGATTATTTGTTCACCTTGGGCTAAGCTTTCCTTCATGGCAGTTAACAAAGAGCGACTAAATAAGCTGGTATTCCCAGCTTTGAGTTCCTCCTTCATGTCTACTATATTTACTTTAGGAAGGGGTGAATAACCGCGGGGGGTAATCCTTTCCTTTAGCTGCACCAGGTGATAAACACCCATTTGTGCTTTATAAAAGCTTTCGATATCAGGTGTAGCACTACCTAAGATAACAACAGCGCCAATGAGTTCAGCTAACTTGAGAGCTACATCCCGAGCATGGTAGCGAGGAGATTTATCCTCTTGTTTATATGCCCACTCATGTTCTTCATCAATTATGATAAGCCCCAGGTTGGGTTGGGGGGCAAATAAGGCGCTTCTTGGTCCGATAACTACATTGCACTCCTTCTCCTTTATCCGTTGCCATTCATCAAACTGCTCACCCAAGGAAAGGCCACTGTGAAGTATCCCCACACGTCCAGGAAAGCGATTGGCAAATCTCTCTACCGTTTGTGGTGTGAGGGCAATTTCGGGGACAAGACAGATACCCCGCTTACCCATAGCAATAACTTTGTCTAAAGCTCGCAAGTAAATCTCAGTTTTACCACTCCCAGTAACACCAAAGAGGAGAAAAACAGGTGGCGAGCCATGGTTCCAGTTACCCTGGATCGATTTCCAGGCGGCTTCTTGTGATGGAGTGAGAACTGGCAGCGAAGTAGGCTTGAGCTTAAGATAAGATAATGGGTCACGCCTGATGGTAACTAGCCCTATGGAAAGCAAGCGATGATTTTCTAACGCCTTGATGGCCTCAAGAGAGCAATTAAGCCTTTTTCTTATCTGGCTAACAGCGGTAGGTTGAGTTTGTCTGCTTAAAAATTCTAGAACTGCCGCTTGCTTATAGGCTCTGGTTTTGTTCAGCCGAACCATTTCATCCTTAACCTCATTCTTGCTAGCTATCAACTTGACATAAGGAACCACTTTTGGCTTCACCCTAGCCTTTTCCAGCTCTTGGCTCTTCACTACAAGGTGAGAATGGAGAAGCTGATCACCTATTCGTCTAGCCTCCTTCATGCCGAATTTTCTCTCCAGTTCCCTTAAGCTTACCTTCCCCTTTTCTCTTATAAAATGAAGAGTTTTTGTTTGCTCTGGAGTGAGTGCTGGCAAATCTCCCTCAGGCTTTGCCAGCTGAAAATAGGTAATAGTCTGCCTCCCAAAGCCGGGAGGCAACATCAAAGCCACAGCATCAAACATAGGGGAAAGATAATGCCTGCTTATCCATCGAGCAAGCCCTATTTGCATAGAGGAGAAGGGGGAGTAATCAGTAATGAGTTTAGCTATTTCTTTGGTCGCCTCAACTGATGGTTGGTCAGATAGCTCCACAACGATGCCTGGAGTGATTCTAGAACCGAAAGGAACCCATACTGCTTGCCCGACATCAATGTTTAACTGTGGTGGAATAGCATAACAGAAGGTAGAACGGCTTCCAGGAAGGTTAACCGCTACTTCGGCATACTTCATTTAAGGTAGCTAAGAGGATTCTGTTTCTTCCTCTTGGTATGTGGCCTGTTCAATTACCTTCTCTCGCCTTTCTTTAAGTCTAGCCTGCTTAGCACTAAGTCCACGCATATAATAAAGTTTAGCTCGGCGCACTTTGCCGTGTCTGAGCACCTCTACACCTTGGATTAAAGGAGATTGCGCAGGGAAAGTTCGTTCTACACCGATACCATAAGTCACTCGCCTCACAGTAAAACTTCCACCATCAACACCTTTCCTGATCCTGATCACCACCCCTTGAAAGTGTTGAAGACGCTCCTTACCCCCCTCAATAATCTTCAAGCTAACCTTGACTGTGTCGCCAGGGGAAATTTGAAGGATGTTAGGATTCATTTTGGGTTCAACAAGTTCTCTGATATCCATTCCTTCTCCTTGTCTGAGAGAGTTGCCTTTTTCATAAGGTCGGGACGCTGTTTGACTGTTCGTAAAATAGCCTGGCGGCGCCGCCAGCAAGCAATTTCACCATGATTTCCCGAAAGTAAAACCGAGGGCGCTGACCAACCCCGATATACACGAGGCCTGGTGTATTGGGGATATTCCAGGAGTCCGCCACTATGGGAATCGCTACTCGCTGACATAGGTGAACCAAGCACCCCTGGTATAAGCCTGACTATGGCATCTACCACCACCATAGCAGCTAATTCACCACTACTAAGCACATAATCGCCAATGCTAATTTCATCGGTAGCTAAATGCCTATGTACTCTCTCGTCTATGCCCTCGTAATGACCGCATATCAACATGAGCTGGGGATAGAGAGCTAGCTCCCGGGCAACTTGTTGGTTAAAAAGCCTGCCCTGAGGGGTGAGTAAAATAATAGGAATTTCGCTGGTGTTAAGCTGCTGCTTTACTGCCTCCGCTGCCTCAAAGACGGGCTCAGGCTTGAGCACCATGCCAGGCCCACCCCCATAAAGGTAGTCATCTACCGTGCGATGTTTGTCATGAGTATAGTCACGAATATTATGGATCATGATATCAATTAACCCTCGCTCCTTAGCTCGCTTAATAATGCTTTGGGCAAACGGCGATGCAAACATCTCAGGGAAAAGGCACAGTATATCAATCCGCATCGGACCCTTTGGATAACAACTCGCTTGGTTACTCTTATCTTATCATATAGAAGGCGGTTAAAAAAGTTGCTACATTGACAAAGGCAAGCTATTCTACCATAATTGCTAATCCAACTGATGACTTTTGATAGCTGGAATACTTATTCGCAAAAAGAACTCATTTCTCACACACTACCCAATAATAGTCAAGTGAATCATCGAAGAGGTGTGTTATGCCGATGAGAGAAATTTCCAAGAGTGTAGAGGATATCGAGAGCGAAGCTGAAAAGATACTTGAGGAAGCTAGGGCTAAAGCTAATGAAATCCTCCTCACAGTTAAAGAGGAGGCTAAAGAAATTCTCTCTTCTCAGTTGCCCATGGATGAAGTGGAAACAGAGTGCCAGGAGATTATACGTAAGGCTAAGATAGAGGCTGATGAGAAAAGTAAGGATGCTACGAACAAAGCTTCTGAAATTAGAACCAATGCTGATAAGAAAATAGAGGAAGTTGTGGAACGCATAGTGAATATTATCACAGGAGTGAAGTTGACATGATACCTTTATTCCTCAATACACCTGACCCCATGGTAAAAGTGAGGGTAATGACTGCTAAGGATTACTCCAATAAAGCCCTCAAAATTTTACATAGAGCTGGTGTGCTTCATGTTGAAGAAAGTGAAGAATTAAAGCCTATAGACAGAGAAGCCATTGACCATGAAAGGGGGGAGGTCAGCGAGTTATTAACAGGCATTGGTAATGTATTGGTTGATATACCCAAAGGAGAGAGGATACCCCTGAGGGAGGATATTGAGGTTATATACACTAGACCCTTTAGCGAAACTGACAGCGAAATCAGGCGACTATGTACCAAGCTCAACAACATGCACCAGAGAATTGCTAAACTCAGCGAGGAGGCTGAGGAGCTAAAAGAACTAAAGAAATATCTCGAGACCCTGGGGCAACAAGCTGACATTAGATTAAGAGATTTAAATTTTTCCGGAAGTTACCTCTTTTCTAGGCTTTTCGTGCTCCCAAGTGAGAAATACGAAACTTCGCATAGTAAGCTTAGAAATTACCTATTTGGAAGCACAGTGTCCACAATAGAAAACGAAACCATTTTCCATGTAGTTGCCAAGGTTGAAGACCAAGAAATTATAGAATCCACAGTCAAAGATAATGGGGGCAAAATTTTGCCGATACCAACTGAGGATCTAACCCTGAGGGAATTTGTGGGAGTAGCCGAGGGTAAAATCCATAGCCTTGAAGAGAATTTGACAAAACTTTACAGGGAGATTGAAAGTAAAACGCGAGAGAATCTGGAGAAGCTTCTCCTTCTCAGGGAGGCATTGTCAGCAGAAAACGAAAGATTGTCAGTTTTAGAGAAGGCTTGTGAAGCGAAATATGTAACACTAATCGAAGGATGGGCCCCAGAGAACAACGTTGAGGATACAATTTCCGAACTTAAAGAGAACATAGGCTACGTATTTATTGACACAAGGAATCCAGAACAAGCGGAGGAACCCCCTACCAAGATGAGGAATTTAACTACACTTAAGCCATTCCAAACTGTCGTAAATCTGTTTGGCATCCCAAAGTATAGAGAATGGGACCCCACACCAATAATAGCTTACTCATTTGCTTTTTTCTTTGGCCTTATGCTAGGTGACGTGATCTATGCTATAGGCATCATGCTGCTTGCAAAATTTGCCTTACGGCGCTTTGTCGATGACCCAGAATCCGAAGGCTTTAAGCTATTTCAGAGACTGCTTTATACAAGTGCGGGTGTTGCTCTAGTTATTGGTCTGCTCACTGGAACCTATTTAGGGAATTTTTACCAGTTTTTTGGAATCGAGAGCTTAGCACTTGCAGAAGGGGTTAAAGAGCTACTTGGAGATGCTATGTCCTTTATAGTATTCGCTTTAGTAATAGGTCTCATCCACGTAAACATAGCCCATGTAATAGCGCTCATTAAAGGGATAAAAGAAAGAAACAAAGCAGTAATAGTAGGTAAAGTTGGTCTATTTATACTTCAAATTGCTGGGATACCATGGATCATACATTTCCTTGGTACAGATATCCCGCTACTAAATGCACAAATATATCCTATCTTGGTATACATTATGCTTCTGGGCATAGTGTTGATTGTCGTCTCTTCTATCATGCAGCAGGGCGCTTTCCTAGGTAGCATTCTTTGGCTGTTTGATATAACCGGACTCTTGGGAGATGTTATGTCATATTGCCGGTTGGCAGGTGTAGGCCTGGCTACATATTACCTTGCTATGGTCTTTAATATGATGGCGGGGATGGTAGCCGAAATGATACCTGCCGGCATGATGAGACTTGTCCTTGGCACCTTAATAGCAATAGTGGTTCTGCTTTTCGGGCATGTACTTAACTTGCTACTCAGCACCATTTGCTGCTTTGTACACTCCCTCAGGCTATGCTTTGTAGAGTTCCTATTCAAGTTCTACGAAGGGGGTGGCAGGGAATATAATCCATTTAGGCTGAGGAAACGAGCACTGGTGTCGGTCAAGGGAAAAGCTTAAGAAAGGAGGATAAAAATGATAATTGATCCCACATCACTGGCAACCCTTGGAGGTGCGATAGCGTTAGGTGGTGGATTGCTAGGGTCTTCAATAGGGTTAGGCATCGCCGGCTCTGCTGGAGCAGCCACACTGAGTGAGCAGCCCGGACAACTCAAGAATGTCATAGTGCTGGTATCCTTACCAATGACACAAACTTTCTATGGGCTTATAATATTGATACTTATTCTGACAAGGGTGGTCCCTAACCTCGCTGCTATGCCCGATGCTGGCGGCAGTGGTTTTGCTGTACTCGCCTGTGGTGTTATAGCTGCCTGTGCTGAATCGTTCTCAGCAGCATACCAAGGCGTTGTATGCGCTTCAGGCATTTCGCTTCTGCCCATGACAAAGGGACGGATACTAACTAACGCCATGATGTTAGCCGTGTTTGTGGAACTGATAGGTGTGCTAGGGCTAGTTTTCACTATAATGGCGCTAAGTATGTTAGGACTTTTCTAAAGGTGTCTTAAAAATGGAGAAAATAAGCGA
>Ga0114920_10001581_pt1 | contig 10514 bp, 9 predicted proteins | sample ChitaG_FD_88683 | JGI IMG/M metagenome (GOLD analysis project Ga0114920, IMG submission 88683) | Deep subsurface microbial communities from South Pacific Ocean to uncover new lineages of life (NeLLi) - Chile_00310 metaG | ecosystem: Environmental > Aquatic > Marine > Oceanic > Sediment ...
AGCTCCCCACCAAATCCAAAGCGTCTATCTTCTTTGGAGGCTTCTGAGACCCCTTTCGCTACACCAAACAGCCATACTTTAAAACCTGCTGCCTCCTGGGGTGATGCCTTGGCTTCAATAAGAATTGCCACATCTTCTATCTCTCCAAGCATCTTCGCCAACTTATATTCAAGTTTATCTTTCCGCAGTTTATCGCTGTCTGGAAGCTCTTCGGGGTTCATTGCTCTATCATCAATATCCTCCACGATTGAGGTTACAAATTCGCTGCCAGCATCCGGGATGGGTTGTTCAAATATCGTCTTGAACAATGCTTTGAATTCATTAAACATGCCCAAGAAGTTGGCATCAGAGAAAATTACATAAAAACCGACCAGGATCGGAGCTTGCAGGATCTGGTTCCATTCCTATGTAAAATCTGCTTTTATTGTCAAATTTATTAATCTCCGAATTTTACATTAAATATATTTACCCAATATTTAAAATGATTATGAAGTGTTTTGTGGCAGCTGAGGGATCAACCAGGAGAGGAAAGAATCCTGGCTGCGACTTTGAAGTGTTAAACTACCAGGACCTTTGAGCTCAATCACCAGGCCTTCACCACTAAACAAAGTGCTCTTCCAACCGGCAACTTTCTTGACATTAAAATCAAGGTGTTCTTCGAAGGTAACCAGGTGCCCTGTATCTACCACAAATTCTTCACCTGAAGCAAGCTCCATATGGTGGATAGCCCCATAGGATGAGACAATCAGCGTCCCGGTGCCACTGATACGCAGCATGATCAAACCCTCGCTGCCGAAGAAAGTCTTGGCACCACTCCATTTGGTATCTACTGTGATTCCTGCTGAAGAAGCCAAATAAGAACCAGATTGGACCATCAATGTCTCACCACGCATCTCAATCACCGCGATATCACCAGGCAAAGGTGGGGCAAGCGCGATAATTTCCCCGTGGGTAGATGCGGTATATGTATTCAGGAAAAAACTCTCCCCACCAAACATGGATCGTCCAATCGATTTCAAAAATCCACCCTTTGCTTCTGTTTGCATCTCTAGCTCTGGAGACATGCCAACCATCGCCCCACTTTCAACTTCAATCTGCTCCTTGTGGTCAAGTGTAACTATCGCCATTGCATAGGCTGGTCCGTACTTCACATCTATATCCATAATGAACTCCTTTTCGAATTTCGAATATAACCAACCTCCCGAGAACAGGACTCAGGAAGTATTTGTCCACAACTAAAGACTTGAGGAACCATCATTCCTAAAAGTAGGATAAACGATCTTATCTCTTAGTTGTAATAATTCTCTTGATAAACTATTCAATAGCACTAACTTTGATACTCGACATAAAAATATTAATTTATGCTGCATCAAATCGGAAATTGGAATTCTCATGTCACGCGTTAACTGATCAATTCGTGCAGTTTTGGGTATACCAGCTCAATCTTGGAATCCGGACGACCAACAGTGATCAGATCGTGCGGTAGATCCAGTTCTTTAGAGAACTGGAAAGAGCAAATAGAATCCTCGCTATTTTCTCGCCATACCTGCTCGAACTCAGCTATCACTGCGTTGTTCACTGATCGGTCGTTCGCATTCGTAATTATCAACACCGCGCCAGCACCTGGTTTACCGTTCCTGGCATCAGCCTCTGCAACATAACCCAGGCGTAAGTTTTCAAACAAAGCATGTGTTGGATAACGGGTATATGAATATGGCCTTGAGTTGGGATTGTTTTCCTTATTAATTGGATCCCACCATTGGAAGAAATCCGGAGCCAGCAGCATCAGGTTGGTCAGCGGCCGGTTGAGTAAGCGTGGAACGATTCCGATTCCCAAGAATGGTGCTATGGGTACGACCAGGTCTACATCAGCTCGCTGTTGGGAAAGCCAGGTAGCCATCGAACCTCCACCAGATAGACCAACAACGACTACTCGATGACCCAATCCCTGGGCGATATCAACCGATAGGGAAGCAAATTTCGCCAGTTCTTCTGCAGTTAACCCTTTCAGTGGATTGCCAAGACGATCCTTGATGCCGTGCCGGGGAACTCGAGGGATATAGATGTTATAACCTCGCTCAAAATATTCTTGCCCAAATTGAGAAAACTGATCCGGACAGCTCGTAAATCCATGCAGAAAGACGATCACATTGCCAGTCTTTTCGCCATGAGTGAACAGCTTGGTTCCACACTCGATGTTGAGATCGACACGGTCAGCTTCATCAAACTGAATTTGTTCAATTCGGGTCACAGCTTTATGATAATTGCTAACTGGATTTGAACTGATTTCGGTATTTAGTTTAAACGACTTTGTGCCCAAAACGATAACTATTACTATTATTAGTATTGCAACCAGGGCAATAATCATCGGTCACCACTATCTAGCAAATTAATGTCGACAAAAATTAGTATCTCTTATTAAGGAATTATAGATTAATCTCCAGATAATACAACAGGAAATTAATCTATACGCATCTGAGTGCACAAGATCGTTTATTAATCAGTGAAATAAGAATTACATATATGCTATTGAATTAACGCAACGAGCAAAGAATTAAGCGCTCAATTCATCATCCCCGGGAAGATAAGTCTATAGAAAATGCGCACGTATATCTATGATAATTTCGAACTCAGGTGTGTTATTAGAGCAGCTCAAATTTCAGAAAATCTCATACGATGAATCCACCAAATTAAGATCATCTGCTTTGGGAGGCGCATCTGGACCGCTCGCTTTGAGCTGATCACGGAAGAACTGGAACGAAGGCAAATTATTGAGTACATCCATAGCAGCCTGGTCGCTGTAGACTCCAAAATGGACAAAAGTTTTTCCGTCATCCAGGACGAACGAGCTGTATCTAATTCCAGAATTAGCGATCTCTTGCAAATCCTCCATTACCTTTCGAATATTGCGTTTATTCGTATCAGCATATTCTGGTTTTACCGTGTATTGAACTTTTACTGCTTTCATTTTCTTTACCTCTTTTTATTTTAGACTATTCCAGTCTTATTACAGTATTCTATCATCTCCTTATTCCAAATTCTGGGAAGAATTTTTTGATTTGATTTCCATGCTGAAGATGTCTTCAGGAAGGGAACGATAGGGTGGTTTCCTAAGTGCCCCTTCGTGAGTCTTGTCCTTTGCTTAACCCTCAACCCAAACCTATGTCATTTCGAACGCAGTGAGAAATCCCTGAGACGTAAGTTTAATAACCTGAGCTATAGGGATTTCTCGTCATAAAGAACATTCCTCGAAATGACATGCAATATCCAATATCAAATCCCCTCATCATCTTAAGCTTCGCTTAATACAACAAATAGTTAAACATAAAGACAAAACGGGCGCGCAATTGCTATCCTAACTGTCAATACATAGGAAGGCAAATCCTTCCTTTCACAAAATATCCAAACAGGAATAATCAAACGATTCATTTTATAGGAGACGAATCAATGACGATGTCAAGTGTTAGAGAACTCAACATGCAGGTGAAGGAAGAAGCCATTTTCCTGCAGGATCTATTGGCTGAAATCAATAAAGTGATGGTTGGTCAGGAAGCACTGGTTGAACGAGTGCTGATCGCCTTACTGGCAGATGGACATATTTTGCTGGAAGGTGTCCCGGGCCTTGCTAAAACTTTGTTGATCAAGACCATGGCCCAAGCAATTCAAGCAGATTTTTCTCGCATTCAGTTCACCCCCGACCTGCTGCCAGCCGACTTGATCGGTACCCAGATATACAACCCCCGGACGACTGATTTCAGCGTTCACCAGGGACCTATTTTTGCAAACCTGATCCTGGCTGATGAAATTAACCGGGCACCCGCCAAAGTGCAGAGTGCACTGCTGGAAGCGATGCAGGAACGCCAGGTCACGATTGGCGATGTGACCTATACCATGGATGATCTTTTCTTGGTGCTGGCGACCCAAAATCCTATTGAACAAGAAGGAACCTACCCCTTGCCCGAAGCTCAGGTTGATCGCTTCATGTTGAAGGTCAAAGTAGATTACCCAAATCGCGATGAAGAACGCCTGATCGTCGATCGCATGACCGGTACAAGTCTGCCGGAGGTGTATCCAGTCGTTTCCCCCGATGACATCTTGAAAGCTCGCGAAATGGTACGCCAGATTTATGTCGATGACAAGATCAAAGAGTACGTCCTTGACCTGGTCCTGACCACCCGGCAACCCGGGAATAATGGTCTCAGCGATTTGAACACCTTGATTAATTACGGTGCTTCTCCCCGTGCCAGCATCAACATGATCACTTCCGCCCGGGCGCATGCCTTCCTCCATGGTCGTGGTTTCGTCACGCCTGAGGACATCAAGCAGATCGCTCCCGATGTACTGCGGCACCGTGTAATCGTTACCTACGAAGCTGAAGCCGAGAATATTTCTTCAGACCATATTGTTAGCCGTATCTTAAACCACACCGACGTACCTTAAGCTAAATTTGTTCATTTGGGACCAACGATCTGCTCCGGATTGTGGATCGTTGGTCCTAATGGAAAGCGAAACACACACAATGCTCACAACAGAACTAATCAAGAAAATTCGCCGCATTGAAATTCGTACCCGTCGTCTGGTAAATGACAGCTATGCAGGTGAGTATCACTCGATTTTCAAGGGTCGGGGAATGGAATTCGATGAAGTACGACCTTACCAGATTGGAGATGAAATCCGCAGCATCGATTGGAACGTTACTGCCCGGACTGGTGAACCACATGTGAAACGCTTCGTTGAAGAACGGGAGCTGACTGTCATGCTGGTTGTGGATGCAAGTGGGTCGGAGAATTTTGGATCGGTTAACTGTTTCAAGCGGGAGCTGGCGGCTGAACTCACCGCGGTTCTATCATTTGCGGCAACCACCAACAATGACAAAGTTGGGTTACTGATATTTACCGACCGTATTGAGCTGATTATCCCTCCCCGCAAAGGACGCCGCCATGTTCTGCGCATGATCCGTGAACTCCTGGTATTTGAACCGCAGAGTAAAGGCACGGACATCAAGTTAGCACTGGATACAGTTAACCAAATCCTCAAACGGCGCAGCATAGTATTCCTGATTTCGGACTTCATAGCACCGGCTGAGAGCTACCAGAAAGAACTTATCGTCACTAATAAACGACATGATGTTATTTCGATAGATATGTTCGATCCACTCGAAAACTCATTGGGTGATGTCGGATTGCTCGCCTTGGAAGACCCAGAGACGGATGATCTGATTTGGGTAGACACCAGTGATGGCGCATGGCAGGAATCATTCCAAATGCGCACACAGCTTCAGGAAGCAGACAAGGCGCGCATCTTCAAACAAGCCAGCGTTGATCGCATCCACATTGCTACAAACGAGGATTACACCGCTTCATTGACAACCTTCTTCCACGAAAGAGCGCGTCGCTTGCGGCGTTGAAGTGCAGATCGCTCAATGTATCGAACTTAGGAAAAACGATGAAAAACTTTCGCATAATAATTCCCGTGCTGGTCATCGGCATCATGAGCCTGGCAGCTGCTGGTTCAGCAAGTGCTGAATCGATGGCAAGCGCAAATATCACAATGGAGCCGGGTGACTTCACTGTCGGAGATCCTTTGCCTTTGATGCTCACTGTGAATCATCCTGCCGGACACGAGGTAATTCTCCCAAAGATGGAACCCAATTGGGGTGACTTCATTGTCCACTCTCAATCAAAAGGTAGCACGTTCAGCAATCCAGATGGTACGGAAACTACCACCCAGTTGATTGATGCCAGGTTATTTTCTCCTGGTAATTTTGAGACGCCGCCATTAACTTTGACATTAAGCGATGGCTCGGGCCAGCTATCTGAGATTACCGCCCAACCTGTATCAGTCAGCATTGCATCCATTCTCCTTGAAGGTGATACAGACCTGCGAGACATAAAACCCCAGGCAGCTCTACCTTATGTGGATTATCTCCCCTGGATACTTGGCCTGGGAATCCTGGTTATGGGAATAGCTGCTGCATATTACTTGATTCGCCGCCGGCGAAAACAGCTTGCCCTGGCAGCGATCGACAATCGCTTACCGCATGAAGTTGCCCTGGATGAGTTAGAGCGGGTTGAGAACCTTACTTTACCTCTGGCAGGCAAGTTCAAGGAACATTACACACTTGTTTCTGATTGCATCCGTATATACATGGAGAAAACTTACGAGTTCCCGGTACTGGAACGTACAACTGGGGAGATCAGAACCAATTTTAAACGCACAAAAGTGTCAACCACAATAGCCAATCAGTTCATGGATTTGCTGGATGAAAGCGATCTGGTGAAATTCTCCAAGTTCATTCCTGATGTACCAAGTGCTCGCCAGGTGTTGACCAATGGTCGTGAAATTGTTGAACTCACCAAGCCAGTGATCGTCGAGACTGGGATTGATGAGAACCAGGATCAGCTGACACCTCCTCCTACCACTCCGAGATTTGGGAAAAATGGCAGCAACAAGAATGCCGAGGTAACCTTATGAATTTCCAATTCGCTTCACCCTGGCTGCTGGTATTGGTCTTGATAATCCCCTTATTAGCGACACGCTATTTCTTGAACAAGAAAGCGACATTACCAGCTTCCATCAAATACACGAAAACCAGTTTAATGCATGGTCTGCCAACATCCTGGCGGGTCAAAATGCGACCCCTTGGTTTTATTCTTCGAATGTTCGCTATCACCCTGGCGATACTTGCTCTTGCACGGCCTCAATTCGTCCAGGGACGCGAGACCATCAGTGGCGAAGGTGTAGAAATCGCCCTTGCCCTGGATATATCGGGCAGCATGGCTTCTCTTGATTTTGAACCCAGCAACCGCTTGGATGCTTCCAAACAGGTGATCGGTGATTTTGTTGCCGAACGCCAGTATGACAAGCTTGGACTGGTTGTCTTCGCCTCCGAAGCTTTCAATCAAAGTCCTCTCACCCTAGATCACAATATGCTAAATCGCTCACTCGATCAAGTTGAGCTGGCAACGGATCTGGGCATCGAAGATGGAACTGCTATCGGACTGGGAATCGCCAACGCGGCCAACATGCTGGCAAATAGTGATGCCGAGAGTAAAGTAGTCATCCTGCTTACCGACGGCGTTAACAATTCCGGTCAAATCGACCCCTTGTCAGCTGCGGAAGCTGCGAAGGCACTGGGCATCAAGGTGTATACCATCGGTGCCGCTCGTCCTGGTCAAGTACCGGTCCCCGTTCAAGGCACATCCCAGATCGTCTACCAGGAAAGTACGCTGGATGAAGGGACATTGATGCAAGTTGCGGATATCACCGGTGGCATGTATTTCCGAGCTGAAGATACTTCAGGATTGAGAGAGATCTACAATGAGATCAATGCCATGGAAAAATCGACCGTGGAAGTGCAGGTTTTCAACCACTATACCGAACTGGCAGTGATCTTCTTGGTCCCAGCAGTGCTGATCATCCTGCTGGAAATCCTGTTAAGAAATACCATTTTTAGGACAAATCCATAATAGAGATCACCAGATACAGGTTGGTGAACGGATATTAGAAACCACCTGATCTTATTGAAAGGTTGACGATGAATTTTGCAAAACCAGAATACTTAATCATGCTTTTGACCGTTCCAGCAATTGGAATACTGATGTACTGGGCGAACAAAAAGCGCCAGCAATCTCTGAAAAAACTTGGAGAAAGCCCGCTAATTAGAAAATTAACCACCAGCATAAATTGGCGTGGACGCCGCTGGCAAAATGCTATGCTGCTGCTGTCATTGACTTTCTTCATCCTCGCTTTGGCTCGACCCCAATGGGGCAGCGAAGTGCGTGAAATCGACCAGGAAGGTTTGCAGGTCATGGTTGCCCTGGATGTATCCCAGAGCATGTTGGCCCAGGATATAAAACCAACCCGTTTGGATCGTGCCAAGCTGGAAATCGCCGACCTGATGAAGCAGTTGAATGGTGATGAAGTAGGATTGGTGCTCTTCTCGGGGGCAAGCTTTATCCAGGTCCCCCTGACATCTGATTACTACACCGCTCTTTCCTACTTGGACAGTGCAAATCCAGAAGTAATTTCACGGCCTGGCACCGTGATTGGAGATGCAATCCGTACGGCCGCGTTGGGTTTTGACCCCAATCTCTCCAGCCAGAAGGTGCTGGTTGTGATGACAGATGGGGAGGACCACGAAACCGACCCATTGGCTGCTGCTGAAGCGGTAGCTGGGGAAGATGTGCTTATCTACACCATTGGTTTTGGAACACCTGAAGGTGAGCCAATCCCGGTTATGGACGAAAACGGGACCGTCGTGGACTATAAGCATGACCAGAATGGAGAGGTTGTTTTATCCATGCTCGATGAAGGCACCCTGCAAGCAATAGCCCAATCTGGAAATGGGAAGTATTACCGTGCCAGCGCTGATGGCAGAGAACTGCAAAGCTTGCTATCCGAAATCGATAGCCTCCAGAAAGATCAGCTGCAGAGCCGGTTTGAAACAACGTTGATTGAACGCTACCAGATATTCCTGGGAATTGCGATTGTGCTTTTTGTATTCAGCGGTCTGATCCCAGATCGATTGATGGAGAGTTCTTCTCCTTCCTGGGCGACCCGTATCAAGAAAAAGGCACGGGTTCAACCTGACAGCACATCACCCTTTTGGAACTAATCATATAGGAACAGAAAATGTCACACACTGGAAAAATAAATAAATCACTCATAATCTCGATTGTGATAATCGCATCAGCTCTCCTGATAGCAGCCTGCAGTGCACCTGCCGAAAAGCTGAACCAGGAAGGCAACCAGGCCTTCGCTGAACAGGCTTATTTGGAAGCACTGGAGTTATACCAATCCGCGCAGGTTGAATCTCCTGAATTAGCTCAACCCTATTTCAACGCTGCCAACACCCTTTACCGCCAGGGAGATTATCCGGCTGCCTTGGAACAAATGCAAATGGCGCTCCAATACGTTGATGAGGAATCTCTCGCCGAGAGCAGTCTTTTCAATCTCGGTAACACGCTCTACAACTCGCAAGATCTGAACCAGGCTGTAAATGCTTATACCCAGGCCTTACTGCTTGACCCTGAAGACCAGGACGCAAAGTACAACCTGGAATTAGCCCTCCAACAGCAGGAACAACAAGAACAGGAGCAAAACCAGGAACAGCAAGATGATTCCCAGGACGAAGAGCAGGATCAGTCTGAAGAACAATCTGGTGAAGGCGATCAGTCTGAAAATGAGCAGGATGGCGAAGAGGGAGATCAATCACAGGACGGCGAAAACCAGGATCAGGAAAACCAGAACGAGCAATCTCAAGAGAATGACGCTCAGAATGAAGAGCAGCAGGATCAAGGTAATGGGCAGCCTGAACCGGATGAGCAATCGCAAGATGGTGATCAACCCAGTCAAATGCCTCCTCCGGGACAACGCATGACTGAAGAACAGGCCCGCCAGTTATTAGCTGCGCTCGCCAACAACATGGAAACTCTGCAAGAGCATTTGGGACAATACCTGTTCACTGGCCAGGCTCCCCCTATCCAAGATTGGTAGCCGAATGCCGTCAAGCATTCCCAGCGTCAATATTATGTGCATTTTCGAATGGATCAAATAATGAACAAAAAACATAAAATATTAGGCACTATCATCGGTGCGATTTTATTTAGCCTGCTTTCCCTCCCGGCATATGCACAAACCCAGGATGTGGTTTTTGCGGAAGTTGATCGCAATGAACTCAGCACCGATGAATTCTTGACCTTGAGTGTGACGATCAACACAGGTTCTGGGCCAGCATCGGAACCCGGATTATCAAATTTAGACGGCTTTGATGTTGTCGGCACCAGCACCAGTACACAAATGAGCATCATCAATGGCGCCATAAGTTCCGAAAAAGTGTTTCACTATACCTTGCGCCCCAGAGCTGCCGGAGTATTTACGATCGGTCCTATCATGGTTGTCCAGAATGGACAGACGTTCGATACGCATCCAATTACTGTGAATGTCTCCCAGGGCACCGGCCAAATGCAAACGCCTCCGCAATCTGGTGCACCTGGATCTCCATCTAATCCATCTATTCCCGGCTTCCCCTCATTGCCATCCATTCCTGGATTCCCATCCCTATCAGGTTTGCTCCAGAACTTTGGTTTTGATATTCCAATGGATGTGCAAGAATCTGTTGAGCCGCTCGATCCAGCATTAATCCCTCCTGAACTTCAGGACCATGATTACCTCGTCGAAGCTGAGGTTGATAACACTTCACCCTATTTAGGTCAGCAGGTCATTTACACTTTCCGTTACTACCGACCTGCGGCATCCGCTGGAAGAAGCTCCTACATACCACCAGAATTTTCCGGTTTCTGGGTGCATCCCGATCCAACAGAAAAACTTTATGGCGGTCGAATAATTGGTCGCAGTATCCGCATGACCGAGATCCAGACCATACTCACACCAACTGTGTTGGGAGAAGTGGAAATAGCACCTGCTGAGATTTCCAATGAGGGTGATGTATTTTCCCGCAGTTTTACTATCCAAACTCAACCGAAAACCATCACGGTGCAGCCTTTGCCGCG
>Ga0114920_10001583_pt1 | contig 10511 bp, 21 predicted proteins | sample ChitaG_FD_88683 | JGI IMG/M metagenome (GOLD analysis project Ga0114920, IMG submission 88683) | Deep subsurface microbial communities from South Pacific Ocean to uncover new lineages of life (NeLLi) - Chile_00310 metaG | ecosystem: Environmental > Aquatic > Marine > Oceanic > Sediment ...
GTTCCCGGGACCATGAATGTTTGCGAACGCAAAAGATGAATTAAACATCATCTTCTCCTTCGGCTTTGGCTATGATTTCATTCATGGTTTCTATTGTTCTATTGGCGTGACCTTCGTTTAATTCTCGAAGCATGATTACTCCAGCCTTGACCGCTTCAAGTAGTTCTGGGGCGGCGGCAATCAGGCGGGCATTGGCTAAACATTCCCCCCTATGGAGAGCAACACTCCCCCTATCTACATCGCTGAATCTACCGTCAACTACAGTAGCAATCCCAACATTCGGGAATCCTCCTCTTTCTGTCAGAATATCAAATTGACCGTATTCGAGTTCGCCATTAGATATTCTCCAAGGTCCTGGTGTATATTTTTGCTTTTCCATCATTTTCTCCTTTTAAAACGACTGGCGGGCGGAGGAAAGGGGGATATTGGGGAGAAAGCAAAAGTTTGGTTTACTCAACATGCAGGTTACAGTGCATGTTTCGGGGGTCTCCGCTCCGCCAGCCGGGGCTTAGGTTTAATATTGCTTATCTTAAACTCGGTATTTGAGAAAGAATTACTGCTAATGCAATGAGCACAATTGAAACGTCACTTGGATTCCTAAACTGCCTTATCGCCACTATGATACATACAGTGGCCATTAGAAAACATAAAACATCCAAAGCTATTTCCATTTTTTCTCCTCCTTCTCCTTCTCCTTTTTCTCTCTCGCCTCGACTCCAAGCTCTTTCAGTTCAGATTGAAGTATCCGGCGTTTGAGTTCGGGGCTTATTAAATCTTCGATTTTGATTGTGGTTGTGTTCATGGTATCAGGGATGCCTTAAACGCCTCACTCCATGCGTGGACGGTAAGTCCGACCCAAGCTACATACAAGAAGACCGCAGTGCCGACCGCTATTAGAATCTCATTTTGGATTTTTTCCCAAGTCATCTTTTCCTTTCCCACCCCTGACGGGGCTCCAGAATTGCCCCGCCAAGGAGTGAACCCGTCTCATTGAAACCATTGAAAGGAGGTGAGATCGGGGTAAAACCAATTATTTCTCAGGGCGGAACCCAAATTTGACTTTATCTGTATTCAAACCACGATAATCAACAACACTTGAAATCATTCCATTTTCATCTGGCCAATACCCTATAACATCTCCCGTGATTCCGCAGGCAAAATTCTCCATGTGATGAAAAATCCCAACTTCTCTTCGTTTGGTGCGATAATTTATATAGCTCAACACATCCCCACGCTTCCATTGCTCAGGGGGCAAGGGGGCTGGTGGCTTTGGCTCTTTATATTCTAAGGTGAAGGCGGAGCCATCTCTAATGTCCGCTTTCAGGTCTTGGATTTCTTGTCTGAGGGCTTCAAACTGGGAGTCAACTTCTCTAAAGACATCTCCCAGTCCCCTTACAGACCAAACTTTAGTTATTTTTCCCATTTGAACCTCCCTGTTTTAATTATCTTGTTTTTGACCCTCTACTCTGGGACACCTTTGTCTTTCGCTTAGCCCTACGAGGCTTAGAGGGCTTCTCAGGGGTATTAGGGAAGCCCTTGTGCATTCTTCTTTCCGTACAGGAGAACTGTATTATGCAGAGCTTGCCATCTACAACCCCTCTCTGTATCTCGCCTGAATGGTTGGGGCAGGGACAGACCTTAATGGCAAGCTCTGTCCATATACCACAGTTTAGACAAGGTTTCAGCTTCAACCCTTTAGGATCTATGTATATTTTCATCATAGCCTCTCCTCAATAGGGGAGACACCTTCATGCAACACACACAGCCTGTTAGACGTCCGATGTCGCAGGGGCATCCCCCCTAAGTTTTTATCAAATAAATTGAAACTTCAAGTCGTAACCCTTACAGAAAAAGCCTGTTAGGAATCCGAGCTGCCTTAGCGAAAGCGGGTGGTTTAGAAAATCAATCCGCACGATTGAGCCTTGATGGGCTTTTTCTTTTTATGCTAAATCGGTTAGTTTACATAATGTATGAAAAGTAACCCTAAACCATCACTTTCGCCATTCTTCTTTATCTCGTTCCCCTACTTTGACTTGAAGCTCCTTAACCAGTTTAATCAATTCTTTCAACATCTGTGTCTGCTGTGTCTGTGTTTGTTTTATGAGCTTCTGGAGTTCTTTCAATTTCTCTTTCCTCGCCTCCTCTCGTTTCCATAAGATTTTATTCTCGAATCTTGCCCATGATTCAAAAGAAATCGTCCAAGCTCCACCAACATCGTCACGTTCTCTGTTTTCTTCGGATTCGAGTTCACCCTTCCTGAGCAAATCTGTTATCATCGCCTCCGCCTTTTCCTCTTTCAGATCAGGGAAAAGAAGCCTGAGATATTTGGCGGTGGTAAACCTGTTGAGCGGAGCGTTACTGCGTTCATAGATTCCCATTATACCCTTAAAAAGCAAAAGCCGGTGGGGCATCGCAGGGGGAAAGCAAGCTTAACCCCTTTGTTTCCATCGGCTTTCACTAAAAATTGCATACAAAAAAAGCCTGCTTTCTAATTTGCGATGCCAACACAATTCCATTTGTTTAACTCCTTTCGTAAAGGCATACGGTAATATAATAGATGTATTTGAGCGTGTCAAGGATTATTTTAAAAAATCCTTCCAGTTCCCCACCAGCCATGCGAAGGTGATACAGGCTACGAGGAATACGATGAGGTAGAGGATAAACATTCACACTCCCCATTGTGTTTTAACTCTCACATAAGGCTTTACGTAAAATTCTGTTTCGCCTTTGACTAAGAAATACGGCAAGCTCCAATCAAAAAAGTAAGCTAAGGGGAAAACTTTACAGCGTAAACCCTTGGGTTTGACCTCAATGGTGTTCGCTCCGACCTTGCGCTTAAGCCATACAAGGCGTTGCTCAATCCAAGAGGCTTGACGCTCACTTTTTGTTTGTCGGCGGTTAATCACGGGTTAGTTTTAAATGAGGTTTTAAAATATCGTAAAGTTGTTCTTGTGTAAGGTAAACTTCTTCGGTTATACCAGTATATTCATCTCGATATTTGCCTTGTTGGTAATAACAGAAACTTATATGATAGAGACCATTTCCGCCCTCCCATCGACTTGGTGTGCAAAAGCTAATTAGGCGTCTCTTTAATTTGCGTTGTTCAATCCAAGTTTGCTGACGTTCTGATTTGGTTAGACGGCGACTAAGCATGGCGGGGAATAATTAGGGTGATTGATTGGGATACGCTTATTTAATTTGCGATCCCAATGGTCTTGTTGGAGGATTAAAATATTGCCATGATAATCGCCATTTCGTCCCGTCACCTCTTGAGCTATAAATATTGTCTGTTCTGCCATTTTCCGCATTGAGATACAGTGTGGACAATGCCAATCGCTGTAATTGTGTTCTCCAAATTGCTGACCCGCTCCAATGTTAATTTCGAGCCAACCCCAAGCTGTCCCTGTGCCATGCCCAACAACGGCATTGATCCCAACTTTTCTCAAAGCTTCTTTTACGGCTTTCGTTTCTTCTCTGTGTGAATTATGTTTTCTCCACATTTTCAAACCCCCTTAAACTTAAAAAGCCCCGCTCAATCCGTCAAGTTTTTATTTCTGAATCGGCGGGGCTTTTTTGTTTACAAGGAAATCATACCTTATAAAAAGGGTGTTAACCTGTCGACAGGCGTAACCTAATTTCTAAGTTACAATCGACCTCATTTTGTAATACCCTGAATTCAAGTTGAGGGTCTGACCATTCAGGGAACATGAAAGCTTTCGGGATAGTCGTCAAGCTATCCGTCAAGTCCAACTCCGTTTCAGATCAATTCATGTGCGGGGCTTTGCGCAAAGACAAAGAGTTTTTCTGATCTTTAAGAGCTTTTCTCTTTCGCCTTCACTCTATTATATGATCTCAAACGGAAAAAGTCACATAAAAAAATACCCCCGACCGAAATAGTTCGCTACGCTCACTACGTGAAAGATCAGGGGCTGTGGTTTTGCCTTGAGGGTTAATCTACAAACACAGCTTCAAGCATGATGAGAGCTTTTAATTTGTCATTCCCTTTAACCCAATCGTATACTTTAGCTCCGCCTGAAGTGTAAAGAGTAAAATGAGACTCAACCTCAGATGTTAAGTCTTGGCTTTCTACAAAGCCTAAAAAATTAAACCTCTCTTGCCGCTTTAAACATTTGTGAATATGTTTTTTAAGATTGCTTAGTGTTATCATTTCTCTTTTCCTTTCTTATTGCGCCCGGAGTATAGCTAACCGGACTGATTCATCTTTTAGTTGACGTAGTGACCGCCTGAACGGTTCGATCTTCTCAACAAGTATCTGCCAAGTGGACTTTTGCTTCAGATACTTTCTCAGGTCACGATTGAGTTCATATCGGTGACGACCTAAATATACTACGTCTCTATGAGATAGGGTTTCGCCATCGATATATTGATTGACGATAGCTTGTAGACGCTGATTTTTGATCTTATCTACATATCGGTCAACGTCTACGCTTTCAGCTTGACAGACTGGCTCTACAAAATCCGGGTGATCGGTACTCATAGCTGAAACATGGACTTGCTCTTTTCGCCATTGCTCAACGCAGACCTGCTTGGCGATCCTAAGAGCAAACGAGCTTTCAGCCTCCGACCGTTGCAACAAGACCAAAAAGCAATCTTGTGTAAGGTCGGGATCTTTAGCTATGCCCCGGACTTGCCCTTGTAATGCGGGTGATAGTTGCATTTTACGATCTCCATAAGTTAAAGGGTTATGTATTCTGTATAGGCACAAGAAAAACCCCATGTCCACAAATTGTGCCGATGATTTGACCTGTGGCTAAGCTTATTAGCTGAACCTTTCCTTCTGGGTTAAACTCAACAAACCGACGGTATTCAGGATTAAAGCAAAAATCATCCCACAGCTTTTCAACTGTGTTGGTTTTGATTTTCTGCCAATGCTCTCCGTCCGGGGCAAATTGGATTTGATACTGATTCATTACGATCTCCTATTATAAGAAAAGACAAACCGGTGGAGATCGTAGGGTATGCAACAACCCCTTGAAGTTCCGGCTTGCCTTTTCGATTGGTTAAATGTGTGTGTTGCATTTGCACGATCTCCAGGTTAATTATAAGCTACCCAACCTCGCCGACCGGGTTAGACACCCCGATCCTTTTTCTGAGAGCATAGGTTGGGTGGCCAGTTAGGGGTTAATGGTCTATGTCGCCAACAACTTTAATTTGGCGATGTTTACAATAGTCGATAAAGCCCTTGACTTTGTTGGCGTTTGATGACGTGCTAACTAAGCCACCGTTTTCAATAATGGCGTAGTATCTTTTATTTTTACGCCACCATTTTTTAATCTCTATGGTTTTAGGGGAGCGTTGCATTTGACACGACCTCCATTTTAAAAGGTTCACTTTTTCTTTCTATTATAGTATACGGCACAATCCAGATTTTGTCAATAGGGTGTTCGCCCTATTTTTTGTCTACTGGTGGAAAAACCTAAACCCGACTACAAAGGTATAAATGGTAGCTCTGGATTCTTGTCTGTAATACAGAAAAGTTTCAGGGTATTCAAATTGTTGTCGCTCAGCTTGGATTTTAAAAACCAGGGATAGAGACTTTGAAGCAGGATAAATAACTTCTGTCCACAGCCCCGATCCCTTAAAATCACCATCACGACGCAATAGGACTGAACCCTCAAATAGATTCAATTCACTGTTGCCGGTGCGAACACCTCCATAGACACCGATTGTGACCTTTCCTATTATGCCATCTGGATTTGATTCCTGTCCAAAGCAGGGACACGAAAGCAAAAACAGCAAACCCAACAGCCCAATCAGTTTTTTCATAGCTCCTCTTCTTTTTTTTTAGTTATGTTGAAATACTTGCACCAAGTAAAGGTCTTCGGCTACCATCCCATAGAAATACACCTTGCCATAAGTCCAAGAAACCCAAAATATATGGGCACGTTCAGAGCTATCTATCCAGCCATCCGTCATGGGTGTCCAAATATTAGGAGACGCTGGAAAAGTCCAATAAGCCATGACAAAGGTTGTGCTTCGCTTGTCAGTAATTTCGGGAACATTTAAAAGGTGGTGACCATCAAACGGGATCGTTCCCGTATACTCCTTGATTAGCGAAAATCCAGGCTCACCTTGCTCTCCAGTCTCTCCTGCTTCACCTACTTCCCCTTGTTCTCCAACTAATCCTTGCGGACCCATGGGTCCCGTGGCGCCATCTTTACCACAGCTAACAGACAGCAAAAGCAACGACAACAAAGAAGGTATTAAGAGTGCTTTCATGTTTTCTCACCTCCAATCCTTTTATTGGTGATACGGATTTATTCAAATAAAACTTTGAGTCTTACGTAGTGGATAATGTAAACCCGCCTGTTAGGACATACGAACATCTGTATGATAAAAAGTTGGGGGCTCTATATATTGAACCGTCTCACGAACCGACAAAGCTCAGGAGCTGAGCGTTGCCCGGAGCTGATACGACTATACAGGCAAAACATCGACCCTCTCCGTTCGTTTCCTTCGCCCGGTTGCACAGGGAACGTGATAAACCAGCCACTGCATAAAGCTGGATAATGGCTCGGTATCATTGCAGTTCAGGACATCAAGCCCTGAACAAATCATAACCGGATATTTCAAAAAACCCCTTTTTTTAGTAAAGGGTCAACTATGCCTAAATCATGGGGCTTATCTTAATTGAAGCCCAACAAACTGGTCGTAAGACCTTCAATTATTGTCGTAGATAAGCCCCCTTTTTTAAAGATTGTGCAAACATTATACAAACATCCCACGTAGCAACCATGAATGCACAAAAACAGTGCATCATAGGAGAGCATGTCATAATGGCAGAATCCGTCTACATGGCAGAAGGTTCCAAGAATGCTTCAAAGCTTGAGCCCGAACATCAAGAATATGTTCTTCAACAGCTCGCTGAAGGTTATAAACCCAAACAGGTTCAGGAGCGATTAAGGAAAGAGTATGATATCGAGCTGTCGATTGATGGCGTAGATTACTACCAACGGACCAAGAAAGAACGAATCCTTGAAAAACGTAGAGCCCTGCAAGGTCAACTGGATCGTTTAGCTTCCTCTTCTAAGTATGTTAGGTTGAGAGAGTTAGAGGAGCAACGAGACCGGTTACGTGTAGAAGGTTACATAGAACCAAAGGCAAGTGAACGATTGCTCATGGACAACTCAGCTTTGCGTAGAACGGAGATAGAAGGCTTCAAGGGTTCTCTTACGTTGGATGGTGACAACCCATTTGAAGCGTTGGCGAGTAAGGCTGATTTACAGGCAGTCAACAAGAAGCTTGAGGAGATGAAGAAGAAGGCAGGGACTGCCAAAGTGGCAGATGAGGAGACAGAGTGACTGAGGGGCGACCAGGATACAGGGGCGAACCACCCGACACCCACCCCCCCGTTGATGTAATATATATGTCACTCTAACAAATTTTACTCAGTTTTTGAGTTTCATCTTTTAAACAGGAGACATTATGGCTAAGAAGAAACAGGTCAAGAAGAGTGGAAAGATTATTCTTATCCTTGAGCTCCGTGAGCATCTGATTCCCTTTTTGACTTATGCTGAGCTTAACGGCAGTATGCTTTCCGAGCATCGCACAGGTCTTCGTTCAGCATTGGGAAAGTATGAGCTTGACCTAAACAGTGCCACCATTCGTTCCTTGACTCTCTTGCTTGAAGAATCTGCCAAACAGGAGGATAGTGGAAGTATTGAGGAAATTAAGGTCTGGGCTAAGGCATGGCGCAAGAAATTGGGGGTTTAGCTTATGGCTAAGGCTAAAGAAGAGCCCACCTCAGACAAGGAATTGACCGAGTTGACTGATTATTTGGAGAAGACAAGGTTGACTGCCACTGAACTTATGATGTTGGATGAAGACCACATCGACTATTTTGAGTCGGAAATTCTGTGTGATGTTAATGGGGACTTTATCCTTATTCCCGCACATACAAGAACTGACAAATGGTTGTCTGGCACAAAGGTTAAAGTAAGAGTTGAAAGGATAAAATTATGAGACTATTCTTAATTTCTTTACTTTCGGTTTTGTTATGTAGTTGTGCTACCAGGTCTTTTGTTAGAGATGAGATTCGGAAAGCTGTCCACAGTCAACAGTCTACGGTTGACAGCTTTGAGGAGCGTCTCGAGGCTGTGGAGATAGAGTCTGGCAGAGCCTTAGCTATTGCCGATCATGTCTTGTGGAAGGTTAGTATTACCCGGTATGAGGTTTTTTCAGAAGAGGAGATTCACTTTAACTTTGACGAATACTCTCTTTCGGAAACCTCGATTAAAATTTTGGATGAGACTGGAGAAAGGCTTGTCTCTCAACCAGAGTTTAAGCTGACCATAGAAGGACACACCTGCCGGATTGGATCGGAAAAATACAATCTGGATTTAGGCAGGAATCGTGCGGAGGAGGCTCAGAGATATTTAGTTGTCCGGTGGGGGATTTCCCTCCACCGGATTTCTTGTATAACTTTTGGCGAGAGTAGAGACTCGGGGCTTGGGGCTGAGGACAGACGAGTAATTTTGCGGTTGTGGCAACCAGAGGAGAGACAGTGATTATACGTCCTCACTGGATGGATTGGGATTCGGAGCGTTTAGGCTTGGAGTGGCTGAAGGGTCTTTTAGACCCCTATCACTTTCTCACCACGTTTTGTTACACTCTGGATCAGCACGATCCGATTAACCCGATCAAACTGATACCTGATAAGCGGTATATCAAGTTTCTGGTAAGGGCTTGGCAGAAGTGTCCTTTGTTGTTGGTGGCGAAATCACGCCAGATGTTGGTAACTTGGATTTTTACTTCTCTACATCTCTGGGATGCTATGACTAATCGTGGGCGGAAGAACTTTTATCAATCGGAGAAAGAGGAGAAGGCGGATGAATTGGTTCAACGGTCATATTTCACCTGGGGAAAATTGCCAGGTAAGCCGTATAAACCAAGGGCTAAATACACTTATTGTCGGTTAAGGTTTCCATCTATGGATTCGGTAATCAAGGGTGTTCCGCAGGGAGCAGATGCCATCGTTCAGGAAACCGCTTCTAAGATTTTTTCAGACGAGCTGGCTTTACAGATTGAGGCTGAACAGGGTTTTATAGCGAGCAAGCCGACGATTGACGGTGGTGGGAGCTTCACCGGCGTTGGCACGCCACGAGCGGCGACTTTCTTCAAAAGGCTGGTGCATGATGAACAGTGAGGAGTCTGAATATCAGACTTGGGATCGGACAACAAAGATTTATTTTTGGGCTTTGGTGCTTTCACCTTTTTGGATGGGTTTGTTTTTCTATTTAGCCGTTACTATGCTTGGTGAGTGATAAACAATGAGGGGAGCAAGAAAGGTATAAAATGAAGATACACCTTCAACATCCTTGGATAAAAGCGGGAGTCGTTGACGATCGAAACATTCTTGGGACGATTAGCTTGGAGTTGCACCAAGATGATAAAGTTCAAGTTTTCAGGGCAATACACGTTGAGTCTGTTGATGGACGGAGTATGGATGAGGCTAAATATCGGTGTAAGATTAACCTGATTAGGCAAAAGTTGCCCGAATTGATGTCTGAGTTAAAGGAGTGCGTTTGTCGTGGAGTGTTTTTTCCTCAAGGCAGTAAAGAATCACAAACCCTGGCTAAGGATTTTTCTATTGAGTGAGGTTAGTCCATGACGAGCAATAAAATTATTGGTGACTGGATAACAGCGGGCTATGATGAGCGGGGGAGATTGATTCAGTTCAATATCAAGACTCAAGAGTTTAGAGTTCTTGATAAATGGGTGGAGATTACAAAAGATGAGCCAGGAAAAAGTTAAAAAATCAGGACAACTAAAGACAGCCACCGAAGTAGTTAATGATTGGGCGATGATGCGGGAAAAACTTCAACCTCTGTGCCTTCAATTATTTCGTGTTTTGGATATGGCGGATAGTGGCACACCTTCTATTGCCAATCAGGGGCAAGCATTGGACGGTTATTCTGAATTGGCGAATTACAGGTCGGTAATAGAGAAAATGAAAAAAATACTTGAAGAAAAGGGGTAAAATGAAATTTGATTCACTCCATTTTTGTTCTTTTAACCCTAATGAAGACCCGAAAAGAAGGATGGCAGTGCATAACCATCTTAAAAAACTTAGAAAGGAATGGGCGATTCGTTTAAGTAAAGAAATTATGAAGGGTAATATGGATCAGCCATTTATAAACCCTATTACAGGGCAATAAAAAATTGGTAAAGCTAATTTTCACTCATAAAGCTTTTGATACAGAAGAAATCAGGAAGGAAGAAGAAGCGTTTTGGAATAAAAAGAATAAATCTTTGAAAAAGGGGGTAAAATGAAGCGGATTTTGGTGATTTTAGCGGTTTTAGCCGTTAGTTGTGGATTGGCTGTCGACTGTAAAGCCCAATATTTGGGCGAGCAGGGTGAGCATGGGGCTTATATGGTCTATTTTGGGACCACCACAGACCCAATAGACACTTTTTGGCACCCCGGGCATGAGGTTCGGGACGTAAGTAGTGGCGGGGACAGTGTGAACATCCCCAACATTACCGGAATA
>Ga0114920_10001584_pt1 | contig 10503 bp, 12 predicted proteins | sample ChitaG_FD_88683 | JGI IMG/M metagenome (GOLD analysis project Ga0114920, IMG submission 88683) | Deep subsurface microbial communities from South Pacific Ocean to uncover new lineages of life (NeLLi) - Chile_00310 metaG | ecosystem: Environmental > Aquatic > Marine > Oceanic > Sediment ...
AGTCAGGGGAGCAAATAATGTTATTGCCTTACGTTGTTGTATCCTCTCCAACAGATGGGAAGACTTCTGGGAGTATCGAAGTTGCGCTTAAGATGTTTTTACCCACAAATTTGTCGTACACCCCATCGCTCCGTGAGCATCCCCATTTCCGTGAAAGTGATATAAAGGTTGAAAAAATATAGCTAATTTGATTAAATCTTTGTTTGTGTTGTGATAAACTATGCCAATAAAAGGATTTCGGGCTAAAGATTTAGGATTGAGATGAACCCAGTCACGTTGATTCCTTCTCTTTCTGCACACCAAATCTCTAGTAAAACGATTTGGGCCATAGGAGGAGGGAAAGGCGGTACGGGAAAAAGTTTCATCTCGGCCAATTTAGCCCTTCATCTTGCTTCAAAAGAAAAAGACATTGTATTGATCGATGCCGATTTTGGCGGCCCGAATTTGCATACATTTCTCGGAATGAGGGAAACCGAAGTCGATCTAGGTCATTTTTTCAGCAACGAAATCACACAACTCAAAGATACGGCCGTCACCACTCCCTTTGAAGGTCTTAATCTGATAAGAGGAACAGACTCACTCCTATTTACCGCCAATCTGAACTACTATAAAAAACTCAAATTAATCCGACATATCAAAGCATTCGACGCAAAAAGAGTGATCATCGACATAGGGACAGGGGCTTCCTACAACTGTATCGATTTTTTTCTCCTTTCCAATCCGGGAATCATCGTTGTTAATCCCGAGCCGACATCAATTGAAAATGCCTATTACTTCCTTAAATCCTGCATCATCAGAATCCTCAAGATCTACATTGACTACTACAGAATTGAAGGCCTGGTTCAAAAGATATCCACCCAGATTAAAGAAAATTCCAAGTCGATTTACACCTTCCTCAATGAGATCATTTCCCATGACAAGTACTATGCCGATGTCCTTTATAAAGCTCTAAAGAAGTTCAAACCCTATCTCGTAATCAATAAAGCAAAAGACGAAAAAGATTACATTCTTGGTCATTCTATTACTCAAGTTGTACAGAAATATCTCGTCGTCGATCTCAATTTCCTCGGTGTTATTCCTTTCGATGAAAAAGTCCAATGGAGCCTAAATAATATATCTCCATACATCCTAAATTATCCTGACTCAGAAGCTTCAATCTGTATAAAATCTCTGACAGAAAAAATGCTCAACAGTAACTCATAAATGACTTTTTAAACAACTATGCTGAAAATAAAAATCGAAGACATGGATCATTATGAGATCCTCAATGTGAGTCGAACCGCGTCATTTAGGGAGATCGAAAAAGCCTACTTGATCGGGAAAGCCGCCTACTCCAAAGACTCTCTTGCTCACTACACTCTCCTTAAAGACGAAGAACGACAACAAATGTTGGACCGGATAGAAGCCGCTTTTATGATTCTGGGAGATGAAGAAAAAAGACAGGCCTATGATGAAAATACTTTGGATAAACGCGACCGTTACATAGAAAAGGCACAGTTCCGCCAATCAACGGAACGGATGATTTTCGAAGATCCTCACACGGACCACCGCCGAACTCATTTTTTTAGGCGCTTATTTTCTTCTGCCAAGAAAGATTGAGAGGCCTTCACCTTATCAGCTCATATGAGTAATTTCCACCTTCCAAATACATCCGGCTGTAAGGAGCAATCATTCCAGGAGGGAGTTTATCCGGCCCAGTCACTTCACAGAGAGTGTATCTCAGTCCATTGATCGTAACTCCCTCTTCACTGAAAGAGGGCACCGCCAGCCCAATGAACAAATGTTTTGGTATCCTGATGAGAAGAATAGGGTATTTTTTAAAGTTTATCCACAATGAGGCAAATGTGACTCCCTTGGAATCACAGTCCCCAAAATTGTTGATCAAGACTTTAGGAGGGACCCAAAATCCCATTATATACTTCTCATTTTCCATCAAAGGCGGGATCCCGTATCGGATTTCCTGGATATAGGAGAGAAGAAATGAGAGGAATTGTTGAATATTCAAGCCGCTGGATTCTTTCAGCAGGTTTTGAAAAACCTGCTTCACCCTCTCTTGATTGTTTTTTACCAAAAGACCGTAATTGACGCCGATTTTGTTTCCAAGATACCGTAGTCCTTTTTTATGCAAAAAATCATTTTTCTGAACCTTGCTTTCTCTTTCGATCTTTTTGTCATACAGTCTTTGCTGTCGTGCAATTTCCGATGTGATCCGTTTAAATTCAGCCCTGATTTGGCTCTGCATTGAAGGAGGCGCAGATAGTCTCAGATTAAAACTATCAGAGTTGTCCTCAGCAATAGAAAAGTGTTCGGAATATTTGCTCTTTTTAATAAGCTTTTGTGTGATTTTTTTTAAGCGGATAATCATCTCTCTGCGCAAGGGGATAAGATTTCTACCGACATATCTTTCGAGTTCATCGGGATAGTATCCAAATTCATCCTCTGCTTCTTTTAAGACATTTTTCGAAAGAGAGAAGGACACAGAGAAATTACTCTTATTAAAGTCTTCCCAATTATATGTCAGTCGGTAATCGAACTCGGATTCCACACTGCTGAAACGGGTACTTTTGCTATCCGTTCCTGAAGCAAACTGAAGCATGACTTGGCTGTCGACTGTATGGTGACTTTGATGAGGAAAATAAATGGCTGCCAACATCAATACAAAAACGAGTAAACTTAGGATCACAGAATATAAATCATGTGTCCTCATGATATCTCTATCAGGAAAGGGGAATGGAACCGATGTCCGGGAATGGGATGAGAGCACGCACCAATCCGGCTACTCCTGAACTGATCAGAAAACAGACAGCAACGATAAAAAACGCCATAAACAGGGCCACGGCAATATTGTTGTTCTTGATCTCCTCGTATTGATTGATTTTCGGAGTCATTTTGCTGAACAGCCAGAAACAGAAGAGAATACATGCTAATGCTAAAAGTCCGGCAAGTAAGACATAACCAATACTGAAACCAATCATTTTCAGAAAGTTCCCCACATTCCTGTCTTGTCCCAGAACAAAAATCTGGATGACCGCCATGACAGGATAAATGGCCTGTTTCACAACGATGGCTTCTCCCAAAATTGTACTCCCAAGGATGAGACCAACCGATGCGTTCCCCGCTCTTAGCTCCTTCTCTTCATCAATCTTAGGAGTGAGAGCGAGAAAAAGGCGGTAGCTGCAAAATATGAGGAAAAGGCTGATGACGATGGAGATGAAAAATTCAATTAATCCAAAAGAAATTTGCTGCCAACTCATAAAATGTCCTAAGTGGGAATTTTATGTTAGACAATCACTCGATGTCAATTCCCATTTCCTGAAAGATAGTATTTCCGGAACAGTTTTGACAGAAACTTGGCTCTCAACTTAAGCGGAAAGACGAACCCAACAAAATAGTATAATTTATTTACAAAGCCGGGAATAATAAGGGCTTTCCCTTTTTCCATTTTGTTCAAGGCAATCCTGGCCACCTGCTCTGAGGATAATACAGCAGCTCTGGCTAAATAGCCGTTTTTAGGTATCCGTTTCTTGGTGGCATCGTTAGTGGGAACAGATCCCGGGCACAGAACACTCACAGAGATACCTGATTGACACAGCTCCTCCCTCAAGGCCAGAGAAAACATGTTGACAAAAGATTTGGAGGCAGCATAAACCGACTTATAGGGCGAAGGGTAAAATCCGGCCAAACTGCCAATATTGAGGATTGAGGCCTTGGGAGAGCTTTCTAAATCCGGAAGGAATAATCTGGTTAGACAGACGAGAGATACCATATTCAACACCATCATTTTTTCATAGAATTCATAAGGCAAACTGCCAAATTGATCTCCCATGCCTACACCCGCATTGTTGATGAGCCTGTTCAATTGAATATCCCTGTTTTGACACCACTCATAGACCAATTGTGGAGCCTTTTCATCCGTAAGGTCAATCTCAAAGAAGTCTGTTTTTATTTGATAAGTTTTTTCCAAACTCTCCGAAAATTCTTTTAAATCTTCCCCGGGGAGTGCAATGAGAGCCAGGTTCCAGCCTTTTTTGGCACCTTCGATGGTCATGGCTCTTCCGATGCCAGCACTGGCTCCTGTTATAAGCGTAAAGTAGTCCCGATTCTCTTTTTTCATTTATCTTGTCTTTTTCGCAGCCACTGGACTGTATTCCGGATTCCCTCCTCAATCGGAGTCACCTTATACCCCAATTCATGTTCCGCCTTTTCACTGGAAACAGCCCAGTTTCGGAGATATCTTTTGATCCATTGGGGTGCAATCCGTGGAGGCTTTCCAAGAAGACGAGAAAAAAAGAATATCAGACCGGACATACAAATCAGTAATGGTGCAGGAAGCCGTATCATCCTGTATGTCTGTCCGCTGACGTCGGAGATAACGCGAAAAAAATCCAAGAAACTCAAGTTGGTTCCTCCTAAAATATAGCGTTCCCCAGGCAAACCTTTCTCCATTGCCAAAATATGCCCTCTAACTATATCATCGATAAAGGCATAATTGCCGATGCTGTGTCCACGGCCCGGTATAAAACGCCATTTGCCCTGGATGTACGCCATAATAATTTTTGTCGCAGAGTTGGCTTCACTCAGAATACCAGGACCAAAAACTCGAGTGGGATTGACAAGAACAACCAAGAGCCCTTTCTCACCATACGTAAGCGCCTTTTTTTCCATCTCGCACTTGGACAACTCATAAGACGTAAAAAATTTAGATGTCCTCTCACATGTTTCATCGACAGGCGTTGAGTTAGAAGGCCCCAGGACTCCAGCGGTTGACGTCACAACGACTTTTTTTATCCCGCACTTAACGGCAGTATCCAGGACATTTAACGTTCCTTCGACATTGACTCTCTGACATAAGGTCGGGTCCTTATCCCACAACCGAGCAAACGCGCCAAGATGATAGACTTCCTCACACGAAGCCATCGCCCTCCCAAGACTGGATTTGTCACAGATATCTCCCTTAAACAAATGGATATTCTTATGCTTCAGAATTTCGGCTTTTTGAGACGACCTGAACAAAGCGTGAACTGTATACCCCTCGTCAGCCAAGTGGAGAGCCAAGTGTGATCCGATAAAACCTGTGGCACCGCTGATAAAAACTTTTTTCTGCATCTAATTTGCTCTTTGTTTTTCAATCATTTGATAGTGCATATCCGGATGAGCACGGAGGGCAAAATGATCATTGGACAGTGCCAGCATCGCATGGATAAAAAATGCCGGCCAGATGGAACCTGCTTCGAGAGTTATCAAGCCAAGAACCACGCCAAACGGAACAGCTCCTATGGACTCTTTTAGTCCTTTAGGGATATGGACCAGGACATAAAGAGAAGTTGTTATGACAATAGCCGGCCATAATCCCAGAGCAGAATGGAGAGAGAACAACACCAACCCTCTGAATAGAAATTCATACGCGACCAGATAGGCCAGCCAGCTCCCGGCATTGATGACCACGGTTTTGATTGTCCAAGAATTGTCTCTGATTTGCGGATACCTTTGGAAATTTTCGGGCTTTTGCGAAAAAAAATAACTGATAACCAGTACACATATCCCTATTCCAAATGTCCAGAATACGGTCGTTCCTGACAAGTTCCAACCCAAGCCTAGATCCGAGAAGCGCCAAAAGGAGAGAGACAACACCAGAATTCCTGGGAAAAAACCCAGGCAGACCACGCCGACCAACCTTTGAAAGACAATCCATATGAGAGAAATTCTATCTTCTCCAAATTGTCGGTTTAGGCGTTTATGGATGTCTTCGGAATGGGACATAAAAAAATAGGACAAGTAACCGATGGCAAAGACCAATAAGGAGAGTGCAACGGTCATGTCATCTTAGAGAAATCCATTCCTTCTATACCAGTCGGCTGTTATTTTTAATCCCTCTTCAAGGGGAATTTTTGTTTTAAACCCAAAATCTTCCTCGGCTTTACTCACATCCATCCGCCAAAAAGGGTGCTTAAAATCTTTCCTGAAGAGCAGGGCTTGACCACCGCTCATTTTAGCATACAACTCAGAAGAAGCGGCAAAAAGATACGCAATAAAATACGGAACCGTAATTTTAATTGCTTTTTTCCCTACTGCTTTTTGAATCGCCTCAAATATCTCATTAAGAGAATAGATTTTTTTTTCGCCTAGAAAGTAGGTTTTTCCGAGAGTGTTTTGACTTCGCGAAGCGTCAATCATTCCATCAATCATATCCTGGACAAATCCTATATTGCATTCTCCTTTTCCAAAATTGAAATGAAGCCTTTTTTTAAGCAGTTTATAAACAGAAAAAAGACCCTTAAATGACCTTGGTCCAAAAACGATGGGCAGTCTGACAATCGTATGAGTCAGATGTCCGTCCATGGACTGAATATACTGTTCGGCCAACAGTTTGCTTTTTCCGTAATCACTGACCGGCCGGCACTCCATGTCTTCATTATAGAGCTTATCTTTTGGAGTGGGCCCCATGGCGGCATGGCTGGAAACAAACAAAAAACGATCGAATTTTGTACCGTTCTCCAAGCAGGCATCCACCAGATTTTTGGTCCCCTCATAATTGGTTCTAAAGATAATATCGCTCTTTAAGCCGCCCAGCATCCCCGCCAGATGATAGACTCGATTGACCCCACGGACGGCATTCAATAATGATTTTTTGTCCGTAAGGTCCCCTCGGATCAGAGTCATATCAAGATTCTCGATCCATCGGGTGTCACATGTAGGCCCGATTAATCCCACGACCTCACAACCGTTTTTTATTAACGTTTCACAGAGGTGACTTCCGACAAAACCCGCAGCTCCTGTGATAAGAACTCTATTCTTTATATGCTCAGTCATTCTCAGTCTCTATTCCAAAGGCTCAGCCCTTACATTAACCACCTGAGGAAAAGTTGTCAATTGACTTTTAAAAATTTATGAAGAATCGATGTGCTTTCCTGGTAATTGGAGGGAAAAAAATGTGACCCGTGAAGGACTCGAACCTTCAACCTACAGATTAAGAGTCTGTTGCTCTACCAGTTGAGCTAACGGGCCATAAAGCCCCTATAGTTTAGAAAAGTCTTTTTCTGTTGTCAATTTAACTTTTTTTTGGTTTTCATTTATAATGACCAGGCATAAGTTGACGCCATATGGACCTGACATTTTTTATCATTATTTTTGGAGCCGCACTCCTTATCCTCTTTGTCTTCCTCATCTGGTCCATCCGGAACACCACTCAAAAAATCGAAGGTTTACGGGAATCTAAAGATGACAGTAAAGCTCTCTCCCTCATGCAGCAGCAGATCGGCCAGCTCACGCATAATATCAACCAGCAGCTGCAGAACCTGAGCGGGCAATTCCAAAAGACCACGGGAGATATCGGAGGCACTCTGGGGGAAGTCAAAAAAGACCTGGGAAAAGTGGAACATGCCACACGACAGGTTCTGGACAAAGCCAAAAGCATCTCCAATCTGGAAGACCTGCTGCGGGCTCCGACATTCCGAGGAGGCCTCGGTGAGCTCTTCCTCGGCGATCTGCTCTCACAAATCCTCCCGTCCGCCCACTTCAACCTCCAGTACAAGTTCAAAAGCGGAGAGATCGTCGATGCTGTCGTCAAAATCGGCAACAACCTCGTTCCTATTGATTCGAAGTTTCCGCTGGATAATTTCAAAAGATATCTCACCGAGGACGATCCCAAAGAAAAGGAAGATCTGCGGAAAAAATTTGTTTCAGATGTCAAAAGACACATTACTGAAATTGCCAAGAAATATATTCTCCCTGACGAGAACACATTCGATTTTGCCCTTATGTACGTCCCGGCAGAAAACATCTATTACGAGACCATTCTCAAGGATGAAAACTTCGGAGATGAACGGAGCATTTTTTCCTACGCCATACAAAAAAGAGTGATCCCTGTCTCCCCCAACTCCTTTTTTGCCTACCTTCAGGTGATCGTGTTGGGTCTAAAAGGCCTTCAAATCGAAAAGTCGGCCCAGGCCATTTTTCAATCCCTGTCCCGGCTTCAGGGAGATTTGAGTCGATTCAAAAAAGATTTTGAAGTCCTCGGCGCTCACCTGGGCAACGCCAAAAGCAAATTTGATGACGCCGACAAACGTCTGGATAAGTTTACAGACAAGCTCGAAGTTGTCAGCGAAACCTCTGTTGAAAAACTCCCTGAACCGAAGAAAAAAGACTAAGACTGAAGAAAAGTCGATGCTTTCACTTTTTTCAAAGAAATATGCGCCGAGAAAGATCATGACCATGGAATAGGAAGAAATTCCTACGAGCACCCCTCTCAATCCATCAACTCCGTATGTCAGCGGATCGAGATGCGAGATGTACCTCAACCAAGACGGAAAGTTTTCCAAGGGATAAAAGGAAATAATCTACTTCCTCGCTCATCCCCGGAATGGCAATTCTCCTGAATCCCATCCCCCTCTCATCATGGCCTTATTCCGCTCAGCCTGAGTGGATTCCTCCTGCCTAATCGTCCGGCCTGTATAATGAAGGAACACATCCAAGAATATCCTTTAACTTGGATGGTGAACCCAGGGCTACAAATTTGCCCTGGTCCATGATGGCAATCCGTGAGCACAAAAAAATTGTCCACGGCAACAACACCGTTAAAATTTTTTGTCAGGTTTTTAACTTGAATGGCTTTCATTATTTATCATCGTATAGACCTAAAACACCAGTCTGTATCCTAGAGCCACTTTTTTTAGATGCGGATCCACATGCAGAGCCAGGCCTCTCTCAATTTTTTTCCCTTTGCTCATCATGATCAAACCGCCCACGACCATTGCAGATCCCGTGCCTAAAAATAGATATCCCCAATTCTTGTATTTTTGTTCGCAGCAGGCACCGCCAAAATCTTTTGAACCGATAAAGAATATCGAACCCATCACAGTCAGCAGTCCTCCCCCGATAAAAAGCAGCCGACCCGTTCTTTGCAGAGAACTGACCTTTTCGATATCCTGAAGTTTTTGGGCCAAATAACCAGAGTCAAACTCAAACAGGGAAGGCGTATATTCTGATCCTTCAGCTCCCAACGGCATATATTGTAAAGCCCGATTGAAATTAATTTCACTGGGAAAACAGAGGCTGGATACGACAAAAAGAACAGAGAGCATAAAGCAGATCTTTTTCACATCTTCCTCCTTTTAATCTTCTTGGGGATGTGGTATCGTTTTATCGTGCTGTCTTTTAAATTGACTTAACGGATATGTTTTGTCAAGAGCACGAATAATCCAAGAACCAATCCAATCGCTCCAAAACCTAACGAGATTAGAATCCATACTCTTCCAGATCATATTCATCGTAAGCACCATCTCTGTCAATTAGAGAAAAAGTTGTGATTTTGTATAGAAGAAACATGTTATAATTTGGTCATTATGATAAAAATTCTAACTCTCCCCATCATTTCAAGTATTTTGCTCGCGGTTCATTTGAACGCCTATCAGCCTGAAAAAAAAGAACAATAAAAAAGGAGTAATTTGATGAAAAAAATCACATTAACCGGTTTGCTTTCAATTGTCTTGATCATGAGTTCTTTATCTGTTTTGGCATTTCAGGATGATGAGAAGCTGGAACACCCGGTAATTAAACCAATGCCTGGAGCAAACCTCATCGAAAGATCCTCAAGACATGAATCATACTCTACACTTACGATCAGAGTTGTTGAAGGCGGCATGAGAGTTTCAAAAGATGTAAGTGGAGAATATTGGCGCTTACGATATGAAATGTTAGACAGCAGTGGAGAAAAAATAGCGCGTGTATCTAGAGGGGAAATAATTGGAAACTATGTCTCAGCCGCTCTGGAAAAGGGCGGCAGAGAGCACAGTAAAGGGAGCAATTCTCTGGTTTTCTCAATTCCTAGAAAAGATGGGGGCACAACCTGGGCAAAACTGATTATCGCCTCCGCCGATTACACATTGGAAATCATCGATGAAAAACCATTGGTCCCGGTCCTGAGTTTCGGAGCAGAAGAATTAAAAAAAGCTCTCGACGCGGAAGGACGGATCGCGGTCTATGGAATTAATTTTGCTGTGGACAGCGACAGGCTTCAGTTGGGAGCCGAAAAGGTTCTCTCTGAGTTTGTCAGGCTGATGACACTCTATCCGGATCTTAATATAGAGATTCAAGGCCACACCGATAATACCGGTGCTGCACAACACAACCTTGATTTGTCTGGCAAAAGGGCGGAGACCGTAAAAAAATTCATTGTGCTTTACGGTATTGAATCTTCACGTCTGGTCTCGAAGGGCTATGGCTTGACCAAGCCGATAGAATCTAATGATACGGAAGAGGGTCGAGCGAAAAATAGACGCGTCGAGCTGGTGAAAATTAAGTAGATATACAAATATCCCCTAAGTTGTTAATTCGGATGCAAGATATGGGGGAAAGAGTGGCACGCCCGGAGGGATTCGAACCCCCGACCTTCGGATTCGAAGTCCACTGCTCTATCCGCTGAGCTACGGGCGCACCTTATTTAAGAAGCCTTATTATAACAGATATTAAGAACGAGTCACCAGCATGAAATTCTTGATAACTGGG
>Ga0114920_10001586_pt1 | contig 10499 bp, 9 predicted proteins | sample ChitaG_FD_88683 | JGI IMG/M metagenome (GOLD analysis project Ga0114920, IMG submission 88683) | Deep subsurface microbial communities from South Pacific Ocean to uncover new lineages of life (NeLLi) - Chile_00310 metaG | ecosystem: Environmental > Aquatic > Marine > Oceanic > Sediment ...
CCAAAAGTTTTATATTTCCATATTCGCTAAGATTAACAATGCACTATTTGGAGACGACTGGCAACTATGGCTCCAATAAACTGCCAAGCGGCGCGACAATATCCCTCATAGAACAAATCGAGCGGTTTTCAAAAAATAACACGTTCTTATATTCCTTACTCTTTCAAATCAATCAATATCCGCTCAAACTCGTCCAAGGACTGGGGGAACAGGATTTTTGACTTGCTTACTTCTGCTAGCTCTTCCTTTATCGCATCCCTGATTTCATTGCTTTTAAAAGAAATTAAATCGGCTATAGAAACAACTAGCCCCTTTTCCACATGAGCTATAGACCTGGAGAAGATGCCTAAATACATCTTTACATTCTCGTTATATAAGAGCTCTGCCGGAATGAACGATGGCAACATATCACCAACCTCTATCAGGGTTTCGTCACCCGAGTAACCGGGATGATATTTGAAGGCAATTTCCTTCTCGGGGAAATATTTACCCAAAATGTTGAGAATGTTATTTAATTCTCGCTTAAAAGTATCGCTATCTGGGATATAGCTGGTTCCAATTAAATTGTCGAAATATATGACGCTATATTTACCAGCATCAAATACTTTAAACTGGTTCAAATCAAAGCCCTTCATCATTTCATCCATCTCTGCCCCATCGATAACCCGCTTAACCTCTTTCTTCATAAACCTGTCAGGCATATAAGAGAATCCCTTTATACGAGGAAGTTTGCCCACAGCTGCATCACGACCATAGATTAATTTCGATATAGTCAAACTTGCCAGGTCAACAATATTCGTAGGGGTATATTTGCTCCAATAAGGCGGACCAGGGGAGACATACACCAACCTGTTCCTTTTGCTCAGTTTTTTCAACAGATAAAACTTAAGACCACTAAAACCCCGGCTGAAGAAGAAGACTTCACACCCTGCCAATTCAGCGAAATACTTATTCCAAATCTCTTTCAGGTATCGCCTTTCTTTTATTATATCCGGGAAAACGTGGAGTACTCTTTTTATCTTGCTACCTTTTACTCTCCCACCCTGATAGGTTTCAAAATATACGATATTGATTGTGTTGTGAAACACCCTTTCATTAATTGCTTGATAAAACTTGAAGAGGTCATGGAAGCCCGGAATTACCAGGGTTATCGGGCAATCATGGTAATTATGTGTTACCACATATAAGATGCTCTGGATTGCGGGATAATTCTCACAAAATATTATTAGCTTGCTCATACTATATACTGAGTATTATTCTAACCACGTTAGTCGGATAGGCAATGCCATTTACTGAAATTACTCTATTTCTCTCTCTATGTTTGCCGAAAGCCTCGGAAACTCGAGTCCTTCTCTAGATAAAGCTTCTTACTGACATCAATGCTTTTTTCTATCTGGTGTTTGTAATAATTCCTTAATAAGGTCTTGTTTGCCTTGAAAAGCAGCCTGTGAAATTCATCATCTGATAAGTCTGTAAAATTAACCGATAACAAATCTGAATTTATATGCTTATTCTCGTAAAAATCGGCGCAGTCTTTAAGTAACCCCTTTTCTATAGCGTAATAATACAAGGGACTGCCAGGATACGGGGTCACTGGACGAATCGTCCTTAGCTGAGAGTGGTCATCATATTTGAGCAAGAAATCCACCCCTTTTTGCAGTATTTCTGGAGTTTCTCCTATATTACCAAAAATGATATTCAATCCTGGAGATATGCCCTCGGATAAAGTTGCTTCTATCCCTCTCGTAATCTGGTCTGTAGTTAGAGCCTTATTCATGACTTTTAGCATTTTGTTATCAAAGGATTCAATGCCATAGTTAATAAAGACGCAACCTGCCCTTTTCATGGTTTTCAAGACTTCGGGTTTGGCATAGTTAAGTCTTCCATTGCACGTCCACGTTATGTTTAGATTTGCCTTAATGAATGCTTCACACAATGTCATGGTTCTCTCTATTGAAGACATTAGAAGCTCGTCTGAAAAAAGAATATAAGAAATTCCGTAGTCCTTCTTGAGAGTCTGGATTTCTTCAACGATGCTTTCAAGCGACCGGGGGCGAAATCCCTTATCAAGCCTGTAACAGAAATTGCACTTAAAGGGACAACCTCTGCCAGATATAACCGGGAAAGCTCTCTCACTATTCTTTATGTTTGCACCTCTAATCAGCGCGTAATAGTCCATTGGAAAAAGGTCCCACGCCGGAAGCGCAATCGAATCCAAATCCTTAATCAGTTCTCTGGGCTTGGTGGTAACCAGCCGTCCGCCGTCAAGATAGGCAATGCCATCTACTGAGGATAAGTCCTTTTTATTCTCCAGGGCAGCCAGTAGTTCAACGCCTGTTATTTCCCCTTCCCCGATGACGATTACGTCGGCATTGGTCTTTTTCAGGAAATATTCAGGTTCTGGAGAAGGACCGTGCCCCCCTAAAATATAAAAAGGACGATTAGGAACACAATTAACGGCCTCCGATATTTTCAATAATTTTTGGTATTGATAGTAACCAGCGATAACGCTAACGCCAACAACATCAAAACGGTTATGAGTCAAATAATCAGTAAGATGAGCTTCCAGATAATGGAATTGGTCCTGATTATATATCACCAATTCATGCCCGGCATTTCTCAGTGCCGTTGTAATATATGCCAGTCCCTGAGGAAACCAGTGTATGTAAGAGTCATTATCGTAAACAACAAGCAGAACCTTCATTTACGAGCCTCCCTGGCATTCCGCTAAAGCAGACTTCAGCTGCGTCCCATGATGGAAATCCCTCTGCCATATCCTACCTCCTCCTTGCCATAGCAGTCAATCCTTTTTGACAACTGGCACTTGCTTAAGAAACTCCAAACTTAACTAAATATGGCTTGTTGTTGTATACTAACCATTAGTATTTTACCCAAAGAGGATATATTTGGAGAAGTCCTACCAAAAGTTCACCAAGGATGTCGCAATCATCGGAGTTACCACCCTCCTGCTCTCCCTACTTGGGATAGTTCAGTTATCCCTGCTGACTAAGACATTGGGTGCTCATGATTACGGCATATGGATACAGTTCAATGTTACTGTAAGCCTCATTTTACCTTTCACCAGCCTCGGTTTAGGTGGTGCTCTGATAAGGTTTCTCGCTGCGGAAAAAAATAGAGAAGCGATTCAGGAGCAATTTTACTCTGTGCTCTCGGTGTTATTCATGATTCAGTTAGTTGTTGCGCTGGCAATAATTGTTATAGCCTCTCCCTTGGCAATGAACTTCTTTGATGGTGCTGTCCAAATAGTAAGGATAACCGGCATCCTTGCCTTGTTAACTTCGATGAGCGGAACGTATTTGATTCTTATAAGAGCCTTCCAGCAAATAAAAACGTATTCTATTTTCACAATTACCGAGGAATGTTGCCGAGTTGGCCTGATTGCTTACCTGGTTTTAACCGGACACGGAATCTTCAGTGTTGTCCTTGCTATCATAGCGACAAAAGTCTTCATCCTTCTAGTTCTATTCTTCTTGATAAAATCGCAGATTGGCATTAAGAGACCCCACTTTTCAAGAATAAAAGAATACCTGCGCTTTGGCTTGCCACTTGTCCCTGGGAGTATATCATTCTGGCTGGTTCGCCTCAGCGACCGATATGTCATTGGCTTTTTCTTGGGCCTAACCTCAGTAGGAGTATACTCTGTAGCAAGTACCCTAGGATTCTTCTCTTATGCTTTGGTAGGGGTGTTGAACCTTGTTATGATGCAAACATTGTCCAAGCTCTATGATGAAGGTAGGCTGAACGAGGTGAAAACCCATCTAAGCTACTCGTTGAAATACCTCCTGACAATAACTATTCCTTTTGCCTTTGGGGCAGCTATACTTGCTGAGCCTATATTGAGGATGCTCTCTACTCCTGAGATAGCCAGTCAAGGACATTTGGTCACCCCTATAATTGCCTTGGGCACCTTGTTCTTAAATGCCACTACGATAGTAGCCTACATTTTGATCTTGACTAAGAAGCCAAAAATGATGGGGCTTACTTGGATAGGGGCGGCTGTGGTCAATATTGGACTTAACGTATTAGTGGTGCCTCGTTTGGGGGTTATAGGGGCGGCTATTACCACCTTAATTGTCTTTACACTGGCATTGGGTTCAATAAGTTATTACTCCTTCAAGGAGTTCAAGTTCAGTATTGACTGGCATTTTATCATGAAAAGCCTGATTGCCTCATCAGTAATGTCAGTAGCTGTTTGGCTAATGGCACCACGTGGAAATTTGGACACGCTACTGGCAGTAGTGGCCGGTGTGGTTATTTACGGGGTTGTTATTATACTCTTGAGAGGGTTCAGTAAGGAGGAAATCTCTTTCTTCCGGGGATTGTTCCGGCGAAGCACTCCTGCGGCATGATTTAATGATGAGAAGAGGTAATAAACCCCTCGTAGTCTAGTCTTGCCCCTTCCCAAGAATTTTCTCTATCAGTCTTACCTGCTGAACAATCTGATTGACAGTTAGTCCAAAGCTTTCAAAAACTACGGGAAGACCATTTAAGCACTTTCTGTCAATAACCTCAAAACACCAGCTTGTTTTGTCCAATTCTTTATGCTCATCTATCTGCCCATTATTCTCATGAACATGAATAGCAAATACCCTATCCTCTACTCTGTCAATGAACTCATACTTATCGAAGCCAAGTGAATGCGCCGTAACATTTAAGTGCCCCAGGTCCAGTACTATTCCCATACTATCGGATTTAACTCTTGCCAGGAATTTTTTAAACTCTTCGGCCTCGCATAGCAAGAGGTAGGGATTTTTACCATCTACAATGTTGTACTCGGAAAGCACATTGTTCTCTATACCAATTCTTACTTTGCGTTTTTCGGCGTAGCTAATTACTTCGCCAATTGACTCTATAAAGGTATTGAAGGCACTCTCATACGAAGCGACAGGCTTTCCTTTGAGATTAAGTGTTTCATCGGGGTCAGCCCGGAAGCCAGCGTGTAAACTGAACAGGTTGATACCCAGGCTATAACAAAAGTCAATCGACCTTCTTATTTGCTCCTTACTCCGTTTCAGTATTGCTGAATCTTGAGAAGCCAGGTTTATCATGAAAGGTTCTTTTGGTGGTGGAAAGTAGTGATGGCAAAGAAGATTTAAGTCATATTGCCTGAACCTGGCGGGACTCAGGTCATTAATGTACTCATGCTTTGTACCCAGCTCAATATTCTTCAAGCCGACCCTAGCATAGGTGTCCAGCACATCGAACACGTTGCTTCCGCCCGCCAGGCAGGAGGTAGATACATAAACAGGCATGGTATTATGACCTCTGCCCTCTAATTGCATTTGCGATATATCTTGTTTGTTCAGCAGTCAAATTGACCGATGAAGGTAGGCTAATTCCTCTGCTGGCTAATTCCTCTGCTACAGCAATGCTCTCGCTCTTTTTATAGGGTGGCATTAGATGCAGAGGGGCGAGTAACGGTCTAGTTTCAATACCCTTTAGCTCTAGCCTTCTCATTAGCTCATCTCTGTCCATTCCAAAACTATCCTGAACTAAAATTGAATACATCCAATAAACATTCTTTGCCCAGGGCATCTCCGGAGGCAGGCTAACGCCCTCGACACTATTTAGCAGAGAGCTATAAAGCCCGGCTACCTCTCTCTTCTTTTCCACGAATTTGTCCAACTTATTTAGTTGAGCTACGCCAACTGCCGCTTGCATGTTCGTCATTCTATAGTTAAATCCTACCACATCATGCCAATATCTCTTTTGGGGATTCATCCCATGGTCTCTCAGAATTCTCATTTTCACAGCCAGGGACTCGTCATTTGTTAGACACATCCCTCCCTCGCCAGTGGTAATAATCTTATTACCGTAAAAACTAAAGCAAGCTATATCTGCAAAGGAGCCCACCTTTCTCCCTTTGTACTCCGCTCCGTGCGCCTCGGCAGCATCCTCTATTATATATAGATTATGTCTGTTTGCGATGTCCATTATTGGATCCATATCACAGGGATGCCCATATAAGTGAACTGGCATTATCGCCCTCGTTTTGGGGGTTACCGCCTTTCCGATTTCTTCCGGGTCAATACACCAGTAATCAGGAGCCGAATCAACAAGAACTGGCTTCGCCCCAGTGTATATAACTGCGTTGGCTGTAGCCGCAAAAGTTAATGTGGGAACGACAACTTCATCTCCCTCTTTTATTTCTAAGGTCGCCAAGGCTAAATGCAGGGCAACCGTACCATTTGAGGTGGCTACACCGTATTTGGTGCCACAATAAGCCGCAAGTTTCTCCTCGAACTCTGGAATAAATTTGCCTTTGGAGCTAATCCATCCAGATTTTATAGCCTCTACAACGTTGTTTAATTCCTCTTCTCCTAGTGAAGGCTCAGCAACCGGTATCATCTCTAGACCCTCAACGCCCTTGTCAGAATATTAGCTTCACTGGGATAATTCGGAGCATCCCAGGGGAATCTCTCACCTTTCTGCCACCTTTCCCAGCGGTCTAAGTCTTCTTTCACCATTTTCTCGACTAACTCTTCAAATTTCACTCTTGGTTTCCAGCCTAACTTCTGCTTAGCCTTCGAGTAATCTCCTTGTAAAAAATTAACATCTAATGGCCTGAGAAATCTCTCATCCGTCTTAACATATTTCTGCCACTCTAAGTCAACAATGCCAAAGGCCTTCTCTGCAAACTCTCTGACTGAATGTGCCTCACCAGTAGCAATCACATAGTCGTCTGGCTCATCTTGCTGAAGCATGAGCCACATTGACTCGATATATTCTGGGGCGTAGCCCCAGTCCCTTTTCGCCTCAAGGTTCCCCAGCCTTAGTTCCTTTTCTAGCCCAAGGGCAATCTTGGCTACCGTATTGGAGATTTTCCTGGTGACAAACTCCAAACCCCTTAGCGGGGATTCGTGGTTAAAGAGAATTCCATTACAGGCGAATATACCATAACCTTCTCTATAAATCTTGGTCACCCAGTAGCCATAGAGCTTGGCAGCAGCGTAAGGACTAGATGGTTGGAAAGGAGTATCCTCTGTCTGTGCTTCTGTGTTACCTCGGCCATAAAGTTCACTGGTAGAAGCCTGATAAAACTTTATCTTTGGATTTATCGCTCTAACCACTTCCAGAATTCTGGTGACGCCCAAACCGGTGATCTCCCCAGCACCTACAGGCTGCTCAAAAGAGGCTCCAACAAAGCTCTGAGCTGCTAAATGGTATATTTCGTCTGGTTCAGAGATTTCAATTGCTTCACTGATTGAGGGAGCATCCAGTAAGTCGGCTGGGATTAACTTAATCTTATCGAAAACATCCAGGTACTGCAATCTCCAGAAGTTAGGCGTTGAGAGCCTTCGATAGGTTCCATAAACCTCATATCCCTTGCCCAGGAGGAATTTGGCTAGATAGGCTCCATCCTGTCCGGTTATCCCCGTTATCAGCGCTTTCTTTCTGCCTGTACTTTTCCCCGCTTTCACTATCTGTCCCCCTCATTTCTTGTTTTGATAACCTTCGCCGGCGTCCCCGCCGCCACTACGTTATCCGGCATATCTTCAAGCACTACAGAGCCGGCACCTATAATTGAGTTCTCACCTATGGTTAGATATTCCCTGACCACCGAGCCAATACCTATTAATACACCCTTCTTAACGGTAACCCTTCCAGCTATAGAGCATCCAGGACCTATATGTACATGGTCTTCTATTTCATCTTCGTGGTCAATTATTGCCCCGTTATTTACAATCACGTTGTTTCCGATTCTTGCTCCAGTGCCTATTATAGCCCCTATGGCTACGGTTACACCGCTCCCCAACTTTACACTGGGGGCAATGTATGAGGTAGGGTGTATAGCATTGACCAGCTCCAGCCCCATACCCCTGAGCTTCTCAAAGTGAGCCGCTCGTATCTCGTTATCCCCCACAGCTACAATAGCACCCCTGACACCATCTTTGAGCAGCCTGGGTATGACAGAATGGTCACCTAAGACAGGAATGCCCATGATTTGTTCATCGTTTCCGTGGATTACATTGTCAACGAAGGCGACTACCTCCATGTTGCGGTCATACCTCAATATCTCGTAGACTATTCTTGCCTGTCCCCCGGCACCAATAATTGCTATCTTCATTAGTTACCTCACTTTATCCCATGTTATTAGGTCGTCCTTCTTAATGGCCCTTACAACCTTACGCCCGACTAAGGCGGTAGCATACTTGGGGGGTATTCCTGTCCCAGGTCTTTTAGCAGTCAGCATATCGCTGGTGATAACCGTCCCTTGAGGTATATCCACAGTGGCAACTATGCTGCGGCGGCAGATTTCGCGGTTCTGTATCTCTTCGCCAAAGGGATGCTTTACCGCCGACCCTAAAGCTCGCTCGATATTCCGTATCTTTACCACCATATCCTTCAACTCAGCGGGTTCCAAGGAAGCTCTGTGGTCTGGGCCGGGAAGATTTCGGTCCAGTGTAAAGTGTTTCTCAATAACCACCGCGCCCAGGGCTACGGCGGACAAAGAAACCTCAATACCCATTGTATGGTCAGAATAACCAACCGGAAAGCCGAAGGCTTGCTTCAGGGTTATCATTGCCCGTAGATTGACATCCTCTATCTTCGCCGGGTAGTTGAAATTGCAGTGCAGCAGAATTATTTGCTCATTGCCACTATTTACTATTACCTCTACTACCTCCTCAACCTCACCCAGAGTAGACATACCAGTAGATAGAATAAGCGGCAGGTTCTTAGCTGCTATATGAGACAGCAAAGGATGGTTGGTTATATCAGCAGAGCTTATTTTTAGGGCGGACACACCTAACCTAACTAGGAAATCAACGCTTCCTTCGTCATAGGGAGTGGAAAGAAAGATAATCCCCTGACTATCTGCATAGTCTTTTAACTCAAAATGCACCTCTTCTGAAAGTTCCAGCTTCTTAAGCATATCGTATTGGGACTCTTCTTTCCCTGTAGTCCTTTTCTGATACTCGGCTTTCTCAGCCCCCCTAGTCACTACTTCCTCTGCCTTGAAAGTCTGGAACTTCACGGCATCAGCACCGCTTTCCTTGGCTACTTCAATAAGTCTTTTGGCTAAATTGACATCGCCATTGTGATTAACACCAGCTTCAGCAATGATAAAGCAGGGTTTGCCTTCACCGACAAGTCTATTAGCTATGCTTACCTTTTTCATAGCACTACCGGCGTTCCCCTTTCTTCATAAGCAAGTCAGCAAATTGAAAGTCAAGCTCGGTGTCTATGTCAATGGATCTTTCAATAGGCATGATATATGCCCTAGTGTCGTTGCCCAATACTCTATTCTCATTCATTATGATATCCCTACTGGTAACATACACCGCACCATTTAGCCGATAGACTTTGGGAGCATCCCGCCGCCGGAATATTTTCTCCCCTCCCGGGATTACCGGCTTCATTCTGTCTCCTTCTAAGGTGTACATCCAATGGGGAGGATGTTCCGCTTCGCAGACACTAACTACCGTATCACAATCCGCCTCTAGAAATTTCTCTATAGCCCTATCAACATCTTCTACAATCCTACGTGGTGAAGTTGGTTGAAGAACAACCACTACGTCTGGATAGAAATTCTTTATCTCTTCCAGATATCTGATGACATGTTGACAGACGAGGAATGAAGGCGTATCATCTCGAGCTAATTCAGCGGGTCTTTCAATAACTTCGGCCTTAAACTTCTTAGCCGCTTCAGCAATCTCACCATCTTCTGTAGAGACAATCAACCGACACAGGTATTTCGATTTCTTGGCTTCGTTAATCGTGTAGTATATTAGAGGCTTGCCACAGAGAAGCTTTACATTCTTCCTTGGGATGCCTTTAGAACCGCCACGTGCGGGGATGATAGCGACAATATCTGATTCCCTAATCATATTCTGCTCAAAGTCACGGTTTCACATTGCCAGCGTCCATAAGTACTCACATTCTGTGTCGCCTATTATAGGCAGCTAGTGGACAAATGTCAATATTGTTGCCGCCAGATGTCATACGTCTAAACAGAACACTTCACTAACGTCTAATCACCGTACACACTGCGCCTACTGACAATTAGCTTTTTCTGCTAACATCATTTTTGAGTTTAGGAAGGCTTCAGTATTCTATTTTGTTCGTAAGTATTATAACCTAGGTTACCAAGCAAAGGCAACGGGTGTTGACACATTTGAAGGTGATGAGCTCTCGAACGGGTATAATGCGAACTTCCGGCATTGTCTTTGCATACGGTGGAAAGAGGATTAATAGCTTTGGTGAAGCACTATTCTTATCTTTCCAGTTTCGTTATTGGCTAGGCAGAGCAAGTTATAACCACAATATATTTACAATACATCTGTGGCCAAGACTAGGATGAGAGGCAATCAGTCGCAATTACCCAGATTGCATGCAATAACATTTGCTTGCTTTGTTACCTGGATTGCACAATATGGCGTTTTATTCGGGTAGTAAAAAGTTGCTGCCGAAGGTAGGTCATCGGCTTTGACCCTGGTGACGTCGCTGATTCCGCCCATGAAGTCATCGAATAGCCG
>Ga0114920_10001587_pt1 | contig 10498 bp, 7 predicted proteins | sample ChitaG_FD_88683 | JGI IMG/M metagenome (GOLD analysis project Ga0114920, IMG submission 88683) | Deep subsurface microbial communities from South Pacific Ocean to uncover new lineages of life (NeLLi) - Chile_00310 metaG | ecosystem: Environmental > Aquatic > Marine > Oceanic > Sediment ...
CCCATTTGTGAAGCCGGCTAAGAACGGTTCTTGTTAGCCACGGATTAACACAGGTTTACACGGATATAATCAAGAAAAAAGTGTTTTATAAGCACATAAATAGCGGTGCCTTAGGCACGTAAATAACAGGCGGCGGAGGGAAAATTAAAGATTAAAATGTAAAATGCAAAATTGTGGAAGCCCTACGGGCGGAATTTTAAACGCGGATTACGCCCCAATACTATAGTGAGATAACGCTTCGCTATCTTACCCCGATGAGATAACGCTTTGCTATCTCACGGGGCAGGCGGGGCAAGCAGATTTCACGGATATTGTTTTTGGCGGCAGCAGAGGTTTTTTTAGACAGGATGACAGGATTTTTTGCCACGAAGGTGTGAAGACACGAAGGGAAGTTGAAATCCTAAACTCGAATATCTAAATCCTAAACAAATCCGAATGAGGGAAGTCCGAAACACTCCACAGGACACCTAACGGTGGAAACAAATTCGAATGAGCAAAATAGAAAATTCAAAATGAAAGTCAGCCATGGGATGATAAAAAATTAAAAATTTCCGGCTTGTGTTTGGTGAGAATTGAAGGCAAGTATGCCGTCAAATACGGTGGGGGTGGTTTTGTGACCCGTGCCCTGTGGCCCGTGAGACGAGTGATGAATTTGCCGCGGGGGCTTACTTGGGAACAAAATTATTTGTTGAAAGTTGGGCGATTTTGAGGGAGAATTTAAAACAAAAAAGGAATTATGGAATGAGGAGGAAAAGGGTGTTTAATGAGGAGCTTTTTAAAAGTATAAGGTTTTCATTATGAGTAAACATATCAAAAGAATGCAATCTCTTGGGGGCTTCAATTATGCTGTTAAAACAATGCCTAAATCCTACTTGGAAAATCTGAAAAATGATCCAGAGTTTAAAAGAAAAATGTCAAAAATGTGGAAGAGGACCACAGCTACAATTGATGCTCAGATTATGAATGGAGTGAAATTTGGTATTGAGGAAACATTACGTTATTTTCTCATCGAATACAATAACAGGAATTTCAAGCATGGTCTGGATTCTATGCCTTGTTCATTTAATGTCATGGAAGCGTTTTTTATTCACCGGCCTGATTTAGCTTGTTTCTTGCTGCGAGATGAGAAAGACTATTTATTTTCGACGCCTGAATTTATTGATTTTGCAACATCACCTGATAATAACGAGGATATTCGTGAGACACTTAACTATATGGAGGAAAGAGTAATTTATTCATATAGTATATGTAATGATCTTGAAGAGTTTATTTTTTCCTCCGGAAATAGTAAAGAATACGCAGTCTCTGGAGTGTCCATGATACGCCACGATACAGAAATCAACATGATCATGTTGGCGGGTGAGAAAACGGATTTGGATCGGGAAACAAAGGCATTACATATTTTAGAAGACGTTAAAGTTCCTCAAGGAAAGGAGAATATTCAACCAGATCCCCATTGGAAAAAGGAAGCTGTGCTACTTGAGGGTAATAAAGATTTTTGGCAGAGCTTGGTATTAACAAGATTTGATCTTTCGGATGCTACGCAAGATGTACGATATGTCATGAGAGACTGTGGTAATGCATATGATATAATAACAGATGATATAAATATTTTCTTTGACAACTCTGGTGATTTTATCGATGAGACAGAAGAGTTATTAAAAACCTCTCTTGAGCGACTTAAAGCTTATGAGCCTTTATTGGAGGTATGTAAATCCTTACTTTTATTACCTTCATATTTCTGGTTTTATAGTGATTCTATAGCTACTGAAGGACATAATACAGAACTGTTTAAAAAACTCAATAAAGTGAGCTGGCGTACGAAAAAGAAATTTCTTACTCCAAAGGAAATGATTGGTCAGCGTATCGTTTCGGTTTTACATAGAGAAGTGGAAAATTCACCAAGTGCAGTATCTTACACAAGTCCAGAGATCAAAATCGAAAGATCCGGCTTTTGGAAGCGGCTTCCATCTTCCAAAGTTGGAAAAGACAAAAATGGCCGTGATATTCATGGGCGTACATGGGTTGATAAAACGTTCTCTTGGGTCGAGAAGGAGACGCCCTCAGTTATTATTACCGGTACAAACACTAAATTGGAAAATATACCAGATAGTCCTAATAAGGGTTATATTTATGTTATGCGTTCAGCTTCAGATAAAGGTGATATATATAAAATTGGGTTAACGCAACGATTGCCGGAAGTCCGAGCCAGTGAAGTTAGCCGTGGAACCGGTGTCCCGACAAGTTATTTGGTTGTTCAAGATTGGGAAGTTGCAGATTGCGTACTTGCTGAGAAGATAATTCATCAAGAATTGAAAGATTATCGAATAAATGAAAAACGTGAATTCTTTCATGCACCATATAAACTTCTTAGGGAAGTTATAGAAAAAAATGTGTCTGCTATCAACAATTCTATGTCAGATGGGCAACCGCTGAATCCCAATGATGAAGTGAATTGGTAAAATCAAGGGAGGTGTACAAGAACGCAAGAGATTGGGCGAGTATTGAAGAAGTAACGGGAACTTCTTATACAGGAAAAAACCGTATGCGTTTCCCGTTTTATACAGACTGTATAATTATTGATGCGTTTGGGGAAAGTATGAAAGAAAATCAAAAATGCCTTTGCTGCCAAATAAAAATACCAAAGAAACGGCCACGTCGATGCCCTATCTGCAAGCATGTTTTTCAAGGAAATGGATGGGATGGCATAGACGCACACTGGCGCGCAAAGCATGAAGATATCATGTCATATAAGAAGTTCTGGAAATCTCTGTGCAGTGAGCACAAGAGTTGAGAATGCGGGAACAAATGATTCAGCCCAACCAGTGCCTCCAGACTACTCACGACCGAGGCCGGACGTTCCTATGAAATCTGAGCAAGAAACAAGGCCGATGAAATGCCCCGATGAGATAGCCCCGGTGAAGTAGCCCTGATGAGATAGCCGACGAAGCGGAGGGCAGGCGATAGGTGAAAAAGCCTAAGAGATACCCTGAAAGGTCCTGATAGGATAGCTGCGGCATCTCACAGGGTAAACTATCGCACTTCACGGGGTAAACTTTCGCACCCTGATGAGATAGCATACTACGCATCTCACAGGGCAAGTCTCATCCCGGTGGGATAGTGAACGACCACGGTGGGATAGCATACGGCGCATCCCACATGGCAAGCACATCCCACAGGACAGGCAGGGTAAACTGTCGCATTTCATCATATTGATGTGATAAGATAGTTTTATGAGTAAATTTTATTATGTGTATGTTCTGCAATCGGAGAAAGACCATAAATTTTATATTGGTTGTGCGAGCAATATCAAAAAAAGATTAGAGGAACATAACAGCGGCAAAGTTTCGACAACAAGGAACCGGCGACCTTTGAAACTGATTTACTGGGAAGGATGTCTAAATCAACAAGATGCAGCCAGTCGAGAAAGATATCTGAAGACAACGTGGGGTAAGAGATATATAAAAAGCAGATTAAAAGAATACATCAAGGGGTAAGCTCCAAAGCGTTCTGGCCCCCTAAAGGGCTGGCGAGGTACCCCCGTTGTTAGCTGATTTGTAATTATACCCTTTTGGTCAAAAACTGCAAGATTTAATCCTCACTAATCGAAATCAGTGTGAATCCGCGATAAAAATACACCCTCGTCGCAAGATGATTGCCCCACCACCAGGAAATCGAATCGGCGCTGATCAAACTCTATCGCGTGACCAAAGAACGGCGATATCTTAGACTGGCGCAGTTCTTCATCGACCGCCGGGGCCACTTTGAAGACCGCCCAACCGTCACGTTCTACGGGCAGGATCATCTGCCCGTACGCCGGCAGTCCGAGATAGTCGGCCACGCCGTGCGCGGAATGTATCACTGCGTTAACATAGCTTCCCTGTACACCGAAACCGGCGACGCCGAACTGCTGGCCGCGGCCCATCGCCTCTGGGAAAGCGCCACGCAACGCAAACTCTACGTAACCGGCGGGGTCGGGGCAGTCGGACGCGGGGAGTCGTTCGGCAACGATTACCAACTGCCCAATGAGACCGCGTACGCTGAAACGTGTGCGGGCATCGGCCTGGTGTTCTTCGCCCACGAGATGTGGCGCATCACTCCGGACGCCGAGTACATCGACGTGCTTGAACTGGCGCTTTACAACGAAGTGCTCGGCGGCGTTGCGATAACGGGCGACGCGTTCTTCTACCCCAACAAGTTGCTATCCACCGGCCAGGAGGGCTGGGGGTCGATGCGCCAAAGATGGTTCCGTTGCGCATGCTGCCCGTCCAACATCTGCCGCTTCATACCAGCCGTGCCGGGCTACATGTACGGACACCTCGCTGACAACCTGTACATAAACTCGTTCATCCCCGGAACGGCTGTCGTCAGGATGGACCGCGGGACCGTGACCGTCAAACAGGAGACGCGCTACCCGTGGGACGGCGCGGTCAAGATCACGGTTAATCCCGCCGAAGCAACTGAATTCACGATCAACGTGCGCATACCGGGCTGGGCGAGAAATCAGCCCTCGCCGGGCGACCTCTACCGCTATGCCGACCAGACGATTCCGCCGCCAGTTAGCCTGCGGGTAAACGGTAAGGACGTAACACTTAATCTCAAGCGGGGGTACGCGGCCATCACGCGAAAGTGGGCCGCGGGCGACGCGATCGCACTGGACATGCCCATGCCCGTACGCCGTATCCTGGCGCACGAGAAAGTTTTCAATAACGCCGAGCGCGTCGCCCTTCAGCGCGGACCGGTCGTCTACTGTGCAGAATGGCCGGACAACGGCGGCAAGGTGCTGGACATCGTCCTGGACGACGCCCGGTTCCATTACTGGATCGGCAGTTTCGACGGCAAGACATTCAAGCCCGAAGCCGGACCGCTGCGGGTCGATTACGGCAAGAACTTCTATGCCGCACAATCATGGCACAACACGAAGGACCGGCGGATTCACACCGGCTGGATGCGCGGCGGCGAATATCCTGGGATGCCTTTCAATCAGCAGATGAGTTTCCCCTGCGAACTGACCCTTCGGACGGTCGACAAAGGTATCAAGCTGTTCCGGTACCCGGTCAAAGAGATCGAGACACTTCACACCGAGCCGTTCGAATTGGCCGACCAGACCCTGAAGCCAGGAAGCAATCCTCTCTCCCATTTAGCAGGGGATCTATTCGACATCGAGATGGAGATTGTGCCCGGCGCCTCTGCCGAGTTCGGTATCCGGCTGCATACGCAGGCTGTTACCTATGCCAACAACAGGATATCCTGTCTTGGCAGCACGGCCAACTTATCCCCGGTTGACGGCACAATTAAGTTGCGAATCCTCGTGGATCGCACCTCGATAGAAGTGTTCGCCAACGACGGGGAAGTCTCGATGACTTCTTGTTTTCTGCCGAAGGAGAAGAGCACGGGGCTGGAGTTTTACACGAAAGACGGGAACGTCACGATTCGTTCTCTGAGAGTCTCCAAACTCAAATCCTCATGGACACCTGAGACGCCACCACTGAAACCGTAACGTCGAACAACCGGATGTATTCGACTTGACAATACCCGCGAGGCCGGGAAGTCGTTGACAATGAGATGAAACCTTGGTATTATAGGACTTGAATTGTACAGAAGTGTCTCAGTGAAGTGTATATGGAATCAGTACTGTTGGAGAATGTTGTCTGTGTGAAGGGGTTTTATCATGAAGGCTTTGTTGAGAAGATTTGCACGGGGGTGGCTTCTTTGCTCGGTCATGACAGCGTTTGCAGCGATGGCCGGCACATCCGATGCCGCCGACCCGCTGGACGACTACAACGTCGTCTGGAACACACCCAGCCGTGACCACAACGGCTCGATGCCGACCGGCAACGGCGAGACAGGGTTGAACCTGTGGGCAGAGCCCGGCGGAGACCTGGTGTTCCTCGTCAGCCGCACCGACAGTTGGGACGGGAACGAGCGGCTCTGCAAGCTTGGACGCGTGCGGATCAAGTTCACGCCCAGCCTGGCAGGTGCCGATTTCAAGCAGACGCTCAAGCTTCGCCAGGGCGAAATCGAGATCGTCGGCGGCGCCGGTGACGCGGCCGTCACGGTACGCGTGTGGGTCGACGCGAACCGCCAGGTCGCCCACGTCGAGGCGCATAGCGCGAAAGACTTCCAAATGCAGGTTGCACTGGAGACTTGGCGAAACCAGCAGCGGGTGTTGGGGCTCGAAGAGGCACATGGAGTGTACGGCTTTAACGGGCCGATAACGGTATACCCCGATACGGTCCTCGGCGGGCAAGACAACCGCATCGCCTGGTACCACCGCAACACCATTTCGACCTGGAAAGGAACGCTCGAACTCCAGCATCTGCAACCGGCCATCAAGATCGGCACCGATCCCCTGCTGCACCGCACCTTCGGCGGCGTGATACGGGGCAAGGGGTTGCTCAGTGTCGATGACCGGACACTCAAGAGCGCCAAGCCGGGCAAGCGGATGGAAGTTTCTCTCTACACCGAGACCGTGATACCGGCGACCGAGTCGCAATGGCTGGCTGCGGTCGAGAAGAACATCGCCGCGGCCGAAGCGGTTCCGCCGGATGAAGCCCGCGCGGCGCATCGCAAGTGGTGGAACGACTTTTGGAACCGCAGTTGGATCCGCGTCACCGGCAACCGGGCAGCCGAAGCGACCACCCGAGGATACGTCCTCCAGCGATGGATCAATGCCTGCGGCGGCCGGCCGGCAATCGTTCCGGCCGAGGGCAGGCGGGTCGACAGAGTTGGCGAAGGCGAGAACCCCGAACTGTACGCCGTGTTTCCGTTTCGGATCTACGGCCGCGGAAAGCCCGAACTGGAAATGGCCCGGCATACCTTCGCCCACCGGGGAATCAAATGCAACAGGGGCTGGTGCCAGGATGACACGCAGGCGGCATTTCTGGGGCTGGCCGGCGTCGCCCGCAATTACGTCTCCGGCCGGGCAACGAACAAGCACCGCGGCAGCCGCTTCCCGGCATTCTGGGGACCGAACCACGATTGGATCCCCGATCAGGACCACGGCGGCAACCTGATGATGGCGTTGCAGACAATGGTGCTGCAAGCCGACAATGGAAAAATCCTTGTGCTGCCCGCCTGGCCCAAGGAGGGGACGTGGACTTCAAGTTGCACGCCCCGAAAAACACCACCGTGGAAGGGAGCGTGCGCGGCGGCAAGCTGGAAAACTTGAAAGTCGTGCCGGAAACTCGCAAAAAAGATGTCGTGTTCCTGGACCCGCAGTAAAATCCGTGACTCCTAAGCAGATGTTCTCGCTATTTTGAGGAGAGAAATCATGTTGCACAGCCCCCGGTTGCCTCTGGTGCTGTTTGTCGTCTTGACGGCCGGCAACGCCGCCGCCACGTTGCGAATCCTGCTGGACCGCACCTCCCTGGAGGTATTCGCCAACGACGGCGAGGTCTCAATGACCTCATGTCTCTTGCCCGCCAAACAAAACACGCCCTTGGAACTCTACGCCAAAGGAGCCGAAGTCCGCGTCGAATCTCTGACCGTTCACAAACTGCGGTCCACGTGGGACAGACCAGCGGCCCGATGACGTTAACGGACGGCCCAGTGTGCGGCAGGGAAAAAAGCTGCCCCACAAAACTGGACAAATACAACAAGTCAGTGATGGAGAAAATGGAAATATGATCACGAACAACATGACGATGGGAGTGGTGTTACTTATCAGTGCGACACTATCATTCTCCGTCTATGGTCAGACTAACGATACCAACAAGGAAGACCGTGAAAAAGCCATAGCGGCCGTAGAAGCCGCGGTCCCCAAAGCTTGGAAGGATCCGACCCGACCTGTTTACCACTTTCGTCCGCCGGCGCAGTGGATGAATGATATTTGCGGCGCGATCTACTACAAGGGCTACTATCACATCTTCTATCAATACAATCCGTTCAACGGAGACCGCTGGGGCAAGGATTACACGCTCTGGGCTCATGCACGAAGCAGGGATCTTGTCCGCTGGGAAGATTTGCCGTGGGCACTGTTGCCAATGACAGATCGTGGTGAGCGGCGATGCAATTCCGGTTGTGTCACGCTCGATGGCCATGGTCGGCCGATGATATTCTATACGTTCGTCCCGGCCAGGCAAAACGCCACACGGCTCGGAAAACGCGAACACTGGGGCGCGATTCCTTTGGATGACGACCTTATCCGATGGCGTCGGGTGAAAGATGAACCGCTGATGGCCACCGGCATGAACGGCGTTCCCGCCAATATCAATGGTGGTTGGAGCGCCCCCTTTGTGTTCCGTAGTGATGGGCGAGCGTTTGTTACATTCAAATCATGCAATGGTCTGGTCTGTGAGGCGCAGAACAAGGCCCTTACTCAATGGAAATATGCCGGGCGTATAGATGGCGTTGACGGTGAATGCCCGAACTTCTTCACACTGCAAGGCAAATGGGTCCTTCTACGCTCGACCATGCCGCTAACTTATATTGTGGGCGATTTCGACCCGAACACGATCAATTTCCACATCACCGACCCACCCGGCGCACTCGACTACGGTTTCGGCAAGAATCCGCCCAAAGACCGGGTTATGACGCGTGGCCTCTATGGAACCAATGTCTTTACGGACGAGGATGGTCGCCGCATTATGGTCGGTTGGGTCTCTGGCTTCAAAGCCGGACGTGGTTGGAACGGGTGCATGTCGCTGCCGCGCATCCTGACCCTTGACAAGGATCGCAGGCTCATTCAGACCCCTGCCCCCGAACTCAGGCAACTGCGTGGGCAACGCTTCCACATCGAGAATCTTAGCATCGCCAATGAATCGAAGCGTCTTGATGGCGCCCACGGAGACACGCTGGAGATCATGGCCGAGTTCATTCCAGCCGATGCCGCCCGCCTTCGGTCTGAAAGTTCGCTGCAGCGAGGATGGACAGGGCGCCGTTACGCTCAGGTACGCCGACGGAATTCTGAATGTGGCAGGGACCGAGGTGCCAATGGCCCGGGGAGATGGCCCCAAAACTCTCAAGCTGCATGTCTTTCTCGACAAATCCGTAATGGAAGTGTTTATCAACGATGGGCGTATGTCCGTCACTCGCGTAAACTACCCCGGAGAAAAGGACCTGGGCGTTGCTGCCTTTTCCGAGAATGGCAGTGTTACTCTAAAGTCGCTTGACATATGGCAAATGAGGCCAATTTGGTAACGAGAACAGACAGATATGGACAGGAAATTTCACGCTGGCCCACGACAGCCCAAAGGCGTTTGTGGGCGACAACCTGCAGCCCCCTTTTTGGGCCCACAATAGGATTCTTTGAGTCAGCAAATCCGTACAACTCGACTACAACCCGAAAGCCCATTATCTGCCAATTCCGCAAAAATGCCCATTTCATAAGTGGTTCATAATCAGTGATTTATAAAAAAGTCAAAATTTTGCGCAGGTTTCAATGTACGGTGCTTTTGAGCACACACTTGCGGTCCCATTACAATTCCCGCAGGCAGAGTCACCCAATATCCGAATTATTGGCCTTAAGAATGCTGTCGATACAAGGAATCAGTTCTCACCTTCTCAATACAAGGGCCTCTTGTCTGTCACCCTGTTTAGAACCGGCAGGAAAGACAGGTATCAGGCTGTGGTTCCGGGTGAAGATGTCATATCGAGATGGGATTTCATGTGCCTGATTGAAGTTATGGATAACAAAGGCAACGGGAAGATTTACCTTGATTTGGAAAAGGAGACGCCGTACGTTATGGTGAAGCTGCGGCGATGAGTTATAATAGAGCAGGTCGGTGGCTCGGAAAATGCAAAGGTATCTCCGCACGTTTACATTTGCGGTAATTTACTGTATACGTAAGTATGCGGCTATCGTTTCTGAAGAATCGGAATAAGGAGACTCACAATGAAGTTTAATCGTCGCCTTTTTATTAAGTCAGGTCTCGGCGCAGGCGTCCTGGCAACAGCGCAGGGTTGCCTATCCGCCGCCGGGCCTCGTAAAACAAGCCTCGCTCAATTGGACAAGGCCGCTGCGGCGCCGGTGCTGAAGATTCCATCGGTCAAATCCCCGGTGAAAATCGCCTCAATCGAGTTGCTGCGCAGCAGGAGAAACTACTTCGTCCGCACGAGGTCCACCGACGGCGCCGTTGGCGTCACCGTCACCAACAGTCGTGCCGCTTATCTCTATCCGATCCTGCAGCAGTTGGTCATCCCCTATTTTATTGGCAAGGATGCTCGCGACCTTGAGTCTCTTATCGACGGGGTTTATGTTTATCGCAGCAATTACAAGCTCTCTGGCGTCGCGCTGTGGTGCTGCGTTGCATGGGTGGAATTCAGCCTGCTGGACCTTCTCGGAAAAATGGAAGGCAAACCCGTTGGGGAGCTTCTCGGCGGCGTGGTTCGCCGCGAAATTCCCATCTACGTCGCCAGCGGCAATCGCCACACCACGCCACAGCAGGAGGTCGATGTCCTCGCAAAGCACATTGAGCAAAACGGGGCTAAGGCCATCAAGTTTAAGGTCGGCGGGCGAATGAGCAACAATGCCGACTCGATGCCCGGGCGCAGCGAG
>Ga0114920_10001588_pt1 | contig 10497 bp, 9 predicted proteins | sample ChitaG_FD_88683 | JGI IMG/M metagenome (GOLD analysis project Ga0114920, IMG submission 88683) | Deep subsurface microbial communities from South Pacific Ocean to uncover new lineages of life (NeLLi) - Chile_00310 metaG | ecosystem: Environmental > Aquatic > Marine > Oceanic > Sediment ...
GCTGGAGCCATCGGGATGAAGCTGCAGCATTGTAACAGGGCTGCCTAAGTAAAAATGATATATCTCGTCGCCGGCCAATCTGTGTAAGCTCGAGAATGTATCAGGCGTGAGCAGGTAAAGTATCGCCGTTGCAAAATTCCTTTCGCTGGTATATCTTACCGGCAGGGCTGCCGGGGCAATTTTCTCTAAGGCCCGGTAAGTCTCCACATAATACCCCCCCTTCGTCCGTCAGCGGCCTCATCCCAAAAAACTTTATTATCTGCTTTGCAGTTACCATGGCAAACTATTCGGAAAACAAAACACTGACTGTGATTATAGTTGCGGCATTATAAACGCAATAGGCCTGCTATTGTTACAAAAAAACGAACAAAAAAACAGGCGCCAATCTGAAATCAGCACCTGCGTGGCTTGCCGAGTCGTAGTTTCTGATTATGACAAAAAAACTACGGCGAGACAGCTTCGCTTCTTCATTTCATTCAGAAGCGAAGACTGGAGGCGGGGGGATTCGAACCCCATTAGCCACAGTTTTTCCTTTCAAAATTGGTTCAAACATTGAAGGGATGAATTGACCCAGCGTTCTGAACTGATTTGAAATTTAGATGTACTTATTGTAAGTGATTATTGATCATCAGAGTACACAGTTACAACAGCCGATGGCGTTTTTCATATCTAAAGCGAACGAGGGATTTGCCAAGGATTCACCTTTGCCGTAAACCTGTAATGCCATAGGAACAGTTAATCCGGCGGTCAACAGCACACATACAAACTGAAAGCAAGAAGGCTTTCAAAGTATTCATCTGATTAAACTTACTTTTTGCAGAAGTAAATTATACTTGGCGTGAATTTTGTCGATAACATCTTTTGTGGGCGATAGTTAGAAATCATTTAATCAATAAATTACCTGTGCTTTTTGTATTATTATTCGTACTTCAACATTATAATAGGATATGAGATGAGTATCGACACTAAAACAAGCAAAACTGTCATAATCTTAAGCGCTTTGCTAATAATAATTATTACCAGCATTATTTTTTGTTACACACAATCTTATTATAAGAATTTTGTTCGTGGAGAAAGGTGTTTCAAGCAGGATAAATACGATCAGGCACTGACATATTTTATTTCTGCTTTTGAAGAAAAGCCAAAAAATTTAGAGGTCTCACAATATATAGTCTGGACTTACGCGAAACTAAACAGGCAGCAGGATGTAGCCAAGGCGTTACAAATCATGTCTGAAATAGACCCTGGGAATTGGGAAGCGAAAAAATGGCTCGGAGATACTTATTATGGACTCGATAATTTTGCTAAAGCGGAAGAATGCTACAAGGATTTACTCTTGGTAAATAGAGATTTTTCGCTGTCAATGAAACTGGCTGAAGTGCTGGTATGGCAAAAAAAATATACCGAAGCTATCCCGGTACTAAAAGAATTGCTTCAACAGAGACCTAATGATTATCAACTCATTGAATTTCTGGCGGATGTTTACTCGTGGCAGAAAGAATATGATGAGGCAATCATGCTCTACAAACAGCTTCTATCCGAGGGAAGTACTTCTAAAGAAATTGCATTGAAGTTAGCTGAAATTCTGCGTTTCGCAGGCAGAGACGCTGAAGCGGCAAAGATTTATAATCAATACTTAAAGGGAGTGAAGTGATCTTGAAAAGGTTGGCACTATTTTTGATTTTGATAGTTCTGGCATCTGTTTCGATTGCTCAGGAGATTGCCGACACGAAGGATAAAGCCAGGTTTGGATTAGCCCAAAGTTTGAATAACCTGGGCAAATTCGACCAGGCTGCGCAAGAACTCGAAGTCCTGTATTCACGGTATCCAGGAAATAGAAACATTGCTATTGAATTGGTAAAAGCGTTAGGTTATGGTGGAAATTTAGATCAAGCTATTCAATTGCTTAACAACCTGGAAAAACGCTATCCAAAAGACAGCGAAATAAAACACCTCTATGCCACTGTGTTTGAAACCAATCAGAAATTTGAACAAGCACGGGAATATTACGTTTACCTGCTTGAACAAAAGCCAGCCGACGACATGATCAAACTGAAAATAGCAGATATTTCGAGTTGGATTGGTGATTATTCCACGTCCATCGATTACTATGGTCAAGTTTTGGCAAAACAACCCGAGAATATACCACTAAAGACAAAACTGGCCGATGTGTATTTTGGGGCAGGCAATTACATCGATGCCATTAGTTTTTATAATGAACTTGGTATTAATCCAGAGGTCGATAAGAGACGGACTGAGAATCTTGGATACTCATATCTGAACATCAAACAATTTGAAGAAGCAATAGATATTTTCAGCAGACTGCTTAAGTATTATCCTGACGATATCGAAGCAAAGGTTGCTCTTGCTAATACTCTTTATGCTTCCGGTGATATCGACAAAGCCCGCGAAGAGTTCAAGAAAATAATTGAACAAAGTCCGAAGGATACCCGATCAGCCATGAAACTTGCTGAAATACTGGCTGCTGAACAACATTATGAAGAGGGCATAAGTGTTTGCAGACAGATATTGTTAAAAGAACCACACAACAAAACTGCACAGTTATGGCTTGCCAGAATCCTAAGTTGGGACAAACAATATGATGAGTCCCTTAAGGTTTATGAGGATATTATCCAGGCTGATTCTGATTGGCTTACACCAAGAAGAGAAAAGGCAAGGGTCTTGGGATGGACACGCAAATACGAAAAATCTATTGAGGAATATCAAAAGGTTATTGCGAACAATCCAGATGATAGTGTTGTTATTGATGAGAAGAAGGCTAAATATGGTCTTTATAATTATTATGATAAGCAGGCTTTGAAATATTATGACCGATGGCTGGAATCTGAACCTGATAATCTCGAAGCGTTATATGATCTGGGCCAGATTTATTCGCGGCAGAGTAAGTGGGAAGATGCCGGCAAGATGTATCGTAGAGTTCTTGATATTTTTCCGAATCACTTCATGGCAGACCAGGCGTTGAAAAAAGTTGACATACATTCAAACAACATAAAATTTAAGACAGGCTTTGAGTTTTTTGAAGCTGACAGCGGTGGCAGAGATATTGATAAACGCTATTGGAATGTTTTTGCTTCACTAAGGAAACCTTTGAATGAGAAATATTATCTTACATTGCATCAAAATAATACATGGTATGATTTTTCAAGACTTAAACAGATTTACAGGCAGCGATTTTTAATTAAACTGGAATATTTCAATAAGCCTGATTTCTGGGCCAGTGCTAACTATGCCCATAGTATATTTTCTGGCCAAGAGGGTGTTAGAAATACATTCGGTGGTGAAATCAACCTCAAGCCGTCAGACCCATGGCAGGTTGTTCTTTCGCATCAGCGTCGGGAGATTGTAGATAATTCTTTTACGTTTGAAAATCAGCTATACAGGGACGATTATAAACTAAGAACCATTTACCGACCGGAGCGCAGGGTAAGTCTCGGTGGCGATTATATGCGATCTAACTATAGCGATGGAAATATCAGAGATGAGTATGGATTTGATGTGTCATATTATCTGCTTTATGAGCCGAGAAGCCTCAGGGCAATTTATCGTTATGAGCATTATGGCTTTGATCGTCAGGATGTTACTTATTTCACGCCGAGCAGTTTCCATAGTCATATCCTTGGTTTACAGTGGAAGCACTTCCTTAATAAAGAGGAGTTGTTCTGGGGAGCCAATGATACTTTTTATACTTTGGGCTATGAAACCAGATTTGATTATAATTCTGAGCATGAAGTAGGCCATAAAATTAAAGTTGGCTTTGGACATGATTGGAATAATAGATGCACCAGTCGTATAGAGTGGTCCAAGACTGTATATGAAACCAGCAGTGTTTATGGAGAAAATAGTTTGATATTTTATACTGCTTTTTATTTTTAAAATCGATATGGCAAAGAAAAACAAAAAAAATACAAGTTTTATTCAGACATTGGTAGTACTGCTTTTAGTCAGCGTAACTGCTTATATGGCCTTGCGAGCCGTTTTTGTTGTATATGCCGAATACAAATTAGTTGACAAGATACTTGGCACTTTATTTTTTGCTTCGGAATTATATGTAGTTATTCACGCTTTTGGATTCTTTTTTGGCATATATAGGCTGGCTACAAAAGAAGAGACAGAACCGGCGATAGCAGAATTAGACAGCTTTCCTTCTGTTGCGATACTTATACCGGCCAGGCATGAGCCCGCTGATGTTTTGGAAAATACAATTATCAGTTGCTACAACCTTTCTTACTCAGCTAAGACCATTTACATACTGGATGATTCTTCGCTGGATAAGTATAAGGCTGAGGCACAGGAAATAGCAGAGCGATATGGTTGCCAGCTATTTAGAAGGCAAGATCGCCATGGTGCAAAGGCCGGAGTGATAAATGACTGTATGAAAAATATAACTGAAAAGTATATTGCCATATTCGACGTTGATCAGAATCCTATAGATGGTTTTTTAATGAAAACAATTTCGATTCTTGAAGCAGATGAGCAACTGGCTTTGATTCAGACGCCTCAGTATTACAGTAACGTGGCTGACAGTAAGGTTGCTATGGGTGCGAATATGCAGCAGGCAACTTTTTATGAAAGTGTTTGTGAAGCCAAAAGTGCTAATGATGCGATGATATGCTGCGGGACAAATGTAGTTTTAAGACGGCAGGCCCTCGAAGATGTTGGAGGATTCGATGAGACCACGGTTACTGAGGATTTCGCAACATCATTTCAGATGCACTTGAAGGGGTGGAAGACGTTATATTATAATCACGTGAGTACTTTTGGGCTTGGCCCTGAGGACCTTGGTTCTTATCTGAGCCAGCAGAATCGCTGGGCTATGGGCAATGTGGCTGTTCTAAAAAAGGTTGTAGCGAGATTTCTTAAGTCACCGAGATCATTGTCAGTTTTACAGTGGTGGGAATATTTTATCACGGGAAGCTACTACTTTGTGGGATGGGCATTTTTGTTTCTACTGATGTGCCCAATAATTTATATTTTCTTTAACCATCCATCGTTTTTTATGAGTCCTGTAGTATATATCTTTTCCTTTCTGCCGTATCTATTTTTGTCATTGTATATATTTTATTTCAGTATGCGGAGAAGGAATTATCGTTCGCGGGATATTTTCAAAGGACAACTATTGTTCTTTTTATCCTTACCGGCATATATGAGAGGAACTTTATTCGGGCTCATAGGAGTTAAAAAGGGCTTTCAAATCACTCCTAAAGACAGGAGCAGAAAAATATCTTATTTTAAGCTTTGGCCTCAAATACTGCTTTGGTCGGTGAATCTTATGGCAATAACCTGGGCGGTAAATCGTTTTATATATGATTATTCGCCGGCAGTTATAGCAAATGTGATATGGATAACATATCATTTTCTGCTCTTGTCTTCGTTGTTTTATTTTAACGAAGAATGATAAAGATGGATTCTTATATATTAAGGCAAATATCGCTTTTGATAATTTTGGTAATATCGCTGAGTAGCAGTTCATGCAGTGACAAAAATACCAAAAGCAATGATTCGCAGATAGTCATAGAAAAAACCTGGATAGGTTTTAAGGAGATTTTTATTAAATCTGATGGCAGGGTAAAGAGGGTTGAAAATTCCGATACAGTTTCTGAGGGGCAGGCCTATGCAATGCTCAGAGCTGTATGGATGAACGATAAGGTATATTTTGACAAGTGTTACAGGTGGACAGAGGAGAATCTTTCAAGAGTTAGAGACAAGGGGGACAATTTGCTTGGTTGGCGATGGAAAGATGGGGCAGTTGTAGATTGGATGCCAGCTGCTGATGCTGATGTCGATTATGCGTTGGGTCTTATTTTTGCTGATATACGATGGGCAGGCCTTAGTCCGGTCGGTGTGGAAGATTATGGATTGAAAGCTAAAGCTGTTTTATTTGATATACTTGAAAAGGAAACTTTTGTGACGTTGGGTGGTAGAATTTATCTTGCCCCATGGATACTGGATAAAGAAGAAAAACTAGAAGTTTTCCCTTTGAATCCTTCGTATTATTCACCGGCGCACTTCAGGGTTTTTTATGACTATACAGGCGATGACAGATGGACTGAACTGGCTGATACGAGTTATTATGTTCTCAATTCACTTCTAACAGAGTTTGATGGACAAAAGGGAATTGGCCTTGTACCGGATTGGTGCGGCGTTGACAATCTTGATGGTTTTCATGTTCTCCACGGCAAAAACAGTGGATTTGGTTATGAGGCGGTGCGGGTTCCTTTCAGGATCGGATTAGATTTTATGTGGTTTGGCAGAGTCAAAGCTAAAGAATTTTTAAGTGGATTCAATTGTTTTTTAGAAAACCAGATGAAATTAAATGGCGGAATATATTGTGAATATGATTATGCCGGACGGGCTGTAAAAGTTTATGAGAGTCCAGCTTTTTATTCATGTTACTATTTTGCGATGAAGGTTAGCGGTAGTGATTATGTTAATAGGGTTTTTGAAAAAATACAAGAGTATGTTCTGAAGTCAGACAGCGGCTTGTATTATCAAAGTAAAGATGAGTATTATTCAAATTGCCTGTCATGGCTGGCCGATGGTTACAAAAGTGGGCGCATCAAGAATTTATTTAGACAAGGAATCAAAAATGATAACTAAAGAGAAATTTGTTAATGAATTAAATGAAGCATTAAAAACAGAAGAAGGTGCGATACTATTATATACAAAGCATGTTTCAAGCACACTTTTCCTGGCATATATGGAAAAAGAAAAGATTACCAGAATTAAAGAAATCCTGGATGTTTTGAATTCTGAAACCAGAAAACATACCAGAATATTCAAAAACTTGATAAATAAGATTGAAGGAGAGACTAAGGATGTTTACTAAAGTTGACTATGAAACATATTTTTCAGCTATACAAAAAGTTGAAAAAAAGATGCTTGAAGACATATCTGAGATTATAGGTGAAGTTTCTGACACCACTGTATTAAAAGTATTAACTCACGTGAGGGAGGATGAGAAGAGGCATGTGATTTTAAGCAATGAGCTTTTCAGTTTGTTGCAATAGAATGTATACCAGAGTAATGTTTATAGTGATTTTTGATATGATTGTGTATAATCCAAGCTAGTGGGTGCGAAACAAAAGTGCTCCAATTCTCTTCGACAAATTCATGTTTCTATTATGTCTCCACATCCAAGAACTTTCCGGATAATGGCAAAAAAATGCCTGCGTTTTTGGCCAAATATTCAATTTTTTCAGAAACTTTTTCAAAAAATAGGATATTGAATCCGGCAAGAAAATATTCAGAAACTTTGTCTTCTTGTTCGTATGTTTTTATTAAAAAGCCCCTTCTTGCGTAAAAAACGCTCATCATTTTTTACTCTGGATGAAGAACAAATAGCAATGGTTTTTCCATCAACGCAAGGAATACCACACACTTTAGGGAGATTATAGGGGATATAGTTCGGATTTCAATCAAAAACGCAGCTACCTACCAGCAAAAATCCAAAAATTTAATTTTTTTTTAATTACCTTGTTGGTAACGAGCTAACCCTGTCAATCCTGTCAAAAACACCCCAATTTTCGCACCAAATGCGCAACCCCCTCCAATTATGTAGGCGAGTGTAAGAGCCTAATGATTAGAGATTAACCAGTTAACCAATGAACCACAAACCACGACATACGAGATACGAATAATGTCCACCGAAGCCCAAATACCCCCAACACGCAACCCGCAACTCCCAACACGTAACCTGCAACGAGTTTGCCTTTTTCCTTTTAACTTTTTACTTTCTCAAACTGAATCAATCAGTTTGAGTCAATTATGCAAAACAAACCCAATTTTCTGGATGCCCAAATGAACGTAAGTTCTGTTTTAACAAAGGATTATGAAAACAAATCCAATTGGAAACTTGGTGAAAACAAACCCAATACAAAGCCAAAACAAACCCAATTTGCTGAAATGTCCCAAATAGATGTAAACTTAGTAAAAACAAGGAATTATAACAACGAACTATGAACTATGAACTATTATCCAAACTTGTCCGCCATAGCCCCTGTCCTTCGTAGCTTTAGCGGAGAAGGATTGGCGAAGGCGGAACAAACCCAATGGAGGCGGGGGGATTCCGGCAAACAAAAAAAGGCAAGGCCGAAAGCAGCCCTGCCTTTATTTTTTAGCTATTGAAGCTTAGTTAAAATTCATGAAGTCTGTCATTCACATTCCAAGCTCAACCTCAGATTCTGAATCATTTCTGCCAACTCTGCAGATGCTTCTCCTGAGACAAAGTCCGGCGGTCTCGGCTCACCATCGGTTCGCCTGTAAGCATCATGTAGCTGTTGGCAGCTTTCTTCAAACAACTCGGCCTCGATCAGGTCGCCCGCCGCTTCAATCATATTTATCAGTGCACCCAATCGACCTTCACCCGATTTGCCTGGGCCAGCGCCGGCAAGGGTCTGTAGTTCGAGAGATGTATCAATGAAAGCCAGAATATCCACTACCTGCTGGGAGGGTGGTATCTCAGTTATCACACCGGCACCACCCAAGGCTATTTGCTCCACAGACTCATCGGGGTCGTCGCTGGCTACCTCCAGAACAGCCGCGACATATCCTTCAACTGATGGGCTATAGGTAATTTCTACATCTACGAATTCGTTTGGTTCGATAACTGCAGGAATATTCGGGCTTGCGGTAATAGAAAAATCATTACTACTGCCAGCGGTAAAGCCAAGGCTATTTACCCCAAGGCCAGCATTACCCAAATTGGAGATTGTAACAATGGTCATAGCTGATGTCCCCACTTCCACATCTCCGAAGTCATACTCAACAGGAGTTGCCTCAATGTTCGGACAGGCTTCATCGCTGCCCATATCCACATAATTGCCAAACACCCTTGGCTCGCCATCGATATCCGTCTGTCCGGCATAAACGCCACATGGATCTCCCGCATCGATGCAGGGCGAATCGGGCTGTAGATGATAATCATTCACATCCGGGTCCACAAATAAGGGGTCAAGGTTTATAATATTAGTCCCCCCTGGATAACCGCCTTTCACATCGCAGTAACTGACGGTGAGCAATGTCGTGGGATAGATTTCACTTGGACTTGTTCCCTTGTTGTCCCAAATAATACAATTGACTATCTCAGGTGATGACGCGGAGTTGCATATTGCACCACCTGGGTTATAGAGGTTTGTCCTGTTTTTACTGAACGTACAGTTGACAATCTTCGGATTGCAACCATTATTATATATCCCACCGCCGCCGCGGCCTGAATTATTGATAAAGGTGCAGTTGGTTACATTCGGATGTGACGATGTTTGGTTATATATCCCACCACCGTCTTGTTTAGCCGTGTTGCCGATAAACTTGCAGTTGGTTATTGTAGGTGATGAATCGGACCTGTTGTGAATTCCCCCGCCGCTGCAAACACCGGTCTGGTTGGTATAAGCTGAGTTGTTAATAAAGTTACAGTTGCTCACATTGGGAGATGAGTTAGTGTAGTTATACATCCCCGCACCACCATGCGCGCTGCTGTTTCCAATGAATATGCAGTTTTTCACTGTCGGACTGCTCTGATTACAGTATATTCCACCACCAACATAGTTGCCGATGTTACCGCTGAATATGCAGTTTCTTACTGTTGGACTGCTGTTCACAATCTGCATCCCGCCACCAAGGTCGCCTTTGCCGTTTGTTATGGTAAAACCGTCCACAATTGAATTGGCATCTTCGCCACTGAAAAATAAAAACCCACGTCCCAAGTTCTCACAGTTTATAATTGTCGTTGCAACTATATCTGGGTCATTAGGATTCGTACTCATCAGTGTAATAGCCTTGCCCAAAAAGTCCAAGTCGCGATTATCCGCACCAGTGTAGATCCCCGGGTTAACCACTATAATATCATCATCGGTAGTAGTAGGAGAACTGATAGCGTCTTTGATGTTGTTAAAATCTGCCGAGGGGTTGGCTGTATTTGCATCTACGATGATTGTTGCCCCCATACAAGGAATAACTGACAGCAAGCAAATTAAAACGGAAATTATTTTGAATCTTTTCATCACTATCTCCTCCAACAATTTATTTCTCTTTCTACAGTAAGATTGCTAAAGATGGGTTTTTTGCCCTTATCCTGCAACTTATACATATTACCAGTATATTAATTTAACATGAAAATGTCAAGGAATAAATAACTCAAGCTTAGGGTTTTCTTGCAATCCCTCTCAACAATAAAACCGACCTGCGAACCCCCAAAACTCCCCGAGTAGGGCTCCGGCCTTGCGGCCTGGAACCTGTCGCTCACTTTCGTTCGCTCCCCATAGGGGCTCTGCCCCTCTGGCGTTCGCTTTGCTCACTGTCACCCCGACGACGTGGGAAAATCCTTTTCCCACACCCTTTTAGGGTTCGAATCCCCTCACCGGGGAAGCAAACCCAATGGAGGCGGGGGGATTCGAACCCCCGTCCCGAGATGTTTCAAGACAAGCTTCTACATGCATAGTCGTTTTATTATTTTTTTCGCCTCATTAAGCGCCAAACGAC
>Ga0114920_10001589_pt1 | contig 10496 bp, 6 predicted proteins | sample ChitaG_FD_88683 | JGI IMG/M metagenome (GOLD analysis project Ga0114920, IMG submission 88683) | Deep subsurface microbial communities from South Pacific Ocean to uncover new lineages of life (NeLLi) - Chile_00310 metaG | ecosystem: Environmental > Aquatic > Marine > Oceanic > Sediment ...
ATGGGCGCATCAAGGTATGTCGGTCGGGTTGCGGGATTGGCGGTGGCGCTGGGGTTGGGCGTGGCTGCCTTCGAGGGGGCCGGGGTGGTGTGGGCTGATCCGGGTTCGGGGTCGTCGGGGTCCGCGTCGAGTTCGTCGTCTGCGTCAAGTTCGGCTTCCAGTGGTTCGGCCGGCTCCGGCGGATCGTCTGATTCGAACGCCCCGGGGTCATCGGCTGAAGCGGACTCCACGGGAGCCGGTGGGTCTGGGACCTCGAGCGAGTTGGGTTCGGTGGACAGCACTTTCAGTGCACAGACCAATTCGAGTGACTCGACCGACGTAGATAATTCGAGTGGCTCGATCGACGTAGATGATTCGAGTGGCTCGATCGACGTAGATTCTGAGCTGGCTGCAAGCATTGCAGTGGAAGTTAGCGATCCGGTGATACCCGACTCGTTGCCTGTTGCCTCCGAGGGTGATTCGGCGGCGGATTCGCCTGCGTCGTTGGTGTCGGCGCCGTCAAGTGAAGCTGAAGCGAGCCAGGAGCCAGCTGTTGCGGCGCCCGGGGGTGGTTCCAGCGCGGTTGCCACGGTCGCGGCAGGTCTGCTCAATCCCGCGGATGGCGGGGATGGCCCGGCGTTGCCGGCAGAATCACCTGCCCATTGGGCCGCGGCGGCTGTCGCTCGCCGGGATATTTTACCAGAACCTTCTAGTACACAGTCGGTGGTTTCTCCGGCTGCGGCTACCTCTGAGGTGGTCTCGGCGGGTCTGTTCACCAATCCCATCAGTCTCCGCCAGCCGGTGGTGCCCATCGTGAAGAAAGGAATTATCCAAGGCAACATCGACGGCGTAAGTTCGCGAGGGTATGAGCTGACGTACACCGTCCTCGAAAACACGACGGAGGCGCAGGGCGGAAAAGTTGACCTCATTGACAGCACAAAGTGTCAAAGCCTCGTCCAATGTGCTTCGTTCTTCCCCGAAGAGCCCGCAAATTCCGGCGACTGGACATTCTTGCCCGACATCTCGTTCTTCACGGGCGGAACCGGGCAGTTCAGCGTGTTGATCGCCGAAAACACAGATTTTGACAAATTTTTGGCGCAGCTGCCTGTCGTGGGGCTGTTCACACCGTTGATCCTGGATGCCCTTCAACGGGTGCCGATCGTGAAAGATTTATTGGCGCCGCTGATCGGTTACACCAAGGTCGAGGAGGTGACCCTCGATGGTAGTATTCCGGGTGCCGTTTTCGGGGAGATCGCCTTCACTCAAAAGGTGACTTCCTTTGACGGCGTGGGGATCAGCACGAACTTCTTCCCCGCCTGCGATTCCGCGTGTTTCGGAGGCTTGGTTCCTGCTTCTTTCTCTGATAAGGCCACCATCCTCAACGGTCCGGGTTTGGGAGCTGCGGGCACTACTGCGGCTTTCCTGCCGCAGGTGAACATGGCGTACGCCCTCCCGAGTATCGAAAAAATCCGGGAGGAGGACTACAATTATGTCTCCTGGGATCCCCGTGGTGAGTACGATTCACGTGACGACGGCGCCACACTGCAGCTGGACAGTCCCTTCTTCGAGGGCCGCGACGTCAAGGCCATCATCAAATATCTCGTCGATAACGACCTGACAGCAGTAGAAGGGTTAACGCCAGACGGGGAACCCGATCCGTTGATCGGCATGGTCGGCGGCTCCTACGGTGGCGGTATCCAATGGGTCGTCGCCGCCATCGACCAGCGAGTCGACGCGATCGTGCCGGGAATCTCCTGGCACTCCTTAAACACTGCTCTCTACCCCGAGGATGCGTTCAAGACTGCGTGGGACAACGTACTCTATCTCGCTTTGACGGAAACCGATGCCGTAATCAACAGCCAGATCCCCCAAGCTATCCTCACCGGTAACCTGTTCGGCCGAGTCTCCGAGGCTGCGCAGGCGGTGCTGGCCAGCAGCGGACCCACGGTGCTAGTAGACCTCATCACCGCGCCGGCCATGGTGGTCCAGGGCGTCCAGGACGGGTTGTTCGTTCTGCAGCAGGCGAACGAAAACGCCAAGATTACCGCCGCCAACGGGATCGAAACCACAATGGTGTGGTTCTGCGGCGGTCACGGCTACTCGTTTTGTAGCGCCGATGCCGTCAAGAATGGCCAAACCGACACCATCATCGAGGGCACGATGGATTGGCTGGACCGGTATGTGAGGGGCCAAGCGTCTCCTGTAGCCCCGCGCTTCCAGTACTTCGATCAGAATGGAGACGGCTTCTCCGCTGCTCTCTTGCCGTTCGAGACCGGCTTCAGCGGCGATCCGATCCCCATCTCGGGCGAGAAACCCGCCTTCATGGGGTTCTTTCCGGGCATCGGCGGCTCGGGGCCGTCCAGGAAGGTTCCCTTTCCGGAGAGCATTCTGCTGAGCCGTACCACAGCTTCTTCGGCGTGGAACGCGGTGGACCTGGCATACACCCATCCCGAGTCGAAGCAGCCCACACAAGTTGTGGGGGCTCCGGAGGTGAGTTTCACCTATGCCGGCGTCGGTAACGCCAAGTTCCTCTACGGCCAGATCGTTGACGACGCAACCGGCCTGGTGCTGGGCAACCAGGTCCAGCCCATCCCCGTGACGCTGGACGGAAAGACGCGAACCGTGAAGGTGAAGCTGGAGAATGTGGTCTACACGATGGAGCCGGGGAGCTCATTGACATTGCAGCTGACGGGTTCGGCCACCGTATACCGGGGAGCCCTGCTCACGCCGGCTTTGGGTGCACTCACCGTCTCCGACTTGGAGCTGACGCTGCCCACCGTCGCAGACGGCGTTGCGAAATGGGTGGCGCCGCCGTGCCCTGGAAAGGATGCTGGGGCACCGTGGTGCGGCTAAGGCGTCCCCTAAGGGTGATGATGCTGCGACGCTCGATCGGCGGTGCAGCCGCCAACGCCGTCTGCGACGGTGGAGCTGACGCTGCCCACCGTCGCAGACGGCGTTGCGACCTTGGAGCCCACCGGCCCGTGACACCCGTGGCGTGACGACCTGAGGCTGGGCACCTGCTTGCCGGCGGATTCAGGTGCCTGCCGGCCTGGGCGGCATTGACCCCTACGATCACACCAGGAAACGGCATTAGGGGAGGCTGCACACTTGCCGTCAACGCCCACGAGGGAGCCGCCCCCGCCAAGGATGGGACGGCAGCAGCTCAACCCTTAGGACGCCTCGGCAACCAACGGTTCGCGCGCACCGGGTCCTGGCTGCCTATCTCTGCCACGGAATCCGCACCCGATTCCTTTTCGAGTGGCGGCGCGGCAGGTCTGTGGGCGCGGGTGCCGAGGCCCTGAGGGGAGCAGACTGGTCCGCGACTAAGGCTTGCAGAGCCCCGGTGATATCGGATGGCGTGCCAGTGAGGGACGCCTCCACTGAACTTTAGGAGTCGGTTCTGCGAGCCCGCTGTACGTCAGCCGTGAGACTACTCAGCGGTCAGGCGTATACAGGGCCTTGCCAGCCCCTTGGGGCCGCCCAGATCCGGCAACATCGTCGACACCTTTGGTAGCTACCCCGCGAAGGCAACCCGCGACATTTTGTCTGCGGGCACGGGAACTATGCGGGCACAGGAACTAAGCGTAGGAGACGACGATCTTCTGGGTGCCTCCCTGAGGAACCACGCACCCACGGTCCGTCACCCGCCCCGGCCGCCCCCTCAGCGAAGTTTGAAAATGCCAATTAGCCACTATCCGCAGAACCGTCCGCGGCTAGGCCGGGGCCGCCAACAAGCTCGATCCGAGACAGGCTCGAATTGCTCTACCCCGGAGCCATCGGCACACTGGGCAGGCCTCGCCCGCGCGGCAGCGCTGATAGCACTTCGGCGCGCCAGCCTACTGGACACCACCGTGCAGGCCCGCGGTCCCGCTGGTTCAGACGCGAATGAACTTCTGTTCGCCCACACCGAACATGCCGTCGACCGACAGGTCGACTTCCTCGCTGTGAATCCGGCCTTCGTACCAACCGTAGGGGGCGTAGTACTCGGCGAGCGAACGGCGCGGGCCGACATGTAGCTCAGAACGAACGGTCGGCGTGAATCGCACGTCGACCTGGCCCGACCCGTCCGCGTCCTGCACGATCCAAGTTTCCCACGGCCCGTCGGGTCGTTCAACGTGGACAGCGGGCAAGCGGTGGACCCGGTCGCCCAGCCAGACGGCATTTTCGTTGTAGCGCTGCGGGTCGCGCACCTGGTTGTCGGTCAGGTTGAAGCCCTCCAAACGGCCACCCTCGCCACGGCGGGCCGCGGTCACCCAGTCGTACTGCATGGGTGTGGGGTAGTCCCCGTGGTGATCGTCGAGGATCATGAACGACCGGTCGGGGTCGAACGCAATGAACTCGGCACCAGCACGAACCGAGCCGGCGAACGGCATCATCGTCTTGTGGGAGTACAGCGCACGATCGTCCGCGAACGGGTGGCAGATCACCAAGTGCCCAGCCTCTCCAGGGCCGCAGCGCCCGGCGCCGTGCAACTCCAGCGGCGGCAGGGCACCGCGCCCCGGATGGCTGGCGTCCACCGCGATAAGGCCAGTATCCATCTCGTTGGTGAGCTGCACCGAGAAGCGTCCTACGTGACCATGCGAGCGGGTGTGGTCCAGGCCACGCGCGACGTGCACCATCGAGGTTGGCACCTTGCACTCCCAGCGACGGATCGTGGCCGCATGCTTGTCGACGACCAGCACCTGCAGCAGTGAGATCGCCTTTGTGTCGTAAACGGCGCCGAGCACGAACACCGCATCGTCGCCAAGCTGAAAGGCCTCCCATTCCTTGAGCCGGGCATTGCGCGCGGCTCGCTGCAGGCGGCCACGAGCTCCCGTGGCCGTGACGACATCGAGCGGGTTGATCCGCCCGATCGGGCCGTTGTAGGTGCCGAACCGGTAGCGACCGTCGAGCACCAACTCGTCAGATGGCGGCTCGTGCGCACGCCCCGGGTCGGTGGTCGGCGGGGTGTCGGAGTCCACCGCCGGATCGTACCGAGACGGCCTACAGAATTCTCCGAGTCCGCAGACGGAGATCTGGCGGTAATGGCTTCGAATTGATGGCCTATCTATCAGGTCTCTATTAGGCCGTTCTCAGCTTCGCGCCGTAGCTTCAATAACAGCGAGATAAGAACCCCCCGATAAACTCGGCCCGTCACCAGCCCCCCCGGTGGCGGGCCGAGATCGTGTCTGCTGATCCCTCAGAAGCTCGCATGACTGAGGCCCTGCCCGCCAACTCCACCCCAATCGAACACGAATCCGCCGAACGGGAATGCAACGCTCAACCACGCTCAACCTTGGCAGCACCCTTCGATGACCCCGCACCCAGATGCTGCAACATCCATGAGCACGCGAATCGACGCGGCGACCCCGGCTCGACTTGCCGAGCTCGCTGATGTCGCCGCACGCACCTTTCCGTTGGCCTGTCCCCCTTCCGTCGCCCCGCAGGACGTCGCGGCGTTCATCGAAGAAAACCTGTCCCCTGGCCGGTTCGGCGACTACCTGGATGACCCCGATCACGCGGTGCTGACCGCAACCGAGGGCGAGCGAATCATCGGCTACGCCATGGTGATCCGCGGCTTCGCCGGAGACATCGACGTCGCGCGCGCTGTCATGCCACGCCCGGCCGTGCAGCTGTCGAAGCTGTACGTGCTGCCCGAGGCCCACAGCACCGGCGTGTCCACGACGTTGATATCGGCCGCGCTGCAACAGGCCAGCAATCTCGGTGGGGCCTGCGTGTGGCTCGGGGTCAACCAGCACAACCAGCGCGCGCAACGCTTCTACGCCAAGCACGGCTTTACGGTCACCGGCACCAAGACCTTACGTCTCGGCTGCCACCTCGAGCACGACTACGTGATGGTGCGCCCCGCCTGACCGGCCGCGGTCAACGCCAGTAGCCGCGAAGTCGCCCGCAGGTACTTCTTGCGGAAACCGCCCGCGAGCATCTCATCGCTGAACAAGGTGTCCACCGCTGCCCCGGAGACCATCACCGGGATACCGGCGTCGTAGAGTCGGTCGGTCAGCGAAACCAGCCGAAGCGCGACGCTCTGGTCATCGATTGGGTGCGCGCCGAGGATGAACACTGCGGTAACGCCTTCGATCAACGTCAGATACCGCGACGGATGCATCGTCGCCAGGTGCGCGCAAAGCGCATCGAAGTCGTCCAACGTCGCGCCGGGAACTGTGCGAGCGCGTTCAGCGACCTCGGCGTCACTCGGCGGGTGCGGAGCCGGTGGCAGGCCACGGTGCCGGAAATCGGGACCCTCGATGCGAGTCGTGGTGAATATCGAGGCCAACGTGTGGATCTCCCGCAGGAAATCTTGCGCGGCGAACCGGCCCTCGCCTAGCTGCTCGGGCAGCGTGTTTGAGGTGGCTGCAACCGAGACGCCACGTTCAACGAGCTGGGACAGCAGCCGCGAGATCAGCGTGGTGTTACCGGGGTCGTCGAGCTCGAATTCGTCGATGCAGACCAGCACGTAGTCAGAGAGCAGGTCGATGCACTCGACGAACCCGAACACTCCCGCCAGCTGAGTGAGCTCGCCGAACGTGGCAAACGCCCGCTTGAACTGTGGAGGCCCGGGAACCGCGTAGTACGACGACGCCAGCAGGTGTGTCTTGCCCACACCGAATCCACCGTCGAGGTACAGACCCACACCCGGCAGCACCTCACGCCTGCCGAACAGCTTCTTCTTGCCCTCTCGGCGCTGCGCCGCCTGCTCGCAGAACTGCTGGCAGGAATGCACCGCTGCGGCCTGTGACGGCTCGCCCGGGTCGGGCATGTAGGTCTGGAAGCTGACATCGGCGAACGTGGGCGGCGGGATCAACTGAGCGATAAGCCGCTCCGGTGTGACGCTGGGATGGCGATCGACCAGGTGCCCCACATCGCTTGACCCGTGCATGCAGGCACCTTAGCGGCGTGTTGTGATTCTGCGTATGTCTGCCGAGGATGACGGGGCCCAGTTCGCGACGCTCGATCGGATCGACCAGATCGGCGCGAACGGGCTCAGCCGGTACTACGCCTACCCCGACAACCTGCGGTCGTGCTGGGTGCGGGGCAACATGATCGCGTCTATCGACGGCGGCGCGACGAGTGGCGGCAAGTCGGGCGACCTGGGCGGTAACGGTGACCGTGCGTTGTTCGGGGCACTGCGTGAGCTGGCCGACGTCATCGTGGTAGGTGCGTCGACGGCGCGGGTCGAGAACTACTCCGGAGTGCAGTTCAGCGCCGCGCAACGGAAAAAACGACAGCTGCGGGGGCAAGCCGAGGTACCGCCGATCGCCGTCGTGACCCGCTCGGGCCGCTTCGAGCGCGACGCGAAGCTGCTGAACCACACCGAAGTCACGCCGCTGATCCTGACCAGCGCCGATGCGGTCAGCGACACCAGAGGGCGTCTCGGTGGGCTCGCGGAGGTTCTCGATGCCACCGGCGCGCACGCCGATTCGGTCGATTTGCGCGTCGCACTAAACCTTCTGGCCGAAAAAGGGCTGCTGCGTGTGCTCACCGAAGGTGGACCCGGCGTCCTCGGCATGTTTATCGAAGAGAATGTGCTCGACGAGATGTGTCTTACCGTGGCTCCAGTTCTCGTCGGCGGAAAGGCAGCACGCATCGTGACCGGGCCCGCCGAAGTGCGCACTGCGATGCAGCTCAGCCACGGGCTCACCGACGACGACGGCTACCTCTACCTCCGCTACCGTCGCCGCTACCCGCGCGCGCCCGGGTAGCTGAGTGACGCTGGTAAGTACTGTGGTCGGCATGCGTCGTCTGCTCCATGCTCTGCGCACTCACGACTCGAATGCATCTCACGTGCGCAACGTTGCCGCGCTGTCAGTCGTGGTCTGCGTCGCCCTGGTCGGCTGTTCGCCGGGCTTGGCGGCGAACCCCCGCTACGCCACCGACTCCGGGGCTGGGCCCCAAGGCCAGGTTTCGACCAGCGCGCCGACTGAGGGGCCTCCAGCGCTGGAGCCCCCCAAGAACGAATTGTCTTGGCGGAATTGCACATCACAGATATTCAGCGAGGCCGCGGTCGACCCGATCCCCGGCGTCTCGCTGGATTGCGCCAGCTATGACGCCGACCTCGATCCCATCAACGGCGCCAACGGGACCCTCAGCATCGGGGTAGTGCGCGCGAGATCCCCGCAGACACCGGGGGACGCCGGGCCGCTGGTGATGACCACCGGGACAGATCTTCCATCGTCTGTCCAGCTGCCGGTGTGGCTGTCCCGCGCTGGAGTCGATGTGCTGGACCAACACCCCATCGTGTCGGTGGATCGACGGGGCATCGGTATGTCAGGCGCACTGGACTGTCGCGACCTGTTCGACCGCCAGGAGATGATCGAGCAGGCCCAGTTCCAACCCGGTGACGACCCCGTCGCCAATCTCGGTGCGGTGGCGATGACGGCCACGACGAGCTGCACCGACACCATCGCCCCAGGGGCCTCGGCGTACGACAACTCCCGCGCCGCCGAAGACATCGAGCGCCTGCGCACCACCTGGGATGTGCCCGCGCTGGCGCTGCTCGGTGTCGGCAACGGTGCACAGGTGGTCCTGGCCTACGCCGGGTCGCACCCGAGCAAGGTGGCCAGGATCATCCTGGATTCCCCACTGCCGCTTGGCATCTCCGCGGAGGCCGCAACTGAACAGCGCGTCAAGGGGCAGCAGGCCGCCCTGGATGCGTGGGCGGTCCAGTGTGTGGCGACCAACTGCGTTCTGGGCGAGGACCCTAAAGGAGCGGTCGACACATTGCTGACCTCGGCCCAGAACGGCCGGGGGCCCAACGGTGCATCCGTTGCCGCGGTCGCCGAGGCCATCTCGACCGCGCTGGCTTACCCACAGGGCAACAGGGTGACTGCCGGCAACGAACTCGCACTCGCAGTGGCCGACGCCCGGTCGGGCAACACCGGCGGAATGAACGCCCTCATCAGCCGGGCCGAATCGCTGCGTCAAACCGACGGCCAGTTCGTCAACACCTGTAGCGACGCACTGAACCGGCCCACCCCCGACCGGGTCCGCGAGCTCGTCGTGGCCTGGGGCAAGCAGTACCCGCAGTTCGGCAGGGTTGGCGCACTGGACATGGTGAAGTGCCTGAACTGGCCCAGCGGCACCGTGCCGCAGGAACCCGAAGACCTCGAGATTCCGACGCTGCTACTCGGCGTGCGCAACGACCCAATCGTCGGCAACGAAGGCGTCGCCGCGGTCGCCGCCACTGCCATCAACGCCGGTTCGCCCAACCGGCGAGTCATGTGGCAGGGCATCGGGCACGGCGCGGCCATCTATTCGGCATGCGCGCTTCCGCCGGTGATCGGATACCTGGACTCGGGCGAGCTGCCCTCAACCGACACGTACTGCCCGGCTTGATGTAGGCCATGTCGCGGCAGCCCGGCTTCCCGCGTCCGGTACGGTGCGGACGTGCGCGATCTCGTACTGGCCCCGTTCCGGCCTCGCACCTCCCCTCCCAGTACCGCATCCGTGCTGCGATCGGTCCTGTGGCCGCTGGCGATCCTGTCGGTCATCCAGCGCAGCTACGTGCTCGCCACGAACGGCTTCATCACCGACGATTTCGCCCCCGTCTATCGCGCGGTCGTGAATTTCAAGCTCGGCTTACCCATCTACAACGAGACCTTCGACTACGTCGACCCGCACTACCTTTACCCTCCGGGCGGCACGCTGATCATGGCGCCCTTCGGCTATCTGCCTGTGGAGGCGTCGCGGTATTGGTTCATCTTCTTCAACACACTTGCCATTGTGCTGGCGGCCTACTTCTTGCTGCGGCTGTTCAAGTTCACCCTGGCCTCGGTGGCCGCCCCCGCGCTGCTACTGGCCATGTTCAGTACCGAAAACGTCACCAACACCTTAGTTTTCGGCAACATCAATGGACCTATCCTGCTGCTGGAGGTACTTTTCTTCCGGTGGCTGCTCAGCGGTACCGAGCCTGGCAACAAGAACCACCAGTGGTGGGCAGGCGTGGCGATCGGGCTGACATTGGTGGTCAAACCGCTGCTCGCGCCACTGTTGCTGCTGCCGCTGATCAATCGGCAGTGGCGGGCACTGGTGACGGCCTTCGCCATCCCGGTGGTGTTCAACCTGGCGGCGTGGCCGCTGATCAGCGACCCGACGAGCTTCGTGACCCGCACGCTGCCCTACATATTCTCGACCCGCGATTACTTCAACAGCTCGATCCTGGGCAACGGCGTCTACTACGGGCTTCCGATGTGGCTGATCATGCTGCTGCGGGTGATGTTCGCCTTGATCGGCGCGGCCTCGCTGTGGCTGCTCTACCGGTACTACCGCACCCGCGACCCGCTGTTTTGGATGCTGACCTCCTCGGGTGTACTGCTGCTCACGTCATGGCTGGTGCTCACCCTGGGCCAGGGCTACTACTCGATGATGCTGTTCCCGTTCCTGATGACCGTGGTGCTGCCGAATTCGGCGATTCGCAGCTGGGTCGCCTGGCTTGCGATCTATGGATTCACGACTATGGACCGCTGGCTGCTCGGGCACTGGCCGACCACCGGACGAGCCCTGGAATACCTGAAGATCAC
>Ga0114920_10001590_pt1 | contig 10495 bp, 9 predicted proteins | sample ChitaG_FD_88683 | JGI IMG/M metagenome (GOLD analysis project Ga0114920, IMG submission 88683) | Deep subsurface microbial communities from South Pacific Ocean to uncover new lineages of life (NeLLi) - Chile_00310 metaG | ecosystem: Environmental > Aquatic > Marine > Oceanic > Sediment ...
AGCTAATGGCTCTTGAAGAGGTTTTGGAGGGCGCGCGGGCGGCAAAAGCGAACGGTGCGACACGTTATTGCATGGGTGCTGCCTGGCGCAGCCCGAAACAGCGGGATATGGCGGCCGTGCTCGACATGGTGCGCGAAGTCAAAGAGATGGGCCTTGAGACGTGCATGACGCTTGGCATGCTGACGAATGAGGACGCCGCACAACTGAAGTCGGCGGGTCTCGACTATTACAATCACAACGTCGACACGTCAGAGAGCCACTACTCGAAGATCATCTCGACGCGGACCTTTGCAGACCGACTTGAAACGTTGGCACGGGTGCGGGAAGCCGGGATCAAGGTGTGTTCTGGCGGCATCCTCGGCCTTGGCGAGACGGACGCGGATCGCATCGATATGCTGGTTAGGCTTGCAAATCTTCCCGAGCATCCCGACAGTGTACCTATTAATATGCTGATGGCGATCGAAGGTACGCCGCTTGAGGGGGCCGAGAAGGTAGATGCAATCGAGTTCGTGCGGGCTATCGCTCTTGGTCGGATCATGATGCCAAAATCCTACGTGCGGTTATCGGCGGGACGGAGCGAAATGAGCGACGAGTTGCAAGCCTGGTGCTTCTTTGCCGGCGCCAACTCGATTTTCTGCGGCGAGCAGTTGCTAACGGCGAACAATCCCGGCGAGGACGCGGATGACGTGCTGTTCGCAAAACTTGGCCTCAAGGCTGAGGCCGGCGGGTAGGAAACGCGGATTGACCGAACAAGATGACAGCTCATTGCATCACCCAGTACATGCGCGTGGGCTTCAGGCCTTGGCCAGCCGCAACCGATTGAGGCAAGTCACGCATCGCGAAGGATGGGATTTCTCGTCCAACGACTATCTCGGACTCGCCTGTTCGCCGGAACTGCATGGCGACTTGATGCAGGCGATGGCGAAGGATGCAGCCATGGGATCGGGGGGATCTCGGTTGTTACGTGGCAATCACCGCGCGCATGTTGAACTGGAAGATGAGGCGGCGCGCTTATTTGGCACTGAAGCTTCGCTCTACTTCAGTAGCGGATTTCTGGCTAACCTTGCCCTGTTTTCGACGTTGCCGCAACGTGGGGACATCGTGGTGCACGACGCGTTGATCCATGCGAGCGTTCACGATGGGATGCGCCTGTCACGCACCGACGCCGTTGCAGCCGAGCATAATGACGTTGACGCGTTCAACGATGCGATTGTGCGCTGGCGGCGGGATGGGGGGACGGGTCGACCATGGCTGGCCGTCGAAAGCCTTTACAGCATGGACGGTGACACGGCGCCGCTTGACGATCTTTTCGAGGTGGTGGATCGCCACGATGGCGTGCTCGTCATTGATGAAGCACATGCGACCGGTGTTCTAGGCCCTCATGGCCGCGGTCTTGGCGCGCATCTCGAGGGGCGTTCAAATGTCGTGTCGCTGCACACATGCGGCAAGGCGCTTGGAATTATGGGTGGGTTGATTTGCGCGCCACGCGTGTTGATCGATTTCCTGATTAATCGCAGTCGGCCATTTATCTATACGACGGCCCCTCCGCGTTTGATTGCGGAGGTTGTGCGTTTGACGTTGACGCGTGTTCTTCAAGATGACAGTTGCGATGGAAGCAGCCGCCGGGACCAACTGAAACAACGGGTCTCGAATGCTGGTGTTGCCTTGATGGCGAAATGTGGTCTCAAGTCTACGGGGACACATGTTCAGCCGATTCTGGTTGGCAGCGACGAGCATGCAGTGCAGCTCGCTGGAGCCCTGCAGAAACGCGGTTTCGATATTCGCGCCATCCGGCCTCCGACCGTTCCTAAGGGCACCGCGCGGCTGAGGATGTCGCTGACGTTGAATGTTACCGACGAGATCCTATCGGATTTCGTTGAGGCGCTGGCACAAGAGCGGGAGCTGTTACGCTCATGAGCGGGCAGCGAGCTTTCGTTATAGCGGGAACCGATACTGGGATCGGGAAAACCGTGTTCGCGGCGGCTCTCGCCAATGCGCTTGCGGCCGACTACTGGAAGCCGATTCAGGCGGGGCTTGATGAACCAACCGATAGTGACGTCGTTGCCAGTTTAGGCCGATTGTCACCTGGACGTCTGCATGCGGAAGCCTACCGTCTGCAAACTCCGGCATCTCCTCATCTGGCGGCTGAGCTAGACGGGGTGGAAATCGATGTGGCGCGACTGATCCCGCCTGTGCACGATCGGCCTTTGGTCGTTGAGTTGGCGGGCGGGTTGCTGGTGCCGCTAACGCGAACTGTTTTACAGGTCGACGTTGTGGCCGATTGGCGTTTGCCGGTGATCCTGGTGGCACGTACGACGCTCGGGACGATCAACCATACGCTGTTGTCGCTCGAGGCACTTCGGGGTCGCGGTGTTTCAGTCACTGGAGTGGGCTTCGTTGGCGACCAAATCGTCGATATCGAGGAAACGATTTGCGCAATCGGTGGCGTTCGCCGATTAGGCCGGCTGCCGTATATTGAGCAACTGACGACGGCTTCTTTAGCGCGGGCCTTTGCTGCGCATTTCGATCTGGAGGACTTCCGATGACCTCCAAGTCGCCGGTCTGGCATCCATTCACCCAACACGCGACCACCACGGAAATCATCTCGGTGGCGCGCGGCTCAGGGGCATGCCTGGAGACGGCTGATGAAGATCTCATCATCGATGCAATTTCGTCTTGGTGGGTGATCACCCACGGCCATTGTCATCCGCACATTGTCGCGGCAGTCCGGGAACAGGCTGAGCGGCTGGATCAGGTGATCTTTGCGGGTTTCACGCATGAGCCAGCAGAGCGGCTCGCGCGCGGGTTGATCGAGTTGACGCCAGAGCGGCTGACGCGGGTCTTTTTTTCCGATTCAGGCTCAACGGCCGTTGAGGTGGGGTTGAAGATGGCGCTTGGCTATTGGCGCAATATCGGTTCGCCGCGCAAGCGTATCGTGGCATTGGAGCATGCCTATCACGGCGATACGATCGGTACGATGTCTGCAGGTGCGCGCGGAGTTTTCAACGCGGCTTACGAGCCACTGCTGTTCGATGTGACGCGGTTGCCTTTTCCGGCGGAGGACTGCGAGCAAGAGACGTTGGATGCTCTCGAAGTTGCGTGCCGGACGGACGCCGTCGCCGCGTTGATCGTTGAGCCGCTGATCCTTGGTGCCGGGGGCATGCTGATGTGGCGACCTGAGACACTGGCCGAAATGCGGCGCATCTGCGATCAGTATGGTGTGTTACTGATCGCCGACGAGGTGATGACCGGCTGGGGTCGTACCGGTACGATGTTTGCTTGCGAGCAGGCGGCAATCGTTCCAGACATCTTGTGCCTTTCCAAGGGTATCACGGGCGGCAATCTACCGCTCGCGGTGACGTTGTGCGCGGATCCCATTTTTGACGCACACTACTCGGAGGACCGGTCCAAGACGTTTTTTCATTCGTCCTCCTACACGGCGAACCCGTTAGCCTGTGCGGCGGCGCTCGCCAATCTGGAGATTTGGACGAGCGAACCAGTGCTGGCGCGGGTTGAAGCTCTTTGCGACATGCAGGAACGGCGCATCGCGCGGCTTGGGACGGACAGCGCATTCACCAACGTGCGGCGAATGGGGACGATCACGGCGTTTGATATCGATGTGCACGATGAGGGGTATCTGTCGGAAGTCGGGCCAGTGCTGCAACACGAATTCCTCGCCCGAGGCGTCCTGCTTCGGCCGCTTGGCAACACGGTCTACGTGATGCCACCATACTGCATCACGCCTGATCAGATGGATGCTGTCTATTCAGCCTTGAAACACGGTGTTGATCGCGTTCTGTCCGGGAAGCGATCATGAGCCGCGGCGTCGAAATCCTTGGCCTCGGGCATTACGCGCCGAAGCGCGTGGTCCTAAACGTTGAGATCGAAGAACGGCTCGGCCTCGAAGCGGGATGGATCGAGCGGCGCACGGGTATCGCCGAACGACGTTGGGCGGCAGAGGACGAACGCCTTTCGGATCTGGCCGTCGCCGCCGGCGAAATGGCGTTGAGCCGTGCCGGTGTGACGCGCGGTTCGGTCGGCTTGGTGTTGTTAGCAACGTCGACACCCGATCACCTGTTGCCGCCAACAGCTCCACTTGTCGCGCACAGGCTTGGGCTCGAGCGGGCGGGTGGCATCGATCTGACTGGTGCGTGCGCTGGGTTTCTTTATGCGCTGACGCTGGCGGATTCCTTCGTGCAGGTTCACGACGCGCAAGTGCTTGTGATTGCCGCCAATATTTTGTCTCGGCGGATCAATTTGAAGGAGAAGGCGAGCGCCGTGCTGTTCGCGGATGCTGCGGGGGCGATGCTGGTCGGGCCGTCGACTCGCGCCGATGCGGGTGTGATTGCGGCAGAACTGAAATGCGATGGTGGCGGATACGATCTCATTAAGATCGCGGCCGGCGGCAGCGCGGTTCCCTATGGAGCAGAGCTCGAAGCCGAAGACGTGCTGATGTGCATGTCCGATGGGCGTGCGGTTTTCCAAAAGGCGATCTCGATGATGACTGAGACATCACGGGCGGCGTTGACGAGAGCTGAGCTCAAGCCTGGCGAGGTTAGGCATTGGGTGCCCCATCAGGCCAACGTGCGCATTATCGAGGCGGTGCGCCGGGGGCTGGAGATTAATGAAGAGGCTGTTTGTTCAAGTGTTTATGCCTTTGGAAACAGCTCTGCGGCGACCATTCCGTTTACGATGTCAATTTTGTCGGACCAGCGTTGCTTTCAGGATGGCGATCGCGTGTTACTGTGTGCAGCAGGAGCCGGGATGAATGGCGGTGCTGTCCTGCTCGGCCTTTGACCCGCCTTACGTGGGGTTCCGCGTTACGGCTCTTGGGTGCCTATTGTAGGAGGTTTGTTGGATGGGGATGGATCAAGACGCCGCCGCGGTTGCCGAGGTGCTCGCCGCCAACGAACTGTTTTACGATGCGTTTCGCTCTGGCGATGTGGCGGCCATGGAAGCGCTCTGGTCGGAACGCGATGATGTTTCGGTATACCATCCCAACTGGCCCGGAATCACGGGTCGGGACGACGTCATGGCGTCGTGGCATCAGGTCATGGTGCTGAGCGAGCCGCCCGCGATTTTTTGCTCAAACCCGATGGTTATCCGAAGGGGCCGTGTCGCTATCGTATTCTGTACTGAGGATATCGAGGGCCACGAAATGACGGCCAGCAACGTCTTCGTCGATGAAGGCGGGGTGTGGCGGATGACCGGTCATCATGCGCGGCCATTGTCGCTCAATGGGCAGAATACCGCCGAGGACGATGCCGGCGACGGCAGTGACGGCGACGACGCTGTTTAGGGGCCGGCCCGACGGCGCGCCGACCGGCTTTCAAATCGGTTACCAGCGACCGCCACCATTATCGTCACGGAAGCCTGCGCAGATGTCCTGAACCCTTGGATCGTGACCGATCCATTGGCAGATCTCCTGCTTCTTGCTGGGGTTTTGGCGGATTGCCTTTGCTGAGACACTGCTACCGTATCCGCGTGCGACTTGCGCCAGGTAATTGTCGCCGCAATACGGAGTGGCAATCGAGTTCCCCTGAACGATTTGGAAGGGGCCCTTGCAGCGGATTTTGGCTTCGGCGGGTGTGGGCGCGGTCGCGGACACGGCTGCGATTGCGACGATGGCGGATAATGCGATTTGTGTCTTCATGTGTGACCTTCATAACCGGAATGTACGTCAATGCCGGTGATGCTCTATGTGCCAGGTTCGTGCAACAGCCTTGCGCGGTGTTCTGGCGGGCGCAAGTGTTCAGCTGGGCAAATTGGTTCATAGATGCGTTACGAGAGGTGCGACTGCTGTCGGTCGAAAAAGTCGCCAGAGCCTAAACGCAACGTAGCAGGAACGCTGCTTGCACGGATCGCGCGCCCTGGCTCGCGCACGTCGCCCGGCAGGATGACGTCCTTGACGCGTATCTCACCGATTTCGACACCGAGTTCGGCGGCGCGCTTGCCGACGTACTCGCGCACCTCGCCGTCGATCGTGTCGCGGGAGGCGAGGATATCGTCGAGCGTGCGGGTGGCGACCGCCTCGCGGATGGCGAACTGCACCATACGGTAAAGCGTGCCGGCCACGTCGCCGGACGCAGGTCGACCTTGCCGACCTCCCAGAAGGCGTAACGGCCGGGGTTCAGCTTTTCGTGCAGCGCGCCGTTGACGAACAGCAGACAAACCTCGTGGGCTTCGACCAATACGCGGTGGAACAGCGTTTTTTGAAAGTTGCTCAGCCGGTCGATGATACGATCGGGCAGGCGCAGTTGAGTACTTGCATCGATGCGCTCGACATCGACTTGCGTCAGGGTCTTCCAGTATGCGCGCGTCATGTTGGGGCGCACGACATGGAACGGCTCACCGCCGAAGGAGGTGATGGCGATTTCGTTGGCACCGGTTTGCACGATCTCGAATTGCTCGGCTGGCGGAGGATTCGGGAAAACTGCAGCGGACACCCGCACTCGGTGCAGCTGGGCGGGTCGTCGATGAACGGTGGCGGCGCGAATGCCGATGTTCAGTGCCGTCATCTGGTTTGGCAACAAGTTTGTTGTGACCGAGGCCAAAAGATTGTCGCACGGGCGGTGACGGGCCCACCTAATAGGCTTAATACTCCGGCAGTGCAGATGAGATTTGACAACTGGGGGCACCATGAGCCGTCTTGCCAAGCCGGTGGAACAATTGCGCGAACGTTACGATGTGATCATCGTCGGTTCGGGCTATGGTGGTGGCGTTTCGGCGTCGCGACTGGCGCGTGCTGGGAAGAAAGTCGCCGTTCTCGAGCGCGGTAGGGAGTTCGTCACAGGTGAGTTTCCTTCGCGGTTCCCGGAGTTGCGCAGCGAGCTGCGGATCACGAGCCGCTCGATGACGTCGGGTTCGCCGACGGCCCTTTACGATCTACGGATCGGTGAGGATATCCACGTACTGGTCGGTTGCGGGCTTGGTGGGGGTTCGCTCGTCAACGCCGGTGTTTCGCTGCGCCCTGACCCGCGTGTCTTTGGTGACGAAGTTTGGCCGGGACAGTTGCGTCAGGATGGTCTCCTGAATGACGGTTATCGCCGGGCTGAAGCTTGGCTGCGTCCTTCGCCACACCCGCGGGCCGGTGGATTTGAAAAGTATCGGGCGATCGCGGGGGCGGCCGAAACGATGGGCTGCCAGATGCGCAACACGCCGGTTGCCGTTAGCTTTGAAGATAACGTCAATCCCGCTGGACTGCATCAGCCGGCGTGCACTTCGTGCGGGGACTGCTGCTCGGGCTGTAACGTTGGCGCAAAGAACACCGTTGCGGTGACATATCTGCCGGACGCCGTGCGGCACAGTGCAGAGCTTTTTACCGAGATCAAGGTTCAGCGGGTTACCAAACGTCCCGATGGTGCCTGGCAAGTCGAGGCACGACCGTCAGGGAGCAAGACCAATGGCAAGGGCGGTGGTGATCAAATACTGCTTGAGGCCGACGTCGTTATTTTAGCGGCAGGGACGTTAGGATCGACAGAGATCCTACTGCGCTCGGCAGAGGCGGGATTGGCGGTATCCGACCGTCTCGGTCAACGTTTTTCGGCCAACGGGGACATCATTGCGTTCGGCTATGGGGGTAGCCAAGTCGTCAATGCTATCGGTGTCGGGCACCCATCAAAGATCGAAGGCTTCGAAGTCGGCAGTTCGGTGACGGGGCAATTGGAGTACCGTGATAGCGATAATCTCAATTTGGAGTATGCGGTGCAGGATGGAGCGATGCCGTCACCGATCGCGCCGGTTCTACCGGTGATGTTCCTGCCGAACGGAAGGCTCCTGGGCGCGGTGCAAAGTTTGATCAAGGGTGTCTACAAGGGCCCGTTCGCTCGGTTGCAGACGTTTTTTGCCGTCTCCCACGATAGCGCCTCTGGCCGGTTCGCGTTGGACGGCGACCGTCTCAATTTGAGTTGGCCGGGAGCAAAAGACGAACCTGTCTATGAGCGTCTCGGCGCGGCCCTGTCGAAAATTTCAGAGCATGTTGGAGGCAGCTACGTGCAAAACCCACTTGCGGGCACGGTAATGGGCCAACAACCGGCGACGGCGCATCCACTTGGCGGTTGTGGCATGGGATCCGAACGCGGTGATGGTGTTGTAAATCACAAGGGGCAGGTGTTCGATGCGGGAGCGGGCCAAGACAGCACGGCAATACATCGCGGACTCTATGTCATCGACGGTTCGATCATTCCGCGTTCGCTTGGGGTAAATCCGCTACTGACGATCACAGCGCTGGCCGAGCGGGCGATGCTTCACATGCGTGCCGACTTCGGGCTGTCATTTGATGCAGAATCCGTTGGCACGGAAAGGGCTGCCGATGTAACCGCGCCAGGTGCGGTTCAATGATTGGCGCTGCGTGCAGCTTTACTCGATCTCCTTGAGGATTCGGTAGACGCTGCGCTCGCTGATTCCGAGCGTTCTTGCAATGTCCGACCGATTGCCCTTGCGGCGTTCGGCAACGATGCGCAGATAGGCATTTCGCACCTCATCCAAGGTTGGTTCGTTTGTGAAGCGCAATTCCACCCGGGACTTTGGATTGGATGCAACCGCTCTGTCGGTGACAGTTTGCGGTAAGCCGAGGTGCTCGACCTTGATATCTTGCTCGTTGCGGGAGGCCAGCAGGGCGCGTTCGATCACGTTGCGCAATTCTCTCGCATTACCCGGCCAGTCATACGTCTGTAGTACGGCGGCCGCCTCCGGTGTCAGCACCTTGTCGATCTGTCGATCAAAGCTGCGTGTTACGATAAACAACTCAGCGATCTCAACAATGTCATCACGCCTGTCGCGGAGTGGCGGGACGTCGAGGACTAATGCCGACAGCCTATAATAGAGATCACGACGAAAGCTGCCGTCTTGCGACATCGCAAACAGATCCCGGTTGGTGGCCGCCACGAACCTTACATCGCAGGCGATGTCCCGCGTTCCACCGACACGCCGAAAGCGACCCGTCTCGATGACGCGAAGAAGTTTAACCTGTTGTGATAACGGCAGGTCACCGATCTCATCGAGAAACACAGTTCCGCCTTCGGAGACCTCTACGAGGCCTTCCTTTTTTTGATCCGCGCCAGTGAAGGCTCCGCGTTCGTGGCCGAACAACTCGGATTCAAAAAGAGTATCTTGAAGGGTGGCGCAGTCGACCGCTGTGAAATTCGCTGCGCTGCGAGGACTTGCATCGTGAACCGCGCGGGCAACGAGTTCCTTGCCGACTCCGCTTTCTCCCAAGATCAACACGGTTGCTTGGCTTGGGGCGTGCAGCTCGATCTGTGTGCGAACTTCGCGCAGTCCTGGGCTAGACCCAATTAACGTTGGCGTCTTACGCCTAGCCTCATCCCGGAGGAATTCGTAACTGCGGCGGATTGAACTGGTTTCCAACGCGCGTTCGATTACGGCCTCAAGCGTGTCGGGATTGATGGGTTTGATCAAATAATCGATGGCACCGGATCTGATGGCGCGGACCGCGTCGTTGATCGAACCGAAGGCTGTGATCACAATGACTGGAGCGATTTCCTTTAGTTTCGGAAGTTTTTCCAAACCGTTCGCATCGGGCAATCGGACATCGAGCAAGATTAACGAAGGCTGCAGGTTTGCCAGTGCCGTTTTTGCCTCGCTCCAACTTTCGACACCGGTGACCGCATAGTCGGCGCGCTCGAGACGCTGAAGTATCAGACGACGTAGCGTGACGTCGTCCTCTATCAGCAATAGGTGTTTAGGTTTCGGCGTCATGGTACTCAACTCCAGCATCGGCGCAGGGAAGCCATACCGTGAAGCAGACACCGGACTGCGGTCTGTTCTCCACGGCAATACGGCCGCCCCAGCTTTCGACCGCGCTTTTGGTTAGCGTCAAACCTAGTCCGGTGCCGCGAGAGCCGTCGGCACGTTTTGACCAAAACGGTTGGAATATCATCTGCAAGTCTTCTGGCGGGACTCCATCGCCGGTATCAACGAAATCAATTTGTATCTCATCGTCGATGTTTCTGGCGGTCACGTTAAGATCGCCACCGTCGGGCATGGCATGAAATGCATTTTGAGATAGGTTGATCACGATACGCCTCAACTCTCCATCCGAGACTTCTGCACGCAGTCCGGGAGGCAAGTCGAGTTTAATACGAACATTTGCTTTTTCAGCTTCCGGCGCGATAAGTCGCAGTGTTTCGGATATTGTCCCGCCAACGTCGACGAGTTCCAACGCGTCGGTTGCCGGTGTCGACAGCTTCAAGAGGCTGCTGGTGACGGATATGCAGCTGTCAATTTCATTCTGAGCGACGCCGATGTATTCACGCGCGTTTTCCGACTGACCATTGACACAAGCAGCTTCGGCCTCCGACAAGGCGAAGCTGACCCCGCCGAGCGGGTTGCGGATCTCGTGGGCGACGCCGGCGGCGAGCATTGACAGTTCGGCAAGCTTTTGTTCATGGGAAGCTTGGATGTCGGCGTCAAGATCGCGAATGGATTCGACAACGCCCCAAACCGTCGTGTCGCCCGTGGGGATCCTGATCCTGGC
>Ga0114920_10001591_pt1 | contig 10494 bp, 6 predicted proteins | sample ChitaG_FD_88683 | JGI IMG/M metagenome (GOLD analysis project Ga0114920, IMG submission 88683) | Deep subsurface microbial communities from South Pacific Ocean to uncover new lineages of life (NeLLi) - Chile_00310 metaG | ecosystem: Environmental > Aquatic > Marine > Oceanic > Sediment ...
AGTACATGAAACATATTTATTTTCTATTGGTTTATATGCTATGCCGAGTCGAAACAATCGTGGCAGAGGATCTGATGCACCGGCGTCTGAATACCTTATATTAGGACCGATATTGTGCAGAACCGTGCCAAGCGAGAAGTTGGGAAAAATCTTGTATAAACCATTAAAATCAAATGCCCAGGCAGATCCTGTCTCATCGCGAGGCCAACCCCATGGAACCCACATACCATACTGCTGTTTAATAAATTTCCAACCGATGCCAAAAGATAGATTATTTGAAATCCTTTTTGAATAATTTATTTTTAGTGCAAGGCGCCAGACAAAACGTTCACCTAAATAATTCCCAAACTCATCCCGAGCTTCAATTTTCCCAGGCGTAAAGTAAATTGCATCAAAACCCCATGCTGACTTAGACATCGGATAAGCTAATCCGCAGTATACATAGTGCATATCTGGAGACAAACCTGGTTGATAACCACAATAATTCATAGTAATCTTAGGTGATTCAAAAAATGCAAGTGCTGCTGCATTGTAGTAATTTGCCGATGCATCATCACTGATTGCTGTATATGCATACGCCATTCCTGTTGCATTTGCTGTTGGCGGAATCAATAAAAAAGTTGCACCTGGACGTTGCGCAGCAAAACCACAGATAACCAATATCATTAACACTAAAATAATTCTCTTGAAATTCATATAAAATGGTAGTCAAATTACTTGGTCTGTCAAGATTTATAACAGAAACTTGGACACATCGTTTAATAGACATTTTAGGAAACCCTCACCCCTTCCCTCTCCCTTAAAAAGGGAGAGGGGGTACTAATTGCTAAATTTCCTCTCCTCTCTGAGGAGAGGAAAAGAGCCTGCCCTGAGTCTATCGAAGGGAAGCAATCCCCTAAATAAAGTAAACCGTTGAAAAAACATGATATTGCTCATTCGAAGTATATTGAGATTGCCACGCGAATCCCGCCAATTGGTGGAATTCGCTCGCAATGACAAGAATCATGATGCCATAGAAAAACAATATTGATAATGCTTTACAAAAAGTGGAGGGATTCAACCAAATGCAATATTGACAAATATTGTTTTCTGAATATAATTGTATTCTATGATTAAGAAAAAGGAGGATAATGCCGACAATTAATCAATTAATTAGAAAGGGCAGGAAAAAAGTGTTGTCCAAAAGCAAGGCTCCGGCACTGCAGAAGAGTCCTCAGCGCCGCGGCGTCTGCACAAGGGTTTACACAACAACACCTAAGAAGCCTAACTCTGCCTTGCGTAAGGTATGTAAGGTTAGATTGACAAATGGTTTTGAAATTACAGCCTACATCCCTGGTGAAGGACATAATCTGCAAGAGCATTCAATTGTGCTCGTCCGGGGTGGTAGGGTCAAAGACCTCCCTGGTGTCCGTTATCATATTGTTCGCGGAAAGTACGATACTGCCGGAGTAGAAGGTAGAAAGAAGAGTCGTTCTCTCTATGGTGTGAAAAGACCGAAAGAAACACCGGCAACTTCTTAAAGGAGATTAAATGGGTAGAAGAAGAAAAGCACAAATAAGAAAAATCCAGCCGGATCCAAAATATAACAGTATTTTAGTAAGTAAATTTATTAACAATCTGCTTTGGGATGGTAAAAAAAGTACTGCTCTGACAATTTTCTACGGGGCATTGAACGTTATTGAGAAACTTACCAAGGAAGATAGTCTTACAATATTTGAAAAGGCACTAAATAACGTGAAGCCCGTACTCGAGGTCAGACCACGAAGGGTTGGTGGTGCAACTTACCAAATACCTATGGAAGTCAGACCGAACCGCAAAGAAACCCTGGCAATAAGATGGCTTATCAAAGCAGCACGTGCAAGGTCTGAATACCGTATGGAACAAAGGCTTGCACAGGAAATTATTGCTGCAAGCCGTAATGAAGGTACGGCTATAAAGAAACGAGAAGAAGTCCATAGAATGGCTGAGGCAAACAAGGCATTTGCTCACTTCCGTTGGTAAAGAAGCTTGAATACAAAACTGGAAGATGCAGCCAACATTGTTATCAAAAATTGTCTCGGTATAAAAAAACATGAAAAAGTCGTTATTGTTACAGATAAATTTTGCCGCACTGTAGGCTTTTCATTATGGAATGCGTTAAGAAAATTTACAGATCCCATCATAATTGAAATTGTACCTCGAATCATGCACGCTGATGAACCACCACAATTAGTTGCAGAAATTCTAAAGTACTGTGATGTATTTATCATACCGACGAGCCGTTCACTCACGCACACCAGTGCAAGAATAGATGCCAATAGACTCGGTGCAAGAGGTGCCACTATGCCTGGAATTACTGTTGGGCTTATGGAGCGATCATTGAATGCTGACTATCGAAAAATTGCGAGAGTAACAATTAAAGTTGCAAATCTGCTATCTAAAGCAAAAAAAGCTCTAATAAAAACACACACAGGAACCGCACTGGAATTGGATCTTTCGACAAGAAAAGGTCACGTCGATACAGGTATTATCAAAAAATCTGGGCAATTCTCTAATCTTCCTGCCGGGGAGGCGTATATTGCACCTATTGAAAACAGGAGCAACGGCAATGTTGTCGTTGATGGTTCTTTTGCCCCAATTGGATTTTTAAAAAATAAAGTAACTTTAGAAATAAAAAATGGACAGATTGTAAAATTAAAGGGCAGCCAGAAGCTAAATGCGGTTTTCAGAAAATACGGAAAAAAAGAAAGGACCCTTTGTGAACTCGGTATTGGTACAAATCCAAAGGCAAAAATTACCGGGAATGTTCTCGAAGACGAAAAAGTTCTCGGTAGTATCCACGTTGCATTTGGACATAACCTTGGTTTTGGGGGCAAAAACAAAGCAAAAATTCATCTTGATGGTGTTGTTAAAAAACCAAGTGTCTGGATTGATGGAAACTTGATAATCAAAAAAGGCAATTTTTTTATTTAAGTATATTTTCGATTGGTTAATTTTTTATTCATTCTTTTAATATCTAACACTCCGATTTCTAAAATCGATTTTGTCGGCAATAAATCCATTAACAATAAGGACCTCATAGAAGACATTTTATCCAAAGAAAACGAAGAATTCAACGATGTTAACATTGACTTTGATACTGACCGAATATTACGTTTTTATGAAACGCAAGGCTTCTTTAATGTAGATGTTATACCTCATGTCGAATCCACAGAAGAAGGTGTGGAAATTACCTTTCACATTGAAGAAGGTGAAAGACCAAAAATAGAAAAGATAATTGTAAACGGTGAAGAAGAAGAAAAACTAATGGGTTTTTTTGAAATAAAGACCAATGATTTTTTTATTGAGGAAAAAATAGTAATTACTGAGGACAAAATTAGGAACTATTATAAAGACCGCGGATATCCTTACGCAGATGTGTTATCGTCCACAATGCCTGATTCAGGAAGGTTGATTATTAATATTGAAAAAGGAACATTATACTACATCAGAAATGTTGTAATAAAAGGACTCAAAATATGTAAATTACAGGTCGTACATCGAGAAATTATATTAAAAAGCGGCGACAAGTTCAGCAAATCGAAACTTCTCGATAGCCAGCGTCATATTTACGGACTCGGTTTTTTTGGTACAATTACTGTTGATATTTTAAAAAACGAACCCGACAGTATTGATTTAATATTTAGAGTCAAGGAATTGAAATCACGTGTTATAAATTTTGGTATTGGTTTATCTATCCCCCTTAAGTTTTTAATATCATTTGGTATTGAAGAGCTAAACCTATTTAATGTGGGACATCGTTTTATGATTCAACCTTCATTCAGCACCAACATAGAAAAGGAATGGGATGCAAAGATAGAAGGAAGATATATTATTCCACATGTTACAGCACTACAACTGACGATTTCTATATTACCCTATCTATGGTTTGAAGAAACAGAATCCTTTACGCGAAACACAAGGGGCAATGAATTCAGGATATCCAAAGTAATCACGAAGAACACCCAGGTCAGTATTGCCAATAAATATAAATACGTTGACCTGCGAGAAAAAATCGCATTACCAGATACAATAAAAGGTATTACAAATAGTGTCAAACTTCAACTCATGATAGAAAATCGCGAGGAATTTTTTAATCCACAAAGAGGCATATTTATTATGCCGCTCATTGAATATGCTGGTGGAATATTCGGCGGAGCAAACGATTTTATCCGTCTCGAGATAGAAAATAGACTGTATCTTCCGTTGTTTAAGAACACCATAGCCCAGAGACTAAAATTGGGTGTCATAATTCCAACCAATGGTGTAGCAATTTATGAAAAATATTATATTGGCGGACAGTACTCATTAAGGGGCTATCCCGAGAAATCAATTGGACCTGATTCAATAGCACACGAAAAATACGGCAACATAATTGGTAATTATAATGTTGAAGCCAGAATCGCTCTACCTTTTAATTTTGGCCTTGTGGGATTTTTTGATATTGGATACGTAGATAATGAAATATATTTACTCAACTCAGACTTTTTTAAAATGAGTGCTGGATTTGGAATACGTTACTACACACCAATTGGCCCTGCGCGTCTTGATATTGGATTTCCACTAGCCAATGGACAGGGTAGAGAAATATATCTTGGTATCTACCATATTTTTTAATATATGAAGAAGTTTATATTACCTGCAATAATTGTACTAATCATAATCGCAGTTTATATTGTGATCAAAACAGTTGACTTTGGAGCATTAACAATTGTTTTCCTGGAACGAACTGCTAATATAGATATCAAATATAAAACTATGGAGGGTAATCCGTTTCGCGGTTATAAGATTGAAAATTATAACGTAAAATTATCTGAAACAGACAGTGTCTACGGTAAAATTGCTGACATCACGTATCGATTTGAACCATGGGGCTTTAGATTACCACACTTATTCGAAATAAACCTAATTGAACCAACAGTTAGCATAAAAAAGAAAACAGGTACTGGCGAAAAAACAAAGTTTAGTCTCCCGCGGCTCAATTTAGGATTGAGAATAAATTTAAAAAATGGTAAGGTACTTTATAGAAATGAAAAATTGTTTACAATTGAAGCAATTTCAGGCCTTGTGTTTATTGACCTGATCGGGCCAAAAATTTATTTAAGTACAATAAACCTCTCATTCAGAGCAAAGAAATATCCTGTTTCTATAACAAGTGCAAATCTTGATTTGACAATAAATAATAAAAGGATTAAAGCAAATTCATTTAAAATAAAAGGCAAAGGTATATTGCTTCAAGGAGAAGGTACATATTCATTTAAAAACAACCAGGCATCACTTAAATTTGAGAATGCAAAATTAGTTATGCAGAAATTCGGAATTCATAAAGGTATAATTATGTTTTCTGGAAATGTTGAATACATCAATAACAAACTTTTGCCAAAAATTCACGGCACTGTAGAAGGATTTGAACCAGTTGAGCATTTTAATTTTGAAACAAATGTTTTTGCAGATACCATCTGGGTAAATATATTTGACGGCGAATTAGCAGGCGGTCGCGTTTTCGCACAGGTCAAGGTTCTTAATTGGAAAATTTGGGAATTTGAAGCCAATTTCAATGAAGTGAATATAGGAAAATATTTAAATTTTCACGAATCCATTTTAGTAAATGGATACATGAAGTATAAAGGAAAAAATTATATCGGCATTATAAAATCTCCAACCGAATATGAATTAGGTTTTGATTCTCTACTAATATTTGCTTCAATTCCAGAATCTCAAATCTGTTTGGATTCACTTTTTATTATAGACGACAGAAAGATACTTGAGATTGATGGCAATATCTACCCCAGTTGTGATATTAATATTAACTTTAACAATTTCGATCTGGAAAAACTTACGAAATATGTGCAATTAAAAGGTAAATTAGAAGGCTATTGTCATTTGCAAGGTGATTTAAAAAAATTGAAAAACGTTCTTATTACATCTAATATCACAGGCATTGATTTTGTAAAAGGCGATATTGCAGTAAAAGAATTCTCAATAAATAGTAAAAACTTTGTGTTTGGTGAGCAATCCGGGTATTTGAAACTCGCATTAGAGAAACCATCATATAAAAATCAATCTTTAGAGAATATAACTCTCTTTTTAGAGAATCACAATATTCTATTCGAGGCGAAAGGTCAGGATGATAATTTAAAAATTAGTGGTATACTTGACAAAGACTGGGGCGGTGCAATATCATCTTTTTACATCAAGTATAATGGAGTCGAAACAAAAAATACAGCGCCGATAACATTTGACATCCCCAATAAAAAACTTGGTAAAATTAATCTCTCATTTATTGATGGTACATTAAAGGGAAATCTATCACCACTGAATCTAAGTCTATCAAATGGTAACCTGACAAAGCTTGGCATATTATTGGGTTTGCGGGAGGATATAAGTGGCAAATTAGAATTTTCATCGGCCGAAAATAAACTTACAATTGATGCACAGGAGATTAACTTCAGGGGTCTTAAAAATGGTTTATTGACTGTACAAGGAGAATATAAAAATAAAACAATCATTGTAGAAACGCTCAATGTATCAGATGAAAATGGTCAAAATCTTCATGCCGAAGGTCTATTTTCAACTGAGAAATCTTATATAAACGTAAAATTTAATGATTTTGGAATTTGGGCATTATGGTTTTTAAATAATTTTTTAGATAAGCCGGATGGTCTTATGAATGGAGATGTCACTTTTCAAGGTAATTTAAAAAACTTTGAACTTACTGGTGAGGCTGAAGTAATTAACTGCTCCTTTGGTTTGGATGTCATTTCTGCAAAACTTGATTCGCTAAGCAGCAAAATCAAATTTGATAATAATCGAATAATTTTCGAATCTGCAAAAGGACAAATTTCTACATTAAGCCATTCCAGATTAGCAAATTCAAATGGTGCAGAAATAAGTGCTGGCGGTATTGTTACATTAGAACCACGTTTCGGAGTTAAAAATCTCAACTTTGACGTCAGTTTTAAAGATGCACCTCTGCAGTACCAACCGTTTGTCTATGGCATAGGTAGTGGAAATTTTTCCTTTGGGATAAAAGATAAAGTAAGTTATTATAATGGCAATATTACGATAAAACAAGCAACTGTACCAATAGATTTTGGTTTAAGGATCAAACCGAAAAAAAATGATGGCAATGATGAGTGGACAATGAACATAAGAATTAAGGGTGAGAGGAACATATGGCTAAGAAATCGCGATGCTGATATTGAATTTGGCGGTGAAATCTATATTATAAAAGAACAAGGGGAGCCATATATATCAGGAATCATGAAGACCCACCGTGGTAATTATTACTGGCTGAATCATGTTCTTTCGATCACCCAGGGACAGATTACATTCATACCAGAAGAAAAGATCGATGCAGAGCTTGATATCTGGGCAGAATTGGATACACGAGAAAAGGTCCCTGGTAGAAATACACCAATAACAATTAAATTACATTGCTTTGGTACTATGTCAGAACCTATATTCGAATTCTTCACAGATCCGGATGGACTATACAGCGAGCAGGATATTATGACATATTTAAATTTGAATATAAGCTGGCGCGAACTCGAATCAATAAAACAGGGTGATTATGTCGGTAAAGTACTACCTCACGGTCTTTTATCATGGCTTGAAGGTGATGTATCACGCCGGATAAGAAAATATACTGGTCTTGATTATTTCAGGATCGAAACACCGTATTTTGAACCTGAGCTTAAAGCAAAATTAACTGTCGGGAAATATGTCTCAAGGGACATATTTATTACCTACACATATGAGATAACTTCATTTTCGAATGAATTTAATGTAGAATACTTTATCGACGATAAAAATGAAATACTGATAAGAAGGGACGAAGAAGGTGAATATAGTTTGCAGTATCAATATAGGATAAGGTTTTAAACAATGCAGTATCACTTCGTTCGCAGGATCATTTCATTCGCAGGATCGCTTTGTTTCTCGAAGGACTCGAAACAAGCTCGCCCCGTTAAATAAAAAGAGGATTTACGATATACAAAGGAGAAAAGTTTAACAACTAAATTAATTTGGGTAAGGATACCAGAATTTTTGTATTTAACAGGGCTCGCAGATTATGTACCTGTGGTAGATTCGCAAAGTTTTTATTACGAGTTCCGGCAAAGACGGAACGATACTGCGTTTCCCATCCTCATTTACTATTTGGTATTCTCCGTTTCTCCTTGTCACCGTTTCTCCCTTGCTCAAAATAGTCTTGACATTCAAACTGATATAATTATAATGAATGTTATTATATATATGATGGAGGTTTTTGATGCATAAAGTCAGTCTTATGGTGCTGTTGTTTAGCGCCTATCTTTTTGGTGCTCAGCGGCCGGGTGCAGTTTTTCTTATGATCTGGCCAGGAGCGAGGCCAACCGCGTTCAGTGGTGCGTTTTCTGCAGTTGCTGATGATGCAACAGCCTGTTATTATAATCAGGCAGGGCTTGCATTTATTGAAAATACAACGGTTACTCTCCAGCATGCCAACTGGTTGCCCGGTCTTCAACCTGACATGTATTATGAGTATGCTGGTGTTGCAAAACCGTTTAAAATAGGAACCATGGGTTTTAATGTAATCTATCTTACTACTGGAAAAACAGAGGTTGTTGACGAACATGGAACATATCTTGGTGAGTATACTACCTTTGACATTGCGGTCGGATTAAATTATGGGGTTAAGTTGAATCCTAAGACCGGTTTAGGTTTAGGTTGGAAGCTTATCTATTCATATCTTGTGCCGGATTGGGTATGGGAGAGGATGCCGGGATTAGGTATAGATCAGGGTGGTACTGGTATAACCTATGCTTTTGATACGGGTGTATTATATAAGCCCTTTAAGTTATTATCGGTTGCTGGAGCCCTTCAGAACATAGGACCCAACATAAGTTATACCGAAAGTGGTTCATCAGATCCGCTACCTTATACATTGAGAATGGGGTTGAAATTGGAGCCGATTAATTCAGAGATTATCCGTGTTGCTTTGATTGCTGATGTAACAAAGATCCTTGTTGGTATGTTTGCCCAGGAAGATAATTCATTTTTTGAGAATGTCCAGTATGAGTTTGAAGAGGCGTGGAAATCTATTGGATTAGAAATTGATTATTATAATTTTATAAAACTACGGGGTGGATATTTTCTTGATAAAGAAGGTAAAAGAGAAGGATTTACCTTTGGTGGTGGTGTGCAAGCAGGTGGTTTTTCCATTGATGTCGGGATTGACCAGTCAATATACGACTTCCCAACAACAAATCGGAAATTCTCTTTTTCATATCGCTTCTAATCCATCTGTAGTGACGATAGTTCATATTCATTCCTGAATCATGATAGAAAAATGGGGGTTTAGTTGAATAAAATGTTTGCCTTAATTATGCTCGCTGTTTTTATGTTTGGTGAGCGCTTAACAATCGTAAGAAACAGTATGGTGCATATACCACAGGAACCACCCAATGCTAATCTTACGTTGAATTTAGTGGGTGAAAGTGGTATAATACAGAGTATGCCGGTGCAACGATACCAGCCGGTCAAGCTATTCAGAACATTCGAGATGCCACGGCCAACAAAAGGAAGAGCTGTAAAGAATGTTCTTGTTCTAAGAGTAGAATTTGTCGAAGATGAAGACTCCTTTACTACGGGCAATGGTAAGATGGATACAATCGGTTTTAATACACCTGATAGTGGTCTTTTCTATGATCCGCCCCATACAAAAATCTATTTTGAACGTCAGATGCAATTCTTGAGTAATTATTATAAATGCAATTCATTTGGCAATCTTGAAGTTACCTGGACAGTGAAACCTGACCAAGAAACCGAATCTTATCAGCTGCCCCATAAAATGAGTTTTTACAGTGGATTTGACCATTATGACGCAAGTACTGGCTTTGTATATTATAATACGTATGCAATGGAGATGGGCTTGGTTCGAATACTCGTTGGTGCAATTGCCGCAGCAGATATGGATGAAACCATAGATTTTTCTGACTACGATGATATCATCATTTTCCACGCAGGTACACTCATGCAAACAAGTCTAAATTTTTTCCGTTTTTGTGATATACCATCAGCAACAATCCCTTCAGGAGCACTTGAATATTATCTGGGTGTTCCCTATATTCTTGCCAATGCCGGAACAGATACAATCTGGGGTGCAGGAATAAACTCTGAAATGGCAAGGGTGGATGAATATATGGTCGGTAATATAGGAACTGTTGTGCACGAATTCGGTCATACTGTTGGTTTACCAGATCTATACGATGTTTATGGCATGTCTAATGGTGTTGGCGCCTGGGGTTTAATGTGTACAGGTGGATGGGTTGGTGATCCCAGTGCTGGCGCACCTGAAGGTGTTATTCCCGCAAACCTGAGTGCCTGGTCAAGATATACCTTAGGTTGGGTTAATCCTTTAGTAATAACGAATCCTGAGACCCTCTTAACAATCCGTTCTTCAGAGATCGATACATTGCAATACGGAGTAGCAAA
>Ga0114920_10001592_pt1 | contig 10491 bp, 8 predicted proteins | sample ChitaG_FD_88683 | JGI IMG/M metagenome (GOLD analysis project Ga0114920, IMG submission 88683) | Deep subsurface microbial communities from South Pacific Ocean to uncover new lineages of life (NeLLi) - Chile_00310 metaG | ecosystem: Environmental > Aquatic > Marine > Oceanic > Sediment ...
TGATTGATCTGACTAAGCATAAGGGTGAACATCCACGAATGGGAGCAACCGATGTTATCCCTTTTGTACCGATAAGTAATGTCACTACCCTGGAATGTGTTGAAATGGCTAAGAGATTAGGAAAACGCATTGCTGATGAATTGAAGATTCCGATTTACCTTTATGAAGCAGCAGCAACAAGACCGGATAGAGAAAATCTTGCTAATATAAGAAAAGGTGAGTTTGAAGGTATAAGAGATGAGATTGAAACAAATCCGGATCGTCGCCCAGATTTTGGGGAGCCTAAGATTCATCCAACTGCAGGTGCCACAGTAGTTGGTGCTCGATTTCCGCTCATTGCCTTTAATATTAATCTTAATACCTCTGATGTTTCTATTGCTCAGAAAATTGCAAAGGCAATAAGATTTGGGGGTGGTGGCTACAGATATGTCAAGTCACTTGGTTTTGAGCTGAAGGGAGAGAATCTTGCCCAGATATCCATTAATATGACGAATTACACAAAAAGCCCTTTACACAGAATATTCGAGACAGTTCGGCGCGAGACGCAGAGATATGGTGTCAGTATAAAAGAATCTGAAATTGTGGGACTTGTTCCTGAAAAAGCATTGATTGATACTGCAATATACTTTTTACAGCTTGATCGCTTTAATGAAGACCAGATTCTTGAATACAAGCTTCATGGTAAGGGTGGAAAACAGTCAATATTAGATTTTCTACATGTTTTAGCACTGGCAAGACCAACACCGGGTGGTGGAAGTGTTGCTGCACTGCAGGCTGCATTGGGGACATCACTTTTGTCTATGGTTACAGGAATAACGCTGAGAAAAACAAAAGATAAGGAATTAAAGGACTTCCACGGATTTTTAAAATTAGAAGGGTATGAATTCTACAAGTTTATTGAAAAGGACAAAAATGCCTTTGATAAAGTGATGGAGGCGTTCAAATTACCAGAAGAGACTGAAGAAGACAAAAAGAAAAAAAAGGATGCAATCCAGAACGGCTTAAAAATTGCTGCACAGGTGCCTTTTGAGGTTTGCAAAAAGATATTGTTTATATATCCTTATGCCAAGATATTGGCTCAGAAAGGATTGAAAAACGCAATATCTGATGTAGGTGTGGCTCTATATTCCTTGCATAGTGGATTTATGGCTGCCCGTGTTAATGTATTAATTAACCTCAATTCAATAGTTGATACAGAATTCAACGAATCTGTTAAGATAGAGCTTGATTCGTTCAAAAAACAGGAACAAACTTTTTATCAGGAGATTGAAAATATCTTCTTGACAAAGTTATGAAAACAGTTATAATTTTTGAGGTAAAGGTATAATGGAAGTGGATTTATTAAATAAAGGAAGAGAGTATATACAGGAAGGGAAATTTGAGAAGGTGCAGATTATTGTTCGGCGTGCACTCAGGGAGAATCCTAATGAAGCAATGGCTTTAGAACTTTCAGGGGATCTCATTTTAAAATCTGGAAAGGCTGAGGATGCAATCTATCCGTACGAACATGCTAGTAATAGTTATACAAATAGCAATCAATATGCCGAGGCGATAATCTGTCTGGAAAAAATCATAAAGATTGATAAGTCAAATAGTGAAATCTTTACGCGCCTTGCTGATTTATATAGATTTTATGGCTTGCAGAATAGATCGATCAATACGATGCTTGAACTCTGCTCATGGGCGATAGATAATAACAAGGATGCCTTTTTTGTTTCTGGTTTACGAAAAATAGTGGAATTGCAGTCCAAAAATCTTGCTTTGGGAGTGTCTTTTGCTAAAATTCTACTTTCGATTGGGCGAACAAGTGAAGCCAGCGATGAACTGAACAAGCTAAAATCACTTGCTGAAGAGGCGGGAGATGAGAATATGCTTGAAGAGATTGAAAAACTTCTTCTGCAACCTGACGGCGGTGAAGAACTTGATCCAAAAAGTCGTGTAGAGCTTGGTAATCTGCTTTATGAAATTGGCTCAAAAGATGAAGCAATTGTTGAGTTTGAGAAAGCTGTAAGTGATTTGATCGAAAGTGGTGAAACTAACGAAGCTATTAATGTATTAAACCGTATTGTTGAAATTGATCCTGATAACACATCAGCAATTGATAAAATCAAGGAGTTGAAGGAAGAGACCGAAAAAGAAGAACCTGAGGAAGAGGTTGTAGAAACAGAACCTGCAAAGGAAGCTACAGAGATTGAAACAAAGCCTGAGGAAGTTGTTGAAGAAATGCCTTTGGAAGAAGTCGAGGAGATTATTGGAGAAGTTATTCCTGAGACAAAGGAAGATGAAGTTGTATCAGAAGCAGCACCAACAGAAAAAACAGAAGAAGAAACTGTAAAAACACCGACAACAGAAGAAGGTTTGGAATTTTTCCAGGATTTGAGTGAAGAAATTGAAGGGTTTATTGCTGCCACCGACATCATTGAAGAAGAGGCATCTACGACTGCTGATAAGGAGAAAGAACCGGAGCAGACACGAGTTGAGGAAGTGCCTCATTTAGAAGGACAGATTGCTGATATTGAATTTCTGCTAAAGGAAGATGAAATACCTGCACCCCCAAGTTTTGAAATTGCCCATGAATTTGATGATTTTAGAAGTAATATTATTTGGCAAGAGGAAGATGCGAAAAAGAAATTAGGTTTGGCAAAAATGGCTTTTGCTGCTGGAACGTATGAAACGGCGCTTAGTTATGTTGAAGCTATTACAAACAACAAAGAAACCTGGCCTTTTTCAATAGAAATAGAAGGCGGGGCACTTATACGATTGAGACGTTATAGCGAGGCAATGAAAATTCTTGCTCCCTCATTGCTTCTTGAAGAGATTCAAGAGACACAAAAGGTAGAGTTACGTTATTTGCTTGCTGCTGCCTATGAAGGTTTGGGCAATTTTGATAACGCCTTGAGAGAGATAGGAAAAATCATAAGTATTAACCCGAACTACAAAGATGTTAAAGAGATTTATACATTAATGGGTGGAAAAGAGTTAGTATATGAAGAACCTCAAAAAGTAGTTGAAGAAAGCTTTGTAATCAATGAACAGGTGTCACCCACACCACCAGAACCTGCAATAAAACCTGTTGAACCAGCACCTGTAGAAACTGAAAAGGAACTGCCTGCAAAAGAATTATCTGAAGAAAAACCGTCTGAAGAAGAAATATCGCCAGCTATTGCCAAAGAGATTCCCAGTTCTGATGAGAGAAAAACTTCGGAAAAATTGCCAGAAGAAATACTTGATGATGAGAAAATAGAGGGTGAGAACATTGCTTTTCTCTAAAATGGGAGGATAAGTGGGATACCAGGAATTTTACAGCTTTAAAGATGAACCATTTGCTAATCATCCTGATCCGAAATTTTATTTTAATTCTCCTCAGCATGCCCTGGCGCGAGAATATTTAATGCATGCAGCACGTGGAACAAGGGGATTGGCAGTACTTTTAGGTGATATTGGAACAGGTAAAACGACTCTGTCGCGTAAAATATTAAGTGAATTGTATTCGATGGGTAATTACCAGGTTGGATTAATTGTTTTAACCCATTCTGACTTTGTTTCAGGATGGCTCTTTGCAAAGATCGCAAACCTGCTTGGGCTAAGGGATTTTGGATCTTCCACAACCGAGATAATAAATCGAATATCTCGACGACTCAATGAGATATATCGTCGAAACGAAAAAACTGTTATCATTATTGATGAAGCAAACAAGATTAAAAGCCCCGAAATATTAGAGGAAATAAGGGGTTTGTTGAATCTCGAAATTGCAGATACCAGATTAATTTCTTTTATTCTCAGCGGTTTGCCTGACCTTGAGTCATATCTTGCATCAAATCGTGCCCTACACCAACGTATTGCAGTTAAGGTGAAATTGAAATCTATGGGTAGTGAGACTATAAGGGCATATATCAATCATCGTCTCAGTATTGCTGGTGCAACCCGTGATATTTTTTCGCCACGCGCAATTGATCTTATTTGTCGCTACTCAGATGGGAGGCCTAGACTTGTAAATATCACTTGTGACAATGCTTTATTAGAAGGATATGTTCAGAGAAAGCAGGATATTGATGAACCTGTAATAGAACGAGTAATTACAAATTTAGGATTAAAGCTTGAATAATGTCTGAACTTGGTGAGGTGAAAAGAAAGGTTGCTGAGTTTGAAGCAATGGGCGATGAAGAAAAAGCAATAGCCGAATTAGAAAAGGCAATCCAAGATTTTCCTGAGGAGGGTTCATTATTCAATAAACTTGGTGATCTGTATATAAAGACCAATCGGAAAGCCAACGCTCTGACAATATACGAAAAGGGAGCCAGGGTTTTTAAGGAAGAAACATATTACCCAAATGCCATTGCTTTATGTAAAAAAATTCTGAGGCTCAGTAAAGAGCAAGTTGGGGTTTATGCATTATTGGGTGAGCTTCATAAAGAATTAGATCAGCGCGGTGAAGCTGCTAATTATTTTTTAGAGTTCGCCGAGAGGAAGATGAAGGAAGATGATCTTGAATCTGCCCTTAATGCCTATAATACGATTAAAGAATTAGTGCCAGGCAATCCAAAAATTCTCGAGACAATTTCTGCTATATATGAAAAAGTTGGTAAAAAAGAAAAAGGCGCAGAACTTTTAAAGGAAGCACACGCAATAGAGAGCAAACGGGGAAAATTGAGAGAGGCGATTGAGGCGGAAGGTACCATTGAGGTTGAAGAGAAAGTAGAAGAGAAAACCACTGGTGCGAAAATCGAAGAGGAAAAAGAGGAGTTTGAAGAAGACCTCGACATTGACGAAATTATTTCTCCTGAGGTAGCAGAGTTATTAAAGGATGATAGCAGATCAGCGATAGAGGAAGAGGTTGTGATAGAGGAATCACTCGAGGAATTGTCAGAGATTGATAAGACAATTGAATTGGGGAATCTATATCAAAATCTGGGTTCTGAAGAAGAAGCAATAGACTGTTTTCGAAGCGCTGCAGAAGAGGCATGGAAAATAAAGGATTATGATACAGCGTTAACTTTGAATAAAAAAATCGCTGGGTTGAGACCTTTTGATTTAAGATCCCGCCAGCACATGGTTGAAATGGCCAAAATCAAAGATGATAAAGAACTACTAATTAATTCTATGCTCGACTTAGCTGAATCATTGAACCGCAGAGATGCAAAAAGTGAAGCAAAAGATTTATATAAGAGAATTTTGAAGATTGATCCAGAAAATGCTACTGCAAATGAAATGTTTGCGGCATTTGAACAACCTAAGGATTTCGTTGACCTGGGTGAGGTTTTGAGGACCGAATTAGCTGGCGAGAAAAAACCCGATAGTCTCTATAGCATTGAAGAATTAATATCACAGTTTCGGCGAGAAGTTTTCGAATCAGTTGGAGAAGGAGACTTCCACTCACGCTATGATCTTGGTGTTGCCTACAAAGGGATGGGTCTTTATCAGGAAGCAATTGAGGAATTTGAGATAGCTGCAAAAGATGGCGAACTTAAATTTAAGGCGCTTGAAATGATTGGTTCATGTTTTTTAGAACGTGGTAAGATTGAAGACGCAATTAAAGTTTTAAATGAGGGACTTAAAATAACAAATCACCCACGACGAGAATATTTCGGTATTCATTTTCTTCTTGGTAACTGTTATGAAAAGAAAAACAAGATGAAAGAAGCACTACAATGTTATTATAACGCTTATAAGATTGATAAAACAGTTCCAGAGCTAACGAAAAAAGTAAGTAAATTCACTGCTATATTGAAGAAAAAGCTTAAGATGACTAAAGCAGGAAAGCTACAGAAGAAAAAACCAGATTTAAAATCAGTGAGTACAACACGTAAAGTGAAGACTAAAAAATCAAAGATTACTTATTTATAATGGAATAGATATGGGCTACGAAACTTTTTATAAATTAAAAGAACATCCCTTCAGTTTTTCCACTGACGAAAAATTTTATTATGATTCGCCACAACATTCAAAAGCATTGGTTAAAATATCTCATGCTGTTGAAACTGAAAAGGGATTAGCACTTCTTATTGGTGCTATTGGTACGGGTAAGACCACTTTATCAAGACGCCTATTGGATCAGCTTATAAACAACGGAGTAGAAGCAACTCTATTAATAATTATACATTCAGAGATTACCTCTTTATGGTTCTTAAGGAAAATAGCCTTAATGTTAGAAACCCCTGTTGAGTCTGAAAATAAGATAGAAATAATTACTGCGGTTTACCATCGCCTTCTTGAAATCGCTGATGAAAATAAGAAGATTGTAATTTTAATCGATGAAGCCAATATGCTACAGAGAAAAGAGATAATGGAGGAGATAAGAGGTTTGCTTAATCTTGAATCAGAGCGTGGTAAACTATTAAACTTTATTTTATTCGGTCTGCCAGAAATGGAAGATTATTTGCGACTTGATCCGCCTTTGTATCAACGGATTGCTGTCCGTTGTGTCCTTGAGGCGTTTGATGAGAAAGCAGCTACTAGCTATATTGTTCACCGTCTCCGTGTGGCTGGGCGTTCTATACCTTTGTTTACTAAAGAGGCGATGAAGAATATATATACGTATTCAAAAGGCATTCCTCGTACAATAAATGCAATATGTGATAATGCTTTGTTGGAAGGTTTTCTTCTGAAGAGAAACATAATTGACGAAAAAATAGTCGACGACGTAAGTTACGATCTCGGGCTTACATCAAGACGAAGTTGACTAAAAGAAATTTGGGAGCAACTTCCTTTTTTACACAAAATCAATGCTATGCTGATCTTCACATTCATTCAATATATTCTGATGGTTCGTTAGCCCCTTTTGAAATTATAAAAGTAAGTAAGGGATTACAACTTAAAGTAATCTCCATAACTGATCATGATACTGTATCTGGTGTGGAGGAGGTGATTGCATTAGCTAAAGGTGAAATAGAAGTTATTCCGGCAGTCGAGATGAGTTCAAATATTGGTGATTTAGATATCCATATCTTGGGTTATTATATTGATTACAAGGATGCTGATCTACTTGAATATTTAGAATCTTTTAAAAAACATCGTGTTAAAAGAGTAAAAAAGATTATACAAAAATTATCTTGCGATAATATTAAGCTTGAGTTTGAGCAGATAAAGGTGGTTGCTAAAAATTGTTCGTTAGGAAGGCCACATATTGCCGAAGTTCTATTGGAAAATGGGTATGTTAAATCAGTAAGCGAAGCATTCGCAAGGTATCTTGGTTACCATTCGCCATATTATGAGCCTAAAAAGAGTGTTGATCCCAAAGAGGTGATGCAGAAAATAAAAAAATGTAAAGGCGTTCCTGTAATTGCGCATCCAGGAATCACAAAGGATGAACAAATTCTATATCAATTAATCATGGATGGTGCTTTAGGCATTGAGATATGGCATCCAGATCACACCTTAAGATATCAGCAGAAATTGTCTGAAGTTGCCTTGAAAAATGGTTTATTAATAACTGGTGGTTCTGACTATCATGGCAAACGAGGCGGTTCTGCTCGGATAGGCATAACCGGCTGCAGCCAGAAAGAAGTGGAGATGCTCAAGAAGTGCAGGGATAAGATGATCAAAGGCAAAGCAGACATGGTTGATCGTTCTACGGCATAGCGACCAGCCCCGTGAAATACAAGAAATTGTATGTGCGATTATATTAATTTTACTATTAAATTAGTATTTTCTCTCTGTTGTAAATCCTTTGGTATTATTTCACGGGGCCAGTATGGTTTTATGGTGTGGTCTTAGGGTTAAAAACATAAAAACCATAAACGTAAAACATCCAACGATACGGGCGGCGATGCCAAATAACGATAACTGTGGAATTTTTTGGCATTTGTAATTAATATTTAGGTATTTACCCCGTTTAGATAGTAAACATCTAACGGGGTTTAGGTGTTTAGGAATTTAGGTATTTTATTGTACGAGGAGATTTTATGAACACAGATGAAATAAAGGGTATACTACCACATCGTCCGCCATTTTTATTTGTGGATGAGGTTTTAGAGATTGATGATAAAAGGATTGTAGCAAAAAGGAATATTCGGGCTGATGAGTATTTTTTTGCTGGACATTTTCCAGAAGAGCCGATAATGCCTGGTGTTTTGGTAGTTGAGGCACTTGCACAGACAGGTGGGGTGATGCTATTGCGTAAATACAAAGGAGCAATTCCACTTTTTATGGGGATTGATAGAGCAAGATTTAGGAAAATTGTTCGACCCGGTGATACGCTTATAATGGAAGTGAAATTATTACAGGAACGAGGAGGTATTGTGAAGGTCTCTGGTGTAGCAAAAGTAAACGATAAAATTGTCTGTGAAGCAACTATCATGGCAGGCATAAAAAGATAGATGAATTAGCGAATTGGTTAATCAGTGAATTAACTAATCAATGAAAGAATATACTATTAGCAAAAAAGCAAGAATTGATAAATCGGTAATTATTGGTCCTTACTCCATTATCGAAGAAGATGCAGAAATCGGCGCTAATAATAAAATTGGCAGTTATGTTATTATAAAAAAGGGAACAATTATTGGGAACAACAACAATATCCATGCAGGAGTACAAATTGGCATAGACCCACAGGATTACCATTTTGAGGGTGAACCCTCAAAATGTATTATCGGTGACAACAATGTAATAAGGGAATATACAACGATCTCAAGAGCTACAGGTAAAAACAAGAAAACGGTTATAGGCAATAGTAATTTCATTATGACCTATGTGCATATCGCCCATAATACTAAAATCGGGAATAATACAATTATATCAAGCAGTGCCCAACTTGGTGGCTATGTTGAGATCGATAATTTTGTTAACATCGGCGGTCTTGTTGGTGTTCATCAATTTTGTCGAATCGGTAAATATGCAATGCTCGGTGCAAAATCCTATCTTAATAAGGATTTACCACCTTATTTATTAGCAAGGGGAAATCGAGCAAAAGTCTATGGCGTGAATATTAAGGGCTTACAGCGTAATTCATTTTCCCATGAGGAGATTGAGGATATTAAAGATTTATATAGAATTATTTATAATTCATCTTATAATTTAACTGGATGTATTAAAATCTTGAAAGAAAAAAAGGCTATGAATAAATATGTTGGAGAAATATTAAAATTTATTGAATTGTCAAAACGCGGGATACTTTTAAAAACGTTATAAATAACGTTTTTAAGCTCCAAGCTCCAAATTCCAAATAAATTCAAAAAATAAAATTTAAATATCTCAAACTACAATATTTTTCAATTTAAATGTTTTGATTTCGAAATTAAGATTTATTCCCCCTTTTTGAAAGGAGCGGGATTTAGCCGAGCAGTAGCGTGGCCTATCTTAATTTCTTCTTATGACGGTCTCTTTTACGTCTTTTCTTCAATTTATGTTTTTTAATCTTTTTTAATTTTCTTTTTCTTCCGCAAGGCATATAATAAACCTCCTTAAAAATAATAGATACCTAAATGCCTAAACCCAGCTCGTTTACAACGGGCTGGGGTAAATTCCTAAACCCCGTTAGATGTTTACTATCTAAACGGGGTAAATACCTAAAGAGTCAAAATATTGAAGCAAATATTCAAATTTTTCTTATTATTAGATTATACAAAAAATTATGCAGAAGTCAAGTGCTATTTCCAGTAGCAAGTTAAAAGGCAAAAGTTAAAAGTATAAATTAGAATTGACGAAAAAACTAAATTACTTTCTAAATCAGTAATATGATTGCTGAATGTTAGATTCGCAAAACACGAATACAGCTTCCCCTTTTCTCCGTTTCTCCTTTTCTCAATTAGTGCCATTGACATCATCTTTATTCAGAATATAATTTGCAATGTTATTACTGTTTATCTTTGCTCAGGCTGTATGCAATTTAGAAGAAAATATTTATACAATAATTAGTGAAGATTGGCAGTTAAAACCAATGGATTGTTTTATGCAGGGTGTAAACATTGTGTCATATCCACCATTTAACGTTGTGCCACCAGTAGCATTATATATAAATGGGGAAGAGGATGTTGCCAAACAGGGTATTATCGGCTTTATTGGTAACTATGTTGCATTATTCCCATTAAAGTACACAATAAATCGCCAAAGACCCGGGGGAGAGCATGAAAGATGGGATTCATCTTTTCCATCAGGCCATACAGCATGTGCTTTTACCCAGGCTGTGATATATTCGCACCATTACCCAACGTATAGGGTACCTCTTTACCTGTATGCAGCGGTCGTTGGTTTTTCAAGAATCTATCTGCGCAAGCATTACCCGACAGACGTGATTGGTGGTGCAGCACTGGGTTTGTTAATAGGGTTGCTAACAGTTAAATTAATGGAGTAGACAATAGACAGTAGTCAGTAGACAGTTTAACTGACTACTTATGTACTGTATTTATGTTGTCTAAGAGCCCAAGTCCTTTCTTGTGCCATTTACCACTCGCATACCAGATTGTAATTATTATAGTTTCAATACTATAGGATATAAGTATTGCCCACCATACACCGGTTATACCCATTCCTAAATTTTGTGAAAAAAGAATTGCA
>Ga0114920_10001593_pt1 | contig 10485 bp, 10 predicted proteins | sample ChitaG_FD_88683 | JGI IMG/M metagenome (GOLD analysis project Ga0114920, IMG submission 88683) | Deep subsurface microbial communities from South Pacific Ocean to uncover new lineages of life (NeLLi) - Chile_00310 metaG | ecosystem: Environmental > Aquatic > Marine > Oceanic > Sediment ...
GCAAGGCGTCGGCCCATGAAGCTGTGGTCCTCCACTGCGAATGGGCCGTAACGAAGCAGATGCGGTGAGATCGGCTTGCCATTAGGTAAAAAATGCCGATTAATATAAATAGCTTCTTTTCGAAAGAGTCTTTATCATAATTTACAGCAATATCAGGAACTTATCCTGATATTGCTGTAATTGCAGAATGTATCGGCATTTTTTATGAATAATTAAGGTTAATTAAGGGGATCAAAGATGGTTAAAGACGTATTGAAAGAGCTTGAAAAAGACATGAAAGCTTCAATAGAGCATTTTAGAAAAGACTTAAGCAAGCTGAGAACAGGACGCGCAAATTTAAGCCTTTTCGAGGATATAAAAGTGGATTATTATGGAAGTTTGACACCTGTCAATCAAACGGCAACTCTTGCGGTTCCAGATCCCACTTTGATTACAGTACAGCCCTGGGACCCATCCTTATTAGATACTATTGACAAAGCAATAAGAAGTGCCGACCTGGGCCTTAATCCCATTAACGACGGCAAGATGCTGAAAATTCCGATTCCACCGCTGGATGAGGAAAGAAGACAAGAAATGGCCAAACACATAAAGAAAATGTTAGAGGATGAGAAAACGGTTCTACGTAATATGAGAAGAGATAGCAAGGAGATGATTGAAGAATTGGAGAAGGAGAAGGACATTACTGAAGATGATAAATTCTGGGGTTACGATAAACTCAAGGAAGTAACTGACGAATACACAAAAAAGATGGAAGACTTCGCGGCGGCTAAAGAAAAAGAAATTTTAGAAATATAAAATTAATCTTATATTTTGAAATCTCTGTAGGGGTTTGATTTATCAAACCCACCTATCTCTTATTCATTTAGGGATTGATTTTTTAAGTAAGGTGGGCTTGATGAATCAAGCCCCTACATTTTTTTTAATCAATTGCTATCGATTCCTGTTTATCTGGTGGCTTGATGAATCAAGCCCCTACTTTTTTCTGAACCAGTTTTCAGTTGTCCCGAATTTTGTCCTTATAACGGCTCCCCAGCCCATTATGCTCAAAAAGAAAGAGAAAAGGGCACCGATAATGGGAAGAAAAGTGATGATGCTTACAAGTATCAAACCGAGAATAACAGCAAGAATAGTGGAGGGATTTTTGCTGCCGAAGGCTCTGGAGAGGCTTTCTCCGAAGAAATAGAAAAGGGTGACCCGGCCAAAGATCTTGATGACTATCGCTATGATGATAAGAGAGAGGAGGATAGGAATACCTATCAGGACGAGAGAGAGCAGGGCAGAGATGATGACTAAGCCCATAAGTATGATGAGACTTACAAGACCGGTACCAAAAATCGGCCAGAAAGATTTTCTGATTTGGGAAGAGGCAAATGAGATCTGACGAGGGAAAATGGCTGCTACTGCGGTAGCCAGAAGAAACCAGATGAAAACAGTCACGAGTTTTATAATTAGGAGTATGGGAATCAAGGAAAGAGAGAAGACGCCTGCAAGGCCTTCTTTCAAAAATTTTGTCACGTCTTCAGAAGTTTTAAAATAAATCATATCACCATCAATAGTACATCCGGGTTCTCTAGTGAACTCTCCTCCTAATGAGGCCACATCTCCTCCGATGACGGCTGTAGATTTGAGGATTATGGTTGAGCCGATTCCCAAGACCAAATCCCCAACCTTCCCTTTCACAGTGATTGTACCTCCAAATGCGACCACACTTTCTTCGACTTTTCCTTCGATAAGGATGTTCCCACCAAAAGAAATGACATTTTTCTGAACCTCATCCTCAGCCACAACGATATCTTTTGTCAGGGTCAAGCTGGTTTGGCTTTGGAGAGGGATAAATCCTGAGAGAAGAAAGAGAAAACTGAAGGTAAATATTAATTTATTCTTCATGATTTTTCTCCAATCAAAATTTTTCTTCTTATTCCCAAGATCAAAAAAGTGAATAAAAGAATGCTGAAGGTAATAATGCTTATCTGAACTTCAGGGCTGATAAGTGTAGTCAGGCGAGCGAAATTTTCGAAGAGATGTTCAACTAATTGCCGAGCGACAGTTATTAAGAGCGATGCAATTTTAAAGAGCTTAATAAAAATGATGGCAATATTTCTTACAAGATTCCACAATGTGTGCGTAATGCCGCTCAGAAATGTTGTAAGGTTTTGTCCTGTGAATATGAAGAAGGCTAGGAGCGTTGCAACAATTGAAGAAGTTCCGACAGCTACTGCCGTTAGCCACTGACGGAGAGTCACCTTATCTGGATAGACTCTCGCCATGACCTGTTGAGTGAAATCAGGAGGTATCTGCCAGAGGGGAAGACTATCTGCTGCTTGGAACAAAAGGCTTCTCTCTTCAAGAGCCTTTTTGCATTTCAAGCATGTGGCAAGATGTTCCTCTATTTTTTTATTTTCCTCAGAAGAAAGCTCCTTCTCGAGGTATGAATAAACCTGATCAATGCCGAGACACTTCATGTTTTTTCCTCCAGGTTTTTGCGAATTAATTCTTTAGCCTGAAAGACTCTGTTTTTGATCGTGCCTACAGGCAAGCCTTTTATCTCTGCTATTTCCTTATAGCTGAATTCGTTGATATGTCTCCATATAAACAATTCCCTCAGAGAAGCAGGTATCTTTTCAAGAACTTTTTCAATTCTTTCTCGGAGCTCTGATATTTCGTATTTTTTAACTATAGAAGGTTCGCTGTCAGGGATTTGGGGGAATGGTTTTTGGTCCTCCGTAGCTCGCTGTTGGTCAATGGAGAGAGTGCCTATTTTTTTCTTTCGCCAGTGATCAATGATGAAATTGGATGCAATTTTAAAGAGCCATGTGCTGAATTTATATTCAGGCTGATAAGAAGGAAGTGCAGAATATGTTTTTATGAAGATTTCCTGAGTGAAGTCGAGAGCCAGCTCGCGTTCTCCGACCATTCGACCGATGTAATTTGCTATGGGCTGTTGGTACTTCCGGATAATCATTTCAAAAGCCTCTTTCTCGCCTTTGATGGTTCTTTCAACTAGTTTCTTGTCTTCATCCATGGAGGACATCCTGTCCTCAAAGGTTATATACGAAACTGAGAGGAGATGGTTTAGATGCGGGGGTTTTTTGGGGTGTATTCATTTTTTCTTCTCTGGTTTGTACTCGATTATCTCAACATCCGGAGGAACTTTCAGTTCAAAAACATCTTTGGAAAAGCGAACATTGGTCTTTATTTTGGTGAATTTGTATTCAGTTTTGTTGCTGGCCCAGTCAAAGAGAATAACCCTTCGAATAAGCCAGGTTTTTTTATCGATCTCCAGGAGGATATAAGAATACTCACCTTCTTCTTTGGAAGTTAATTTCAACTGCCAGGCCTCTGGTTTTTCCGAAGGAAAAGAACTAAACTCGATTAAATATGTATCCGATAGTCTCTTCTGACCAGAAAGAATAAAGAGAATTTCTGCTTCCTGTTGTTCTATTGATAAAGCGCCCCGAATAAGCTCTTTGTCCTCTGGAACATACCAAAGAAAAATTCCATCTTTATACAACAAGAATTTTTCTTCTGGCTCACTGTATACCCATTTCATCGATCCCGGTTTTTTGAAATAGAATTTCCCCTTTTCTCTTAATGGGGTGGACATGGATGAAGAGTAATAGATTTGATCAAAATTGGACTGGATAGACTGAAGTGAATGAAGTTTTCTCTCCGCATTCAGAGCGACATCTTTAGCAGTAAGGGAAAAATAAAGCAGGGAGAGAAGGACAAGCCATGCAGCGTGTTTCATTCTCTCTGAATTATAGCACCTGATGGGGTCGCATCTCAACTTTTGACATAAGATCATCGTCATCGGGGTCAGGCCTTTATAACTTTTATTATTTTTTATATCTGATTCAATAAAAAAGCAGCCTACTCCGTTTCATCTAGCCATTTATGGAAAGGGGGAATAGAAATGTCAAATGTTGAGAAGCGACCCCTTTCATGTTATAAATTGCTGCGTGAGGCTTGAATTTTTCCTTTTTCTTTTTATTTACTTCATCCTTATTCTTTCTCTGAGTTTTCTGTTTTCAAAGAGGATGAAAAGTCTCGAGGATTTTTTCCTTGCTTCCCGAAACCTGCCCGTATCTTTGGTCTATCTATCTCTATGTGCTTCCTGGTTTGGTGCGACTTCTATTCTTGTCTCTACAGATGAAGCCTTCGCGCACGGGATAAGTGCTTTTTGGGTGATGGGTATACCTGCAACGCTTACTGTTCTTTTGCTTGCCTTTTTTTTAGCCCGGCCTATCCGTCAACTTCCGATAGTGACTTTACCAGATCTTGTTGAGCTTCGCTATGGCCGGCTAGTTCGTCATCTTGCCTCCCTCTTGATAGTCTGGTACATGGTTGTGCTGGCTTCATCCCAGATGGTAGCTATAGGTAATTTATTGAAGACATTTCTTGGTTCATCTTACATATTGAGTTTGGCGTTAGGGGTGCTTGTTGTTCTTATTTATTCAATTTTTGGAGGCTTTTTTTCTGTGGCATTAACAGATAGTCTCCAATTCTTCCTGTTAGCGGCAGGCGCCATCAGTCTTTTCATCTTCCTATTTGATACTTCGTCTTTTAAAGAAATTCCTGTTCTGGCATCGCGATTGGGAAAACCCGATTATTTCAATTTCCTCTTTGAATTTAAAAAGAATTTGCTGACTGCTCTTTCCTTTACACTTGCCTGGACGATTTCTCCCATAGCATGGCAGAGGATACTGGCTGCAAAGACAGACAGAAAAGCTCAACAGGGTTTATTTGCTACCTCGGGGACTTTTATTCTCTTGTATGGACTCTTACTCTTCATAGGAATACTTTCCCTTCCTGTATTTTTATCCAAGAATATCGAGAGCCCTGTTCTCTTTGAACTCATCTCATCTAAGCTCGGATTCTTCCTGGGCAGCGTTTTGTTTGTGGCTATCGTTGCCGCTATCATGTCCACAATGGATACAGCCATCAATGCTGGAGCTTTGTCAATAACCCGGGATATCTATCAGCAGATTTTTCCTTCAGATAGAAAAAAGAGGATTATTTTGATGAGCCGCCTTGCAACATTCCTTGTTGGAGCTTTGGCGTTTCTGGTTGCCACTAAATTTCAAAGTGTTTTAAAGACCTTAGGGCTTGCCTCAGAGATTATGGCAGAAGGGCTTTTTGTTCCTGGTATCGCCATGATTTTCCTGAAAAAGAGATTGCCTGTGGCAGGATTTTTAAGCCTTACCATGGGAGGAGGATTCTCTGTTGTCAGCTTTCTATGTGAGGTGGGACTTTTACACTTCAACTGGCCATCTTGGCCTTTTTCAGTTCCATATGGCCTGACTTTGAGCCTATTTGGATTCTTAGCCGGATTTGCCATAGAAAAAGGTAGAGGCTTGATTCATCAAGCCCACCGCTGAAGAATATGGTAAAGGATGCAGGGGTTTGATTTATCTGTAGGGGCTTGATTCATCAAGCCCACATTTTTATGGTTTACTGCTCACTTCGTTTTTTATATTATTTATGCCGATGTCTTTCTTAAATAAAATTCGCTGGAACCTGGTTGGAATTGTAGGGAAGCTGGTTTTATTCCTCTGGGCGAAATCCACCAGAATGACAGTCTTGGGTGAAGAATCCTATCAGAGATTAAGAGAGCAGGGAAAACCAGTTATATTTCTTGTTTGGCATGGCCGCATTTTTATTGTTCCTTATTTCTTCCGCCGCAGAAATATAATACCATTGGTCAGTCCCAGCGAAGACGGAGAGATTCCCGCCCGGATTATGTCCAGGTGGGGGTACCGGATAGTCCGAGGGTCAAGTTCGCACCTCATCATAAAAGCCTGGAACGAAATGATAAGCGAGCTTAAACGGGGAGGAGAAGTGATCATAGTTCCCGATGGTCCCAGGGGTCCAAATCGAGAGATGAAACTCGGGGGCCTTAGGCTGGCTCAGGAGACAGGCGCCTACCTTGTTCCCTTTACATTTTCTACATCGAGAAAAAAAATCTTAAGAAGCTGGGATAAGTTTTTGTTCTTTTATCCTTTTTCGAGAGTGGTCGCCATGTATGGTCAGCCCTTCACAATTGAACCGAGTTTGAAAGAGGACGCATTAGAGAAAGAGCGTCAAAAAATAGAAACTATATTAGTTCAATTAGATGAGGAAGCTGACCGGTATTACGGTTAATTTTTTTCCTGAATTATTCACGAGTTGAGGTTGCCGCAGATGCAAGGCGTCGGCTCATGAAGCTGTGGTCTTCCACTGCGAATGGGCCGCAACGAAGCAGATGCGGTGAGATCGGCTCGCCGTGAGGGAAAAAATGCCGATTAATATGCTAGCACTTTTCGAAGGAGAATTTATTAGAATTTTGAGCAATATCAGAATAATCTCCTGATATTGCTTTAATTATAGAAAGTGTCGGCATTTTTTATGAATAATCCAGGATATTGTGCTTTGGATAGTATTTATGCTATAAATACTCGCAAAAAAGGAGAGACCAATGAAGGCGAAAATCTTTTTTCTACTTATCGTTTTTTTAGGTTCAGCTTTTCCCCTGTTTTCACAGAGTGAAGAAGAGTTGATTGCTCAAGGGGATGGGTTGTATAACGAGATGAAAGATATGGCAACAGCCAAAGAAGCTTTAGCCAAGTATATGGAAGCTCTTGTTAAGCTGGATAATAAGTATGATGCTTATTGGAGAATAGCTAGGATACATTATTTTATCGGAGCCCATACAGAACGCAAAAAAGATAAAAAAATAATTTTTTCTCAAGGAATCTACTACGGTAATAAGGCTGTGGCAGCAGAACCAGAAAAGCCGGATGGTCATTATTGGCTCGGTGTTAACAATGGAAAGTATGGAGAAACGAAAGGTGTACTGAAAAGCTTATCTTTAGTCAAGCCCATAAAGAAAGGTATGAACAAGGTCATCGAATTGGACCGGTCGTATGAAGATGGAGGAGCAGACAGAGTATTAGGAAGGGTATTTTTCAAAGTGCCTGGCTTTGCCGGGGGAAGCAAGAAAAAGTCTCTCGAGCATCTTCTCAAATCCAAGGAACTTGGTCCTGAAGATGCACTGACGCGTGTCTATTTAGCCGAGACCCTCCTCAAGCACAAGCAGATAGATGAGGCGAGAGAGGAACTGGAATATGTATTGAACATGGAAGATGATCCCCGATGGATTATAGGAATAAGGGAATACAAAGAAATGGCAAAGGAATTGTTAAAGGATAAAAAATTCAGAAAAAAGAAGTAAGACCTGTCCTGGTCCATCAAATGCATCGTTTCGATAATGTAGGGGCTTGATTCACCAGACCCACCTTGAATAATGGAGTGTAGGGGCTTGATTCATCAAGCCCACCTTGTGAATATTGTGAAGACTAAAACGACCTTCCTGCTTCTAGGCGTTCTCCTTTTTGCCTTGAAGGTCGGCGCCTCTGAACTGAGCCTCAAACTCTACGGAGGAGGGAGTTGGATTCAAGGGGGAGACTTAAACAAAAATATTCGAGGATGGAAAAGTTTCTTCAATGATCGAAATATAAGTCCTTATTCATCGAGTTACGATTTGAAGGAACTGCATATCCTCTGGGAGAGAGGGGGAGAGATAGTCTACAAGCTTTCTCCTCGATTTTATGTTGGGCTCGGTTTGGAATTAGTGACGGGAGCAACCAAGGGGGAATTATCATCACGTTTAAACCAAGAGCAGGATTATTATAATTCTCTTGTGGATTTCGGAACCATTTATTTAGATGAACAGACCTTACAGCAACCTGAATATAAGCTCCGGGCAATACCCATAACTCTGACCTTCTATTATTCCTTTCCTTTGAGAGAAGGAATGCGATTTTTCCTCGGATGTGGAGGAGGATATTATTTTGGAAAAATAACATACGAGGAGGACTATCAATACGATTTCGACTACCGTGATGATAAAAATTCTTCTGGTTCACTCTTGCAGTATGTGAATCAATATTCTTCCTCAGGCACCTACTCTGAAGAGAGCTCCTCAACAGCTCTTGGGTTGCATGGGAGATGGGGAGTGGAATTAGAAATTCGCGAAAGCCTTCATTTTCTAATTGAAGTCACGGGACGCTGGGTCGATTTTGGAAACTGGAAAGGCAGCAAGAATGATATTTATGATTGGGAACATATCTGGGGTTTCTGGGGAACTAATTCGGATAGAGGCTCATCAGAAGAAGTGAGTGAAGGGAAGCTCCGGATGGTTGATTTTATAAGCGATGAAACAGGAAAAACTTATCCGCGTTTTGTATTCTCCGAGGAAAAGCCTATCTCTTCTTCTTATGCAGAGGCTAGAGAGGCAAAGATAAATTTAAATGGCTTCACCGTGAGATTGGGTATTAAAATGTCTTTCTGATCCTGCTGGAATAAACTTTTTACCGTGATACGGAAATTCTAATGCTTTCATACAGGGTTACACTATTCATCCCTTCAACGATGAGACGAAAAACAGCATGGTGTCCCAAGAAATATGGGGGAATTTTTATAACAAAAGCTTTTTCTGATGCCCCTGATGTGGAGGGAGAAAGCGGAGGAAAAGTGACTTTTGAATTAATTATTTTGAATTCAGGATGAGGGGCGCTCAAAAAGCCTTCCAATGAAAAGGCTGTTACATTACTTTCGTTTTTAAGGGTGATGTGTATTTCAATGGTCTCCCCAACTTCAACTCTTCCGTTTCCATTGCCCAAGCTTTTGCCCGAGCTGTCATCATCTATTGTGAAAGACTGAAGCTTAGGCAGGGCAAAATCCAGGTTTGCGGCCAGGGCAGCATTTACTATTCCCCATCCATAGTCATTATCCGGGTTCGAACTGCGGCTTGAAGTGCTGATCAGGGCTGAACGTACTTGGGCTGGTGTCCAATCTCGATGTATTTCCAAAAGAAGGGCAGCGACGCCTGCCACTAATGGAGTAGCGAAGGATGTTCCAGAACCTCTGCGAAAGTAGTCACTGCTGTCCTCTCTGTTGGCAGCAATCCAGTTATCAACACCTAAAGCACAGACCTCAGGTTTAATCCTTCCATCATATGTAGGACCGGGTGAACTAAAAGAAGAGATGTTTCCACCAGAATCCACTGCTCCAGCAGAAATGACATCGAATCCGTCCGATGGAGCAATGATATGACCCCAGGGATCATTGCGCTCATTTCCAACCGCATTCACCACGACTACCCCCAGGCTTACTGCTCGGTTGGCAGCGATGGTCGTCACTGCTGTTTCCCCGTCCATATCCTCAAAGGTATACCAATCCGTATATCCCAAAGAAGAGGAAACGACTTCAGCACCCAGAGCCTCAGCCCATTCAATCCCGGCAACCCAATAGTCTTCTTCTATGGGTCTTTCAAACAGTGTTGTTTCTGTTTTTGCCAGAATAAAATCAGCTCCGTATGCAGGACCCACCAACTCACCGGGCTTATATCCTCCCAGTGCTGACCAGGTTCCCGTTCCGTGTGAATCTGTATAGTCGGTGGGATCAAAAAGGTCTTGCTGGACATCTCCATCATTGTTTACGAAATCCCATTCAGCCACAAGGTTTGCATGTTCGAAAATTTCATGACTCTTCCGGAATCCTGTGTCTAACATACAGACCAAAACACCTTTGCCGCTGTAGCCGAGTTGATGGAGTGGGAGGACGTTTATCTGATTAAGTTGGGCAAAAGAGGAACCATAGTCTATGTTTAAACGACTCTGGTCTTCTGTGATTGCAACATCCCCTTGAGATTCAAGAATTCCATCTCTCTGGAAAGAAGTGACGAGGTCGACTTTGCGAACAAAACCAAGTTCAGAGAGGGCATGGATTTGTGAGGCATTAGCCTCTGCACTTATGGCGTTGAGCCAGCGAGATTCGATTCTCACGCGATTTACAAAGGATTTCACCTTGTTCGTATAGGGCAAAAAGAGAGGAAGGTCGGAGTAATCGACAAGATTTTCTTGGGAGAGAACTTTCATGCGGCGCCAGATGCAACGGTCTTTTAAATTTTTACGCGCTTCAAGAAGCTTTTGGTTGAGCGATGCTTGAGTAGTTATTCCCTTATCCTTGAGATAAATCCATACAGTTAAGGATTTTTCGCTTTCGTAAAGAGAAAAAAGTCTATTATGGAGTCTCTTGGTGATCTTAGGATGTTGGAGATGAAGGTGCGAATGGGAAGTATTATTTTTTTCATGGATTTGAATGGAGCTGGTTCCTTGTATAAAGAGAAGGGAAAGAATCGAGAGGGAAATTATTATGATCCTGTTTTTCATCAGAAAAATATCTGCTCCATTTAGAAGCATCTTTTTTTTCCGTTGAGGCCATATTTTTTTAGGATGGGTCCTGTCACGGAGTGTTCCCCTTCCGTCCTCGCGCCACCCATCCATCTTAAATAAAAGTAGACAGCACGGAAAAAAAGATGCTTACGCTCCATTTGATGCACTTATATGTTTTTTTTATTGAATGCTAAATTGTTGTATTCTTCCAGGCTTTTAAGTGTCTCCCATTATTTGTGTAGTAATTTTATTCCAAAAATACTTGGGCAGA
>Ga0114920_10001594_pt1 | contig 10482 bp, 9 predicted proteins | sample ChitaG_FD_88683 | JGI IMG/M metagenome (GOLD analysis project Ga0114920, IMG submission 88683) | Deep subsurface microbial communities from South Pacific Ocean to uncover new lineages of life (NeLLi) - Chile_00310 metaG | ecosystem: Environmental > Aquatic > Marine > Oceanic > Sediment ...
GGCCACCGGGGCGGCTGTCGCCCAACCCGTGACCACACCGGCAGCCAACACAACAGCGGCGAGAATACGTATCAAGGGCCATCCTTGTAATCGGCGCCGATCGGACCTCGACGCAGTTGATGCCAGGGTACGTGTCCGATCACCTTGACCGTCGGCATATGAATGCTGTTGCCCGGCTTGCGGCCCCAGAACCCAGCCGGGCGACGACCACGCTCAAGTGCGTCGCGCCGCGCAGCCGCAGCCGCAGCCGCAGCGCATCGGGGTCGATGTCGACCCCGCGGACCAATATCTCGACCGCTCCCACAGCACGCGCCGAAAGCGCCTGGCGCAGCTGTCGTTCACTGAACGCCAACTGCTCGAGGACCTCGAACCCACGCACGCCGTCGGGCAGTCGGTCACCTGAGAGGTAGGCGATGTCGGGATCGAGTTGCCACAGGCCGTGCTTGGTCCCGTAGTGGCGTACCAGTCCGGCGCGGACGACCGCACCGTCAGGGTCGACGATCCAACGGCCCGCGGGCGCCACCGGGCAACTGTCGGGGTCTGCGTCGGTGACCTGTTCGGCTGTATCGAGAATCGTGGCCCGCCGCCGCACCCTGGTATTCGTGAGCCCGCGAGACCAAAGGCACGCTTCGCGGACACTGCCCGCCAGCGAGGTCACCTCCACCTCGCCTTCGAACCCCAGCTCCCTCAGTAGGGCGAAATCGACTCCGGGAGCGCACTTCACGGCGTAGTCGCGAGCCCGCAACACCTCCAGGAGTTGGCCCAACGGCGGTATGTAGGTGCGGGGGTCGAACCGCCGCCTCGAACCGCTTCGCCGTGCGGGGTCGACGACGACGACCGTGTCGGCGGTGACGGGCCGCAGCGCATCTGCGCGGCACAGTGCGATGTCTGCGACGTTGTTTCGGGCCATCGCAAGACGCACCGGGTCGAGGTCACTGCCGACGACTAGATCAGCCCAATTCCGCAGCGCGGCCAGCTCGGTACCAATAGAACACGTCGCGTCGTGGACGGTGGCACCGGCCAGTCGCCGCGCACGGTGCTCGGCGACCGGCCCGGCAGTGGCCTGCTGCAGGGCCTCACCGGTGAACAACCAGTCCGAAGCATCGATGGAATCAGCGAATTTCGCGGCCGCCTGCCGACGCAGCATCACCGTTTCCACGAGAATGGCGGCCCGTTCGGCGAATAGAGATCTGACTGCAGCGATGTCAGAAATCAGAGTGGGCCCGCTGAGGCGATACCGTGCAACCTCGTCTAACGCCAGCCTGCCAGCATCGCTGCTGAGATACCTCACATCGTCGAGGCCAAACTCTACGACGGCTTGACCCCCGTCAGCATTACGTTGTAAAACCAGCCCTTGGGGACCACCCGACGCCACAGGTTGGCATCCACCCACGACAACGTGGTCCAGCTGCCGAAGGCGAATTTCGCCCAGCCCCACCCCAGCTTTCCTGGCGGGACGGTCGATTCGAACGTCCTGATCGGCCAGCCCAGCATCGCCGCGGTGAACTCCTCACTGGCGGTCAGCACCTCAACGGCTCCTGCGTTGGTCGCCATCTGCTCCAGATCGGCCGGATCGAACGTATGCAGGTCAACGATCCACTCCAGCGCAGCCGCCCGGGAGTTCTCGTCGAGCTCCTCCTGTGGCCGGCGCCAGGAACCCAGCCCGGGAAGCTTCATCGCCCGCACAGTGGTCTTCCAGGTCAGATCGGCCAGCGTGCGAGCGTACCGATTGCCGATCATGGTCGGCTCACCTGCGAAGACGAACCGCCCGCCGGGTTTTAGCACCCGCACCACCTCGCGAAGCGACAGCTCCACGTCAGGGATGTGGTGCAGCACAGCGTGCCCGACCACCAGATCGAAGGTGTTGTCCTCGTACGGGATGCCCTCGGCGTCGGCGACGCGGCCGTCGATGTCCAGGCCCAGCGATAGACCGTTACGGGTTGCCACCTTGACCATGCCCGGCGAGAGGTCGGTCACCGACCCTCGACGCGCCACGCCTGCCTGGACCAGGTTGAGCAGGAAGAACCCCGTGCCACAGCCCAGTTCCAGGGCCCGGTCGTAAGGCAGCTCTCGCTGAACCGGCTCAGGCACCACCGCGTCGAATCGGCCTCGGGCGTAGTCGACGCAGCGCTGGTCGTAGGAGATCGACCACTTCTCGTCGTAGCTCTCGGCTTCCCAATCGTGGTAGAGCACCTGGGCAAGCTTGGTGTCCTTCCGGGCGGCCTCGACCTGCTCCTGGGTCGCTCGCGGCTGTGGCGCCGGGTCGGTGACATCGGAACTCGTCATGCAGGGCAGCCTAACGCCCGCTGTCTCCTGCGCTTCCGTCGAGAGCGTCATAGGGGCCAAACGCGGCCTTCGCCGCCGCCAACACCGCCGGTGGATAGTCCAGAAACCGACTCGCCCAGGCGACCGCCGTGTCATACACCGTGTCCGGTGCCACCATCTCGTCGATCAGCCCCAGCTCCAGCGCTTCGCGGGCATCGACGAAGCGCCCGCTGAACACCAGGTCCTTGGCCTTGCTGTCGCCGATCACACCGGCCAGCCGGGCTGCACCGTCACCGGCGGGCGCCAATCCGGCCAGAATCTCGGTTGCACCGAACTTGACATTGTCACCGCTGACCCGCCAATCCGCAGCCAGGGCCAGCGTCTGACCCGCGCCCAGCGCGTATCCGGTGAGTGCGGCGACGGTGGGTTTTCCCACCGCGGCGAGCGCTTCGACTGCACGCTGAAAGAGCCGGTCGGCTTCGTTGGCCTCGGCAGTGTCCAACGTCTGCCAATCAGGTATGTCCTGGCCGACCGAGAAGATGTCGTGCCCGCCGAACAGGACGACGGCGTAGACATCATCACATCCGCCGAGCCGCGCGGCGGCCTCGACGATTTCCCGACATACCTGACGGGTCAAGGCGTTGGTAGGCGGCCTCGACAGCAGCAGCGTCGCAATCCGAGCCCGATTACCGCCTCCGGCGATGGCGTGCTCGTCATCCTCGGCGAGTACTACGGTGACAAACTCACTCACGCGGGCGGCGCCCGTCGGTGTACCCGCCCGGGGCTCGCCGGTTTCGCGCTTCGTTGTAGCGGTCGCTGTTAAAAAACTCGATCGCCCAATTGCCGCTTTGGTCGACGGCCAGGTGCGGTTCAACGGCCACGATCGAGCGTTCAACAGCCAGTACCTCGGCAACCGTGCGAGCGTTGACCGCGTCGAGCTGGGTCCACGTCGGCGGTAGCAGGAAGCTGCGTCCGTCGGCGAAATCATCGAGCGCAGCCTGCGGGGTGACCCAGCCGGCCTTGTCAGTCTCGGTGTTGTCACCGTCGGCGCGCTGGCCCTGCGGGAGCGCACCAACGAAGAAGTAAGTGTCGTAGCGGCGGGTGCGTTCTTCTTTGGGCGTCACCCAGTTGGCCCACGGACGCAATAGGTCGGCGCGCAATACCAGCTTCTCTGACCGAAGGAACTCCCCGAACGAGAGCGTTTTGTTCTCGAGGGCGACGCGCTGGTCTCGATAGACGGAGGCATCGTCGACGAGCAGGTCCGGGTCGTCGGCAGAGCCGGCGAACAGCACGCCGGACTCTTCGAACGTCTCCCGCGCCGCCGCGCAGACCAGCGCCTCCGCCAGCTCGGCCGGCACTCCGAACCGGTCGGCCCACCACTGGCGTTCTGGTCCGTGCCAAGCGACGTCGGCATTGCGGTCGCGGTCGTCGACACCGCCGCCGGGGAACACCATCACCCCGGCGACGAATTCCATCGCCGCGTGCCGCCGCATGAGAAAGACTTCGAGACTTTCCCCTTCCCGGACGGTGTCGCGGATCAACACCACGGTCGCGGCAGGTCTGGGTGTCAATGGTTCCGTCATTTCCGCCTCCTGTGCGCGGCCCGTCCGCGAGTCCGGCGCGCAAAGTAGCGGCCGTCGATGACGTCTAACGCGATGGACTGTTGGAACGCCTTTGACAGATTCTCCGCGGTCAGCACGTCGGTCAACAGGCCGGCGTCCACCACAGTGCCCTCCGCCAGGATCAGGCAGTGCGAGAACCCCTCCGGGATCTCCTCGACGTGGTGGGTCACCAACACCATCGCCGGGGAATCCGGATCGGCTGCCAGATCTCCGAGCCGGGCGACGAGTTCTTCGCGGCCACCTAGATCGAGTCCGGCCGCAGGCTCGTCGAGCAGCAGCAACTCCGGGTCGGTCATCAACGACCGCGCGATCAGCACCCGCTTGCGTTCGCCCTCGGACAACGTGCCGTAGACCCGCTGGGCGAGGTGTTCGGCTCCGACGCTTTCCAGCATGTCGAGTGCCTGGAGGTAGTCCATTTCGTCGTAACGCTCACGCCAACGGCCGAGCACGGCGTAGCCCGCAGAGACGACCAGGTCCCGCACCACTTCGTTGTCAGGCACCCGCTGAGAAAGAGCCGAACTGCTCAGCCCGACCCGGGCACGCAACTCTGCTACGTCGACCCGGCCCAAGCGCTCCCCGAGCACGTAGGCAGTGCCTGAAGTCGGATGCTCCATCGCCGCGGCGATGCGCAGCAGCGACGTCTTACCGGCGCCGTTGGGTCCGATCACCACCCACCGCTCGTCGAGTTCTACCGACCAGGTAATTGGTCCGACCAGAGTGCGGCCCCCGCGCCGCAGAGTGACGGTGGCCAAGTCGATCAACAAGTCAGGATCGGCGGCTTCTATCTCTGCGTCGGACCTCTCGACTGGCACCCGCTCATCGTAGTCAGGTGGCTTCAGCGCAGTTCGTCGCGCTCGCCATCGCCGGCGAGCCGAATTGACCCCAACCCGATCACGAGGTCGGGCGGCGCAACCGTCAGTCCGGAATCTCGACCCGTCGAACCATTCCGTCGACAGCGTCGGCCGCCTCGATCTCGCCGCGCGTCACACCCAGGATGAACAGCACGGTATCCAGATACGGCTGACTCAAAGAGGCATCGGCGACTTCACGCAGCGCCGGCTTGGCATTGAACGCCACCCCGAGGCCCGCGGCGGACAGCATGTCGATGTCGTTGGCGCCGTCCCCGACCGCCACTGTCTGCTCGATCGGCACGCCGGCTTGCTCGGCGAAATGGCGGAGCGCCTTGGCTTTTCCCGGCCGGTCGACGACCTCGCCGACTACCCGGCCCGTGAGCTTTCCGTTAACGATCTCCAATTCGTTCGCCGCGACGAAATCCATCTCCAGCTCGCGTGCCAGTGGCGCGATCACCTGGCGGAAGCCACCGGACACGACGCCGCAGTGATAACCCAGCCGGCGCAACGTGCGCAGGGTGGTGCGGGCCCCAGGTGTGAGTTCGATCTGATCGGCTACCGCGTCGAGTACTTCGGCGGGAAGGCCTTCGAGGGTGGCCACGCGGCGGTGGAGCGACTCGGTGAAGTCGATCTCACCCTGCATAGCCGCCGCGGTGACTTCAGCTACCGCAGCCTCGGCGCCGGCATGCGCGGCCAGCATCTCGATGACCTCTCCCTGAATGAGGGTCGAGTCGACGTCGAAGACGATCAGCCGCTTAGCGTGCCGCGACAAACTGTAATCCTCGACGGCGATATCGACTATCTCCTGGACTGCTACTCGGGCCAGGACCGCCTGCAACCGGCCGTACGTGCCCGACGGCACTGACACCCGTAGCTCCAGGCCCGTCACGGGATAGTCCGACACTCCGCGGATGACGTCTATGTTCACGTCCAGCGCGGCCGCTTCCCTGGCCACCACCGCGAACGCTTCGGCGGTGATCGGGCGGCCCAGCACCACGATGGTGTGCGTCGACGGCACCCCCATCACCGGCATTCCGTCACTGGGCTCGATGGTGACCTCGAGGCCCACTCCATGGATGGCCGATTCCACTTCCGCGCGGAGCTCAGGGCCGCCCACGAGCTCGGCCGGGCCGGCGACCAGCACGCCCAACGTCAAGCGCCCGCGGATGACCACCTGTTCGACATTGAGCAAATCAACCCCGTTCCGAGACAGCACTTCGAACAGGGCCGAGGTGACACCGGGCTGATCGGGGCCGGTTACCGTGATTAGCAGCGATGAGCGCCCGCGCGAAGAGCCAACTGGGCCCAATGAGCGCTCGCGCGAAGAGTGCGCCGTATCGCTCACCTCCGATGGCCCCCGACGCGCACCGTCAGGTGCGGACACTCTCGCTATCGAGCCGTACGGCATCTCCGTCTTCGGGTCCATGCGCACGATGGGGTTCTACTTGAACGGGCGGGGACCTGGGCCGGCCGGGTAGAACCCGACGTGAGCCTCGCTACGCATCCGTTCCACCATATGGGGATAGTGCAGCTCGAACGCTGGGCGCTCCGACCGAATCCTGGGCAACTCGGTGAAGTTGTGCCGTGGCGGCGGGCAACTGGTAGCCCACTCCAGTGAACTGCCGTAACCCCATGGATCATCGACGGTGACGACCTCGCCGTAGCGCCAGCTCTTGAATACGTTCCACAGGAACGGCACGGTCGACACACCAAGAATGAACGCGCCGATGGTCGACACGATGTTCAGTGTGGTGAAGCCGTCGCTGGGGAGGTAGTCCGCGTAGCGACGCGGCATGCCTTCGTCGCCGAGCCAGTGCTGCACCAGGAACGTGGTGTGGAAGCCGATAAAGGTCAGCCAGAAGTGCAGCTTGCCCAATCGTTCGTCAAGCATACGGCCGGTCATCTTGGGGAACCAGAAGTAGATGCCCGCGTAGGTGGCGAACACAATCGTACCGAACAGCACGTAGTGGAAGTGCGCGACGACAAAGTAGCTGTCGGTGACGTGGAAGTCCAGCGGCGGACTGGCCAGCAGCACACCGGACAGCCCACCCAGCAGGAACGTCGCGATGAACCCGACGGAGAACAACATCGGCGTCTCGAACGTCAACTGGCCCTTCCACATGGTGCCTATCCAGTTGAAGAACTTGATGCCGGTCGGAACGGCGATCAGGAACGTCATGAACGAGAAGAACGGCAGCAGGACGGCACCCGTCGCGTACATGTGGTGTGCCCACACCGCCACCGACAGCGCCCCGATGGCCAGCGTTGCGTAGATCAGCGTGGTGTAGCCGAAGATCGGCTTGCGGCTGAACACCGGGAAGATCTCGGTGACGATTCCGAAGAACGGCAGCGCGATGATGTAGACCTCGGGGTGGCCGAAGAACCAGAACAGGTGCTGCCACAACAGCACACCGCCGTTGGCCGGGTCGTATATGTGCGCGCCGATGTGCCGGTCGGCGGCCAGGCCGAACAGAGCCGCGGTCAGAATCGGGAACGCAAGCAGCACCAGGATCGAGGTCACCAGGATGTTCCAGGTGAAGATCGGCATCCGGAACATCGTCATTCCGGGCGCGCGCATGCACACCACGGTGGTAATCATGTTGACTCCACCGAGGATGGTGCCCAAGCCGCCGACAGCCAGACCCAGGATCCACAGGTCGCCGCCAGCACCGGGCGAGTGAATCGCGTCGGTCAGCGGCGAGTACGCCGTCCAGCCGAAGTCCGCGGCTCCGCCCGGGGTGATGAAGCCCGCGGTGGCGATCAGGGCGCCGAACAGGAAGAGCCAGAACGACAACGCGTTCAGCCGCGGAAACGCCACGTCGGGGGCGCCGATCTGCAGGGGCAACACCAGGTTGGCGAAGCCGAACACGATCGGGGTCGCGTAGAACAGCAGCATCACCGTGCCGTGCATGGTGAACAGCTGATTGTACTGCTCGTTGGATAGGAACTGCAGGCCGGGCAAGGCCAATTCGGTCCGCATGAACAGCGCCATCATGCCGCCGATGAGGAAGAACGCAAAGCAGGCTACGCAGTACATGATGCCGATCAGCTTGTGATCGGTGGTGGTCACCATCTTGTAGATCAGGTTGCCCTTGGGGCCGAGCCGCGCCGGGAAGGGACGCCGGGCCTCGAGTTCTCCGATCGGGGGCGCTTCGGCTACCAACTGTCCTCCAACGTTTCGCAAACCACCGGGCACGTACCGGGGCTCTCCCGACGATGTTCGTCTATGGATCCTAGCGCCCGAACCCGCCCGAAGACGGGGTGGTCCTACAATCTGTCGTAATCAGATCCACATCGGCCCCGAATCGACCTTCCGACGCGGGTTGACCAGTCGCGAATCGTACGGGTGTTACCGTCGGCGACGTGCTGTTCGGGCGAGTGCAGACCGGCCGCAGGGTATGCCGGTCATCAGGGTTGGCCGCACTCGCCGGCGCCGTCGGCGTGTCGCTGCTCAGTGGATGCGGTTCCGCCGGCGATTCACCCGCATCCTCCGGTGAGAGCTCGATCATCACCAGTACGACTCGGATCGCTGGTGCGGGCGTGCTCGGCAACGACCGCAGACCTGACGAATCCTGCGCACCCGAGCCGGCCGAGCTCGACGATGGCCCGCCAGACCTCGAAGTGGTCAACGCGACGGGGCATGCCGTATCGCCGCCGTTGCCGGAGACGACCCTGGTGCGCGCCGACCCCCAGCGCATCGTGGCGCTCGCCGGTGACCAACTCGACGCGCTGTGCGCGCTGGGCCTGCAGTCACGCGTCGTGGCCGCGGCGCTGCCCGACGGGTCAGAAGATCAACCGTCCTATCTGGGCACCGTGATCCACGACGTGCCCGGCGCCGGCAGCCGAAGCGACCCCGACCTCGCCGCCATCGCGGCCGCGACGCCCGACCTGATCCTGGGCTCGTTGGCGCTGACTCCCGAGGACTTCCCAGCGTTGTCCGAGATCGCGCCCACGGTATTCAGCGGACGACCCGGAGCGGCGTGGCGGGACAACGTGCGGACGGTGGGCGCGGCGACCGGCCGTCTAGAGGGGGCGAACGCACTGCTCGAGGCTTTCGATCGAGAGGCAGACAAGACCGGCACAGACAACGACACCGCCCATTATCAGGCATCGGTGGTGCAATTCACCGACACCACGATGCGGGTCTATGGCGCCGATAGCTTTCCGGCGAGCGTTCTCGCCGATGCCGGCGTGGACCGTCCTGCGGCGCAACGGTTCACCGACAAGCCCTACATCGAGGTGGGTATCTCCGAGTCCGATCTGGATAACTCACCGGACTTCTCCATCGCCGACGGCGACATCGTCTACCTCTCATTCGCAACCGCAGAAGCCAGAGAACGCGCTCCCGAAGTGCTGGACAGTGACGCGTGGAAGCGGTTATCGGCCTACCGTGACAACCGGGTGTTCGCGGTGAACAACGCGATCTGGCAGACCGGCGAAGGCATCGTGGCCGCACGGGGCATCCTCGCCGACCTTCGTTTGCTCGACGCCCCGATCAACTGAGCAGGCCGAACCCGCGGCCGGGACTAATGGCGTGCCCTTGTCGGTCGGGACTGCAGTGAGTCGCATCGTCGTGGCACTATCGCAGAGTAGAACCGGGCATACAGGAGGACTTGATGAGGACTGTCACCGCCTACGAAGCGCCGTCCGCGAATGCCCCGTTGGCCCAGACCACGATCACCCGCCGCGACGTCGGAGACCATGACGTAGCCTTCGATATTCACTTCTCGGGGATCTGCCACTCCGACTTACACACCGTGCAGGGTGAGTGGGGTGACGTCCAGTACCCGTTGGTACCTGGCCACGAGATTGCCGGTGTTGTTACCGAGGTCGGATCGGCGGTAACGAAGTTCAAGGTGGGCGACCGCGTCGGGGTCGGCTGCTTCGTCGACTCGTGCCGAGACTGCGCGCAGTGCCGCGCCGGGCAGGAGCAGTACTGCGACAACCCGGGCATGATCGCCACCTACAACGCCGTGGGCCGCGACGGCCAACCCACCCAAGGTGGATACAGCGGCGCGATCGTCGTCGACGACAAATACGTGCTGAACATTCCCGACGCCATCCCGCTCGACAAGGCTGCTCCGCTGCTGTGCGCGGGCATCACCACGTACTCGCCATTGCGGCATTGGAACGCCGGGCCTGGTAGTCGGGTCGCCGTCATCGGCCTGGGCGGACTCGGACACCTTGCGGTCAAGCTCGCGGTGGCGATGGGAGCCGAAGTCACGGTGCTCAGCCAGTCGTTGAAGAAAATGGAGGACGGCCTGCGTCTGGGCGCCGGAGAATACCGGGCGACCAGCGACGAGGCTACGTTCCGTGACCTGGCCGGCAGCTTCGATCTGATCCTCAACACGGTGTCGGCCAATCTCGACCTTTCCGACTACCTCGGACTACTGAAGGTCGACGGCACACTCGTCGAGCTGGGTATGCCCGAGCATCCGATGGAGGTTCCCGCGGCAGCCTTGATCTTCGGCCGACGCAGTATCGCGGGTTCACTGATCGGCGGTATCGCCGAAACTCAGGAGATGTTGGACTTCTGCGCCGAGCACGATGTGACGCCAGAGATCGAGGTCATCAATCCGGACTACATCAACGAAGCGTATGAGCGAGTGTTCGCCAGCGATGTGCGGTACCGGTTCGTCATCGATACCGAGTCCCTGCGGTCATAGCCAGCGGGTTTAGAAGTTCCAGTCCTCGTCTTCGGTGACGACGGCCTTGCCGATGACATATGAGCTGCCCGACCCGGA
>Ga0114920_10001595_pt1 | contig 10481 bp, 9 predicted proteins | sample ChitaG_FD_88683 | JGI IMG/M metagenome (GOLD analysis project Ga0114920, IMG submission 88683) | Deep subsurface microbial communities from South Pacific Ocean to uncover new lineages of life (NeLLi) - Chile_00310 metaG | ecosystem: Environmental > Aquatic > Marine > Oceanic > Sediment ...
ATATAAAAAAATTGAAAAAGACCTATTCCATTCTTCTGTTGAGTGCAAGCATATTTGCCTCTTTGTTTGGTGTTTTTCTCTTCATTTTCCTCTTCGTACTCGACTTTAATGTCTACTGGCTAATACTTTCACCGATTATCCTCGCTCTCTATCAGGCTCCAGCTGCTTATTTATTCTGGCTTTATAAAAAGACAAAACAATAGAGATTGTTTATTGATAAAAAGGTGGATTTGATGAATCCAACCCCTACATTTTAAAGCAGGAGTTTCTGTTCGTTTTTTACGACATTCAGAACAATATTGGTAAAAGTTCTATCCACATATTTCTGAGCAAGTACACTCTTTACGAAATTGTTCAAATCTTCCCTGCCTTTGAATCGTGCAATCACTATAGAATCCCATTCGCCGGTCACATCATAAATCGCGAACACATGGGGATCTTCAGCAATTTTTTCTTGAGTCTCGATAAGTTTTCCATGAGATATTCGTATGGCGATGACAGCCATTAGAGTATACCCGAAATATTCAGGGTCTAAGATAGGTATATATCCCTTGATTGCGCCAAGTTCTTCAAGCCTTTTTATTTTATTTATCACCGCAGGAGCAGAACTTCCGACTTCTTTTGCTATCTCCCGAAAGCTTTTCCTGGAATTCCGATTTAAGGCTCTGACTATTTTTATTTCTAAATCATCAATCATTTCTCCTCCTTCCTTTTAACATACCTGAATTATTCATAAAAAAAGGTTATCTAGTGATGCCTCGCCAAAGGCATGAGATTGCCACGGTGCTACGCACCTCGAAATGACATTTGCAGAAACCTCGACTCGTGAATAATTCATGTATATAAACAAAAATACATAAAATGATTACATTTGTAAAGATTTTTTCAATGTATTCTTGACATTTGAAACTATTTTTGTAGAATCTATATATAAATGATAATAGACACTAATATCGAAACCAAATTATACGCAAAAGAAACCATCAATCTCCCTAGTATTTTAAAAGATAAGCTCCCAAGAATTCAATCTGTTTATCAGCCTAAAGATATTCAGGATCTCAAACAAATGCTTTCTGATTCCAGGAAAAATAAACTCCCTGTAATCCCCCGTGGAGCAGCCTCTTCAGGAATGGGAGGAATCACCCCGTTAAAGCGGTCCATTATGGCAGACCTAACTCATCTAAACCGGATTCTAGACCTTGATGAGAAAAAGAAAATAGTCTCCTTCGAAGCCGGTCTAAGGTGGTGGGAGTTAAAACACTTCTTGAAGAAACATTCTCTTGACCTATGCACTTGCCCCACAAGCTTATTCTCCACTGTTGGCGGCTGGCTTGCCACCGGAGGCTATGGAATCAACAGCTTCAGATACGGACACGTTTCAAGCCTTGTTGAATCCATCGAAGTCATAACACCTTATAGGACGATGACAATTGACCGCAGAGAGCCGGAATTTAAATATTTCATAGGTACAGAAGGCCAGATGGGAATCATAACCAGAGTAGGGCTCAAGATCAGAGAATCAAAACCTTCTAAATCTTATCTAGTCTTTTTCAAAAATACCTCGGCAGCTGTTGATTTTGTATATGATATATTGAAATCATCAAAAATCCTACCCACTCACATTTCCTATTTTGACCAGAACCGGTTAAAGCATAAAAATTTACTTCTTAAAGAGAAAATCTTTTTTCCCCAAATGGAAGGGATTCTTATTGTATTTGAGGACACTTCCTCTGAAGCAGCATTTTTAAATCTCACAGAGAGGAAAAAAGGAATGCTTGCCGAGGATTATCTGACGGAGTTCTTATGGAATGAAAGATTCTTCCCGTTTTCCATGAAGCATTTTCACCACTCCATCCTCGGCTGTGAAACCATCCTTCCGATAAGAAACCTTAATCATTATATTGCTGAGACGAAAAAGTTCGGGAAAAATTATGGCATTCCATTATCGACTGAAGCCACATTTATTAATAAAAATGATGCTGTAGTCTTCACGATCTTCCCTTCAGACTCAAGAAAGTTCATATATTTCCTACATCTTTTCTTGACTTATTCTTTAACTCATATTGCATCGAGGTGGGGAGGAAAGCCTTATGGGATCGGAATATGGAATCTTCCACACCTTAAAAAGTTTTTCTCGGATAAAGCCCTGAAAGATTATAAGCGTTTTAAGAGAGAATTTGATCCGCTGAATCTATTGAACCCGGCTAAATCCCTCTCATATGATCCTAAAATCAGCGGTTTTCTAAAATTCGCTTATTTAATGAGTGATCTATTCTCAAACGGAAACCCTCTTTTAAAGCCCTTTAAAAAAATCCTGAATCCCACCTATGAGATGGATAAAAAAACTCTATCTGAATCAGATGCCTGCGCAAGCTGCGGAGCCTGTGTCTCTGTCTGCCCCGCTTATCTAATGAATAAAACAGAATTAGTCACAGCAAAAGGCAAACTTTTTCTATTGAAACATCTGATCGACGGCACAGCAGTCCCAAAGCACATCGCTCAAAAAGGCTTTATGTGTTTGCACTGCCATCTTTGTGAATATGTATGCCAGAGCAAACTGGAATTAATGCCGGTGTGGGATAGACTCGAATCTCTCATAGAGAAAAAGTTTGGACGTCCCAAGGAGAAAATTGACGAATTCGTTAAACAGGTGGAATCCCACCCTGCTTATACCCAACTCATCGATTCAGTCAGTTTCTCATCAAATAACAATCATAGGGAAACAGAGAATGTATGAAAGATATCACATAGAAACAACTCCAGCTAAGTTGCGCTCGACTGAGATAGGGAAATTCGAGATCATTCGAAGCGATAAATGCCTGAATTGTGGACGATGTATGACACACTGCATCTATGATGTCCATGAGCGGTCGACTCTTGATCCTCGCGAAATGTCTGAACCTGTGAACTATCTCTGTAAAAACTGCTTTTCCTGCATTCAAAACTGCCCTCAACAAGCACTCGAAATGATCCCGAACAAGGAGTATGAAAATTTGGGGAATTCATATTGGACTCCTCACAAAATTTATACAATCTGGCATGAAGCAGAGGAAGGAAAAATCCCAGTCTTTGGCGCTGGTTACCGCGGCCGATTTAGAGGCTCAGGCTTCGATGATATATGGACAGACATGTCAGAAATAGTAAGACCGACAAGGGATGGCATCCACGGCAGAGAATACATTGCCACATTGGTCGATCTGGGAAGAAAGTTGCCCTGGATTGCCGACTTTGAAAAGCTTGACTTTCCAAACTTCCTTGAGATTCAGATCCCCATGTTACTCGATACAAATCCGATGGGGCTAGATTCGAAGAGTATCATCCTATCTACATTAAAAGCAGCAAATGAACTAGGGACTTATGCCTTTTTAGATATTGAGAATTATTCTGATGAGTTAAAACCATACATTAAGTCAATCGCTCTGAGATCCTCCCTGGAAAAGATTATGACTATTGATCAAATTCCATGGAGAGAGGTGAATTTAATAGAGATATCCCTGCCCGATAAGTTTTCAAGTTCTGAATTCAATAGAACTCTCAAGGAACTGAAAAAACAGAATCAGACTGCCCTGATCTCTTTAAAGCTTACTAATCCCTGCCTTTCTGAAGAAATCTTTAAGCATTTCGAGGAAGCACGCATAGATATATTAAATTTCCATACGGATAATGACGGAAAAAGCTTTGAGGGAAACACATTCATAAGTGAATCGATAAGAAAATTACATCTTGATTTCGTTAAAAAGTGCAGGCGAGATGAAATCACCATCTTAGGAAAAGGAGGAATTGCGGCTGCTGAACATATTCCAAAACTTATCATCTGCGGTGCGGATGCGGTTGTCCTGGACCTTTCTCTATTGGTAGCTATGGGATGTAGAGTATGCAAAACCTGTGAACTAGAGCGCTGTCCTGCTGAAGTAAACCTGCTCGACCCAGAAATTGCCAAGCAGAGAGTCATAAACATGATCTGTGCCTGGAGGGATCAGTTGCTTGAAATACTGAGCGCTATGGGAATCAGAGACGTGAGAAGATTACGCGGAGAGGTCGGGAGAGCCATGTTCTATGAAGAAATCGAGAGAGAATCTTTTGAATTTATTTTTAATGAAAATGGCCCAGAAAAATGAACCATATTGAAATTAAACCCTGTGCAACAACATATCGGAATGAAATCGGCAAATACCTGGTCTCTCTGGATGATTCCTGCTTTCACTGCGGACTCTGCGTGAAGATATGTCCCTATGGTGTCTTTGAGAGGATTGACGGTTTTAATTATATTTCCACACCAAAATCTGCCAATTGCTTAGGACCGGATTGCAAGGAAGGTCCTTTCTCCTGTGCAACGAAATGTCCTGTTGAAGCGATAAAGATTGAAACGGACCCTCAATGGAAAACCCTTGGAGACTATCGGTGGACTCCAGACTTAATCATCACGACATGGCAACAGGCAGAATCAGGAGAAATCCCTCAGGGTACGCTCGAATACAAAATTGGAGCTTCAGCTGGAGGCTTCGATAAATTTGAATTTGTCATCGATAACAACAATCCGCTCCCATCAAATAAAACCGACAGAATAAGCACTGATATCAGCTTAAACCGTCGTGGAGAAGGGGCTCAAATCAATATCCCAGTTCCGTGGTATGGCGCAGGCATGTCATTCGGCTCCATAAGCCTTCCAACAATGCTGGCCCGGGCCGCAGCCGCAAAAATATGGAAGACTTTCACTTGCACCGGAGAGGGCGGTTATCCGGATGAGCTCGTGGCATATAGCGATTCGGTCATTACCCAGATTGCAACTGGTTTGTTCGGAGTGAGCGAAGAGACAATAAAATGTACACGAATCATTGAATTCAAATATGCACAAGGGGCGAAACCTGGACTGGGAGGACATCTCCTGGGTGATAAAAACACGCCCTCTGTGGCAAAAATGAGAGAAGCTGTTCCCTGGACTTCTCTCTTCTCTCCCTTCCCTTTTCACAGTGTGTATTCAGTTGAGGACCACAAAAAACACATTGATTGGGTAAAAACTATAAATCCAGAGGCCCTCATTTCTGTTAAGGTCTCCACTCCTTCAGACGTGGATATGGTTGCTGTGGGAAGTTATTATGCCGGCGCGAATATTATCCACCTCGATGGAGGATATGGGGGAACCGGCGCTGCCCCTGAAATTGCTAAGAAAAACATTGCCATGCCGATAGAATACGCAATCACAAAGGTTCATAAGTTTCTCCTAGAGGAGGGTGTGCGTGATGAAATCGTACTCATGGCAAGCGGGGGGATTAGAACTGCGTACGATATAGCCAAGGCAATCGCGCTGGGAGCTGATGGTGCCATAATAGGAACATCCGAATTAGTAGCACTGGGATGTGTCAGATGCGGAAACTGCGAGAGCGGCAGAGGCTGTCCCCGGGGTATCGCAACCACAGATCCTGAGCTCGAAAACCAGATCAGCCTTTCCTGGGGAACTCAAAGGATAATCAATCTCTATGCGTCATGGCATAAACAATTAAAATTGCTTCTCTTAAAGCTCGGCCTTAAAGACATCAAAGAACTAAGGGGTCGAACAGATCTTTTGAGGAACACCGATGAAAAATAGAGACATAATTCGACTGATTGAATCGAGGAAAAAACTCACACTTCCTCCAGACAGTCAAAGAAAACAAGAAATAGAAGGTGGATGTGGAGTAGTCGGTCTCGCCTGCAACGAAAAAATCTCAGGAAGGCACATTATGCAGGCTCTCGTTCAGATGCATAACCGAGGAAACAGCAAAGGCGGAGGGGTAGCAGCCTTTGGACTCGATGCCAGTCAGCTCGGAGTCGACCAAAAGACTCTCGATGAAGATTATCTGATTCAAATCGCTTACTTAGACCCGGGTGTCAGAAAACAAGTAGAAGAGGAATTCCTTTTCTCAGACTTAAATGTCCACACCTACTATCCTCTTAAAGCTCTCGAAAGCTGGCAAAATGTAGACGGCTTAGAGATTCAGCCCCCTGAAGTATGGAGATATTTTTGCCGCCCTAAAGACAAGACACTCGATCGATTTATCCTTGAGAATGACTTGGAGCCGCTTTCTAAAGAAAAACTTGAAGATGAATTTATCTATCAAAACACTTTTAAATTAAATAAGAAATTCTATGCTTCTTTAGGGGAACAAAGAGCATTTGTCCTCTCGCATGGGCGGAACATGATTATTTTGAAAATCGTTGGCTATGCAGAGCAGCTTATCGAATATTACAGATTAGAAAATCTGAAGGCTCATATCTGGATCGGACACCAGAGATACCCCACTAAAGGGAAAGTCTGGCATCCCGGAGGCGCTCATCCGTTCATGGGAATGAATGAAGCGCTCGTTCATAATGGAGATTTTGCCAATTATTATTCCATCGCAGAATACCTCGGTCAGCGGAATATCTATCCTCTCTTTCTGACCGATACAGAAGTCTCTGTACATCTTTTTGACCTCCTGAATAGAATCTACGAATACCCCCTTGAGTACATCATCGAAGCCATAGCTCCGACCACAGAAAGAGATTTTTATCTTTTGCCGGAAGAGAAAAAAGAGATATATAGAGCCATCCAAGCCTCCCACATTCATTGTTCTCCTGATGGTCCCTGGTTTTTCATAATCGGCCGAACGAATGTGAGCGAAAAGAGCTTCCAGTTGCTTGGAATCACTGATACGTCGATGCTAAGGCCTCAGGTTTTTGCCCTACAGGAGAACGGGGCGAGTATTGGCCTTGTGGCGAGTGAGAAGCAAGCCATAGATGCAACGCTTCGAAGTTTGTATCAGGAAGATGAAAGATTTTTGCCCTATGCTGATATCTACTGGAATGCCAGAGGTGGAAGCTACACAGATGGTGGAGCATTTGTCTTTACTGTAAAAGATAATGACCTGAATATAGCAGATAAATTCGGGAAGAAAATCTCATCTAGAAGAGAACACGATTGTCCCTCTGTCCAATTATCAACTCAAAAATCTGAGTGGAATGAGGACTACTCAGAAAAGATACAAGAATTTACCCGGTTCATCGACCAAAGATGGACAATTCCGATTAAAGACAGGGCGAACACATTGTCAAACGCTGAGAAATCCTTGAATGAGATGTTCTCATCATTATCTAGCCGAAAGCAAACAGGATCTCTGTTTCTTTATACAGACTGGGAAAATAAAGATTCTCTACCCAAGCCAAAGAGTGAACAGGAAATCCTGGCGATTAATTGTGAAAAATTCCCCCCTGAGGGAACAGACTCTATCTCCAGGTTCATAGTGAACGCTTACCAAATAGGCTGGAAAAATATCATGACATATAACTGGAGAGGTCAGAGATTCTGTGGATGTGGACTTGGTGAACTGTCGAACGATGTTCGAATAGATGTGTATGGAAGTTCCGGAGATTATCTTGCATCAGGTCTTGACGGTGCGGAAATTTTCGTACACGAAAATGCTCAGGACCAAGTGGCTCAGATAATGAAAAGTGGAAAGCTCGTAATCTTCGGTGATGTTGGACAGACCTTTATGTATGGGGCTAAAGGAGGGGAGGTCTATGTTCTTGGAAATGCAGCCGGAAGACCATTAATCAATGCAGTGGGAGGTCCAAGAGTAGTGATAAACGGAACATGCCTTGACTATCTGGCGGAATCCTTTATGGCCGGCGATCCCTTTGAAGGAGGAGGATTTGTTATCCTCAACGGTCTGAGTTTCAATGAAAAGGGTGAAATAGTTGAATTAGAAACACCATATCCTGGAGGAAATCTCTTCTCCCTTGCCTCTGGGGGAGCAATCTATATCAGAGATCCATATTCAAAAGTGGAGCACAACCAATTGAACGGAGGAAAATTTGCTGAAATGACTGAGAAGGATTGGGAACTCATCCTTCCCTACTTAAAGGAAAATGAAAGGCTCTTCAATATTCCTGTAGAGCGTTTATTGAATGCAGAAGATAAAATTCTGACTTTTAATAAAGTCTACCGGAAGGTTGAAGCAGTGGAACTCAAAGTCTTGGCAAAAACACAATATTAAAATGTTAAAGAAAAAAAATATAAAAAAAGGGGACTGTCCGCTTTTTCAATCTTGTAGGGGCTTGATTCATCAAGTCCACCTGAAAAAAAGAGGACTGTCCGCTTTTTTAGTGAAGGAGGGTAAAAAATGAAAAAATTGGTAGTTAGTGTTAAATGTCCTTACTGTAAGAAAAGCCTTATGGAAGATGAGAAGATGATAGACGGCTATCCGAGTGTCAAAGTCTTTATTCAACATCACAGCAAGCGGGGAACTCTTTATTTAAGCTCAATTTATGGTAGTTACAATATTATCTCCGAATTCGTTATTCCCATGGATGAACTTGTTCTGTTTTCCTGCCCCCACTGTGACTCCTCTCTTTTAATTAAAAATCTATGTGATAAATGCAGCGCCCCGATGACAATTTTTGAACTATTAAACGGTGGTCAAGTCCAGATTTGCTCGCGTAGAGGATGCAAGAAGCATCTGATAGAATATTCTAATCTATCACAAGAAATTTCAGCCCTCTACGATGTCCATGAGGTATTCGCTGACCCATCTCGCGAAAAGTAAATAAAAAAGGGGACAGGCAACTTTTTTACTCTCCCCTTTTTTATTTATGGGGAGGTCACTTCTCGAAGCGCCCTTAAAAATATTTTCCGCATCCTCACCCCCTGAAGTTCACCGGTTACACCATCAATTGCCTTAAAATCATAGGCCTTCTTTCTCTGGAAATATCCGATCCAGAATGGATAAAAAATCGCTCTAACTCCTGTTACTTTTTCTACTGTTGAGCTCTTTTTTGTTCTGAGTCCATGCTCTAAAAGAATCCACCTATATTCTGTCAAGGCCCTCTTTTGGGCTTCGTGTTGAGTCAAAACAAAAGGGCAAATTGGATTCTCAATCTTTTCCGTATAACTCAAATCGCTCTTGGCAAAAAATATCGAGCTGCCAAGGAGCCCATCCAGAGAAATTGTTGCTTCTTGTTTTCCGGACTCTCCATTTAACTGGATTCCAATTAAATAAAAGGGAAGATACATTAGTTCGACGCTTTTTGGAGGGATAGGTTTTCGCTTTATCCTTATGGGAAGAAAAGATGACCTTTGGGAAAGAATTTGTCTGGCCTCGTCTTCTGAAATCTCAGTTTTTACATACATCTGTCTATGACTTGAATATTAAAGTTTTTCTCTACGCTTGTTGGCTCTACCCTTCAGAATGGACAATATTCCCGCCCCTAATAACAGCAGCCCTGCGATAATATTTGTCACAACTCCGCGGATCAATGGGACTTGTGGTGTGCCTTTAACAAAAAAAGTGGAGCCAAGAACAATAACGCCGAACACCAGCCAGAAAACACCCATGATTTCCAGAGGTTCGAATTTCTTCTTCGGTTCTATCATTTGCCTTCCTCCTGGCTCATTCAGAAGCTTAAATAGATAAGAATTTGGATTCCTAACAACACAGACGCCCAGATCCGCAGGTCCCTCCATTTCCGACTATCGGGTGCCCCGTGGAAGATAAAGCTTCTGGGGCGAAACCAGGCCCAGATAATCATACCTATATAACCTACAACAGCGATGACTTTTCCCCAATATAAGGGTAAACCAGCCAGCCACTCAGACATCCTTCTTATCTCCTTCTGCTCTTTTTCTTAGAACATCCTGTATTCCTTTCTCTCTCATGACCAAGCCGTATACAAGCCCTTCCAATTTCTCGATGGGCTCGGGCTTGGTCAACAAGCTAACAATGATAGTTATAAGTACTGCCCCGGTAAAGGACCACCACGCAATGTAAAGAAAGCTCAATTCTGTTGCAACGAAAAGAGATGTTGAGATTCCCACGCCTCCTAAGAGTCCGAACAACCCTCCCCACTGATTCGCCCTTTTCCAGTAGATGCCAAGCAGGGTGATAGCAAAAGTAGGACCCTGAAAAATTGAGAGAAGTGTTTGCATAGCGACATATATGCCAGGAAATTTTTTCGTCACCGGAGCAAAAATAATCGCCCATATGACTAAAACAAATGTCAAAATTCTACCCACTTTAAGATAATGGCGGTCTGAACCCTTTTTTACAAAAAAACGCTGATATATGTCCCTTGTCCAGAGAGCTGCAGCTGAATTTAAGGTTGAGTCCACGCTGGAGATCAAAGCTGCCATAAAAGCGGCAAACACCAATCCCGCAAGTCCATGTGGCAGGAGATTCTTGATAAGCCAGGGAAAAGCCTTATCCATCTCGGGCCCTACTAAATGAGGATTGAGAGCTAACGCCAAGAGTCCTGGCAGGACGACCAGAACAGGGATAAACATTTTTGGAAAAGCCGCAAACAACATACCGGCCTTGGCATCCCACTCACTCCTCGCGCCCAGAGTTCTCTGGATAATAGCCTGATGGCAGCACCACCAAGCAGGGGAAAGCACAAAAGCCAACCCGAAAATCATCCCCAGCCAGGGATATGTAGGATTATCTAAAGGAAGAAAAAGGTTAAAATGTTGA
>Ga0114920_10001596_pt1 | contig 10480 bp, 6 predicted proteins | sample ChitaG_FD_88683 | JGI IMG/M metagenome (GOLD analysis project Ga0114920, IMG submission 88683) | Deep subsurface microbial communities from South Pacific Ocean to uncover new lineages of life (NeLLi) - Chile_00310 metaG | ecosystem: Environmental > Aquatic > Marine > Oceanic > Sediment ...
ATCATATCGTTGCTGGACTTCACTATGTGTGCGTTTGTCCGAGGCGTTCGATAAATCCATGAAACCCTTTACCACCTTGCCTTTATCACATTCTTGCCGTGTTGTTTATGCAACATTAGGGTTAGTTCTGGAACATGACACTATGTGCTATTGCGAAGAATCCTTGACCGCTCCGATCTCTGGTTCGATCTTGACCGCGCAAACCTTGTACTCGGGTATCTTCGACACAGAATCAAGGTCATCAACAGTCAGGAGATTTGCGGCCGCTCTTCGGAAGTGGAAAGGGATGAAAACAACCCGCTCGGGACATTTCCTCGTAAGGCGGGCCCTGGCCACCAGTTCACCACGGCGAGAGGAGACCTTGACCATCGACTTTTCTTCAATACCGAATTCTTCACCGTCCTTCGGATGGATTTCCAACAACGGCTCCGGGTAAAGGACCTGTAGACCCGGAACCTTTCGGGTCATCGAGCCGCTGTTGTAGTGATGCAGTACACGCCCTGTCGAGAGGATGAAAGGGTAGGTCTCATCTGGCAGTTCGCGGGGAGGGATGAATTCTACGGGACTAAAGAGTCCCTTGCCCCGGGCAAATTGGCCTTTGTGAAGGTATGGTGTCCCAGGATGATCTCGGGTCGGACAAGGCCACTGGAGGCCGTCTTCTTCCAGGCGATCATAGTGAATTCCACCATAAATCGGGGTGAGATGGGCAATTTCTTCCATGATCTCTTCCGGGGATTGATAGCCCATGGGGTAGCCCATCCTTTCGGCCAGTTCACAAATGATTTGCCAGTCCGGCCGGGCTTGGCCGACTGGTGGAAGGGCCTGTCTTACCCTCTGCACGCGCCTTTCAGTGTTCGTGAATGTACCCTCCTTTTCCGCAGAAGTCGCCGCCGGAAGGACTACATGGGCCAGCTCGGCTGTCTCAGTCATGAATATGTCTTGTACTACCAAGAAATCCAATCTCTTCAAAGCAGCCGTCACCTGGCTGGCATTAGGATTGCTTGACACCGGATTTTCGCCCATAATATACATGGCCTTCAACTTCCCCTTGGCTGCGGCAGGCCAGACCTCTGTGACGACCAGGCCGGGCTCAGGAGAGATCTTTACCTTCCAGGCCCGTTCAAACTTCTCTATGACCCCCTGGTCGGAGAGGCTTTGATACCCCGGCAGCACATCGGCAAGGGCCCCCATATCGCACGCCCCCTGGACATTGTTCTGGCCACGGAGTGGATTTACCCCTCCTCCCTCGATTCCGACATTACCGCACAGCATGGCCAGATTGGCAATGGACTTGACATTGTCAGTGCCGGCCGCATGTTGGGTAATCCCCATGGCATAAATGATAGTGGCGACTTCGGCTTCAGCATAAAGGTGGGCAACCTCCTTGAGATCCCTGGCAGGGATACCTGTAATCCTTTCCACAAACTCGGGATCGTACTTTGCTACCGTCTCTTTTAATGAAGAGAAGTTTTCTGTTCTTTCCTCTACATAGGACCTATCCCACAACCCTTCCTTTATTATGACGTGCATCAGGCCATTGAGCCAGACGACATCTGTACCTGGTTTGGGACGAAGCCAGATATGGGCGTATTTTGCTAATTCTAACTTGCGGGGGTCTGCCACGATTAGTCTCGCTCCATGATGGGCCACGGCGCGCCTGATATGCAGATCCACGATAGGATGGTTGTCTGTGGGGTTACTGCCAGTGACCAGAATGACCTGAGCCTTCTCTATGTCCTCCATAGAGTTGGTCATGGCTCCACTTCCAAAGGTAACGGCCAGACCGGCCACAGTCGAGGAGTGTCAAAGCCGCGCACAGTGGTCCACATTGTTGGTCCCGATCGCAGCACGCATAAATTTCTGCATGAGGTAGTTTTCCTCATTTGTGCATTTGGCAGAACTCAGGGCTGCCAGAGCCTGTGGACCGTATCTTTCCTTCAATTGCAAGAATTTTTCGGCAACCAGACAAAGGGCTTCATCCCAGGTTGTTTCCACAAAAAAATCACCTTTTCGGACGAGAGGAACGTTGAGCCGCTCTGGGTGATCGACAAAACCGTACCCGAATCGGCCTTTTACACAGGTATCTCCGAAATTGGGGGCATGGCTCCGATCAGACGTCACCTCCACAAGGGACTCCCCGGTCACGTTCAAGGTAAGGTTACAGCCACAGCCGCAATAGGCGCATACTGTCCTTACTTGTCTAAATTGATCAAAGGGAACGGGCAGTGTGACGTACCTCTTCACCAGGGCACCGGTGGGGCAACTGTCCACACATTTTCCGCAGGAGGTGCATCTTTCGTTTAGTCTGATCATAAGGTTTAGAGGAAGATCATTCTCGTCGAATTCTGTAGCATCAAGCTCCATTGCCTGGTATTCGCAGTTATTTCTGCAACGCTGGCAAAAGATGCATTTATTGGGATCGATGGTGATAAAAGGATGACTGTTGTCTATCTCGTATTGGGGCTCTCTTGGTGTCCCCAAAACAGAAAGATCCGCATCGTATGCTATGGCAAGCCTTCGGAGTTCACATTTGGACACAGCCACACAGCCGCAGCCCAGACATCGTGCCGCCTCTCGAATGGCCATATCTTCGGAAAAGCCCAAGGTATATTCGCAGAAATCCCTCACACGTGTGTTGACGGGGCGTTCTGGTATCCGCTCACCCGGCTCAATCTGAATGCCGTCAAAGTTCTTAAGGGCCACCTTGTGAAGATTTTCCCCTCTGGTAACATTGACTTCCCTTTGGGGGTGCACTATCGGTGTTCCGGTGATATAGAAATGTATGGAATCAGCCGCCTTCCGACCGACCGCAATCGCCTCAATGACCGTCCCTGAACCGCTCACAGCATCCCCACCGGCAAAAACCCCCTTTATATTCGTTTCAAAGGTGTCAGGGTCAACTACAAGGGTATCCTCGGATACAGCGAGTTCACTGGTCTTGCTTCCTGAGGACACAAATGAGAGATCAGGGCTCTGGCCGATCGCCGCGATGACATTGTCCGCTTCAATCACAAACTCAGTACCTGGAAGTGGTATAGGACGCCGTCGTCCACTCTTGTCCGGTTCGCCGAGTTGGGTTCGGAGTACTTCAAGCTTCAGGTGCTCACCCTCTCTCATGATCCTTGAAGGGGTGGCCACAAGAAATAGTTTCACCCCTTCTGCCTCTGTTTTCCTAACCTCCTGCTCCCTGGCTGGCATCTCCAGCCGGCTGCGGCGGTAAACAATCGTGACCTCTTCGGCACCCATCCTGAGACAGGTGCGGGCCACATCAAGGGCCGAGTTTCCGCCTCCGATCACAGCCACCCTTTTGCCGATATTAACATCTATGCCCGCGCGCACATTTCTCAGGAATTCCAGTCCGGGAAAGACCCCTTCTAGGCCTTCCCCTTCCACCCCTATCTTCTTTGTTTGCCAGGTACCGGTGGCTATAAAAAAAGCCTCAAAGCCTTCTCTGGTTAAATCTTCCACGGTAAAATCCTTCCCCAGACGCTGTCCGGTCCTGACGAGTATACCAGTCTTAACTATGTTTCTTATTTCCCAATCCAGGATCTTCTTTGGTAGTCGGTACTCAGGTATGGCATACCGAAGCATCCCGCCTAATTCGGGCATCGCCTCAAAGATTGTAACCGCATGACCCTTTCGAGCCAAGTAGTAGGCTACTGATAGCCCCGCAGGCCCACTACCGATGATGGCCACACGATGTCCGGTAGGTGGCAAAGGCTCGAAGATGTTGATTTCTCCAAGACGCATGGCGTAGTCTGCGACAAACCGCTTCAGCTGGTTTATACACACACGCTCCTCAACCAGAATCCGGCGGCACATGGCCTCACAAGGATGTGGGCAGACCCTCCCAGTGGACAATGGGAGGGGGTTCTGCTCCTGGATGAGCCTGAGTGCTTCAAGATAGTTGCCCCGGGCGGTCAGACTCAGATATCCCTGGATATTGATATGGGCTGGGCAGGCCAAAGAACATGGGGGGATACAGTCTCCGTAGTGTCGGGAGAGCATTAGTTCCAGCATATGTTTGCGGTGTGCCCGAACAGATTCACCCTGGCTGTCCACAACCATTCCGTCTTCTGCCGGGGTGGAACAGGCATGCAGCAAGCCCTTTCTGCCCTCAATCTGAACTACACAGAGTTGACAGGGGTGTTCACCATTATGACATAAGGTTGGGATGTGGATGCCAGCATAGGAGGCCGCAGCGAGCACAGTGGTGCCGGGTTCAACCTGTGTGACTTTGTGATCGATTATTAGTCTTATTTTGTCTGACACTCAGATCCTGACCGGCTTGCTTCTCACCCGCGAAGCACTGCCGTAAAGCAGAACCTGCACCTGTTGGGCTGGGTCAAGAGAAGCTCTTAGTCCGTTAATAATAGAATTGGCGTTTTTTTTGGCAGAAAATAAATTCGTACTGTTTTCAAGGCATAAGCCGCAAATACGAATATCGAAATACGAAACAATATCGAATGACAAAAATTCAAAATTAAAAAACGATAAGCAATTCTGACATTTTCAATCGCCCTTGAGACCGCTCTTACAGTTTTGAACATTTGAGCATTTAATATTTGGATTTGTTTCGGATTTCGGATTTCGTGCTTCGTATTTCCGGTTTATTCGGGTTAGGATAGACGTTGCGCTGTACCGGAGACACAGGCTAACAAGCAGCAACTACTGTGCCAACAACATAACTGTATTCGTTGTAATTTGGGGTAAGTCGGTATGCCGAATTCTGTGCCGTTGTGGAACCTCTTTTACCCTTTTTTACCAACGCCCCATCCCGCATAATCTTTAGCGTAATCGATTTCTCGTTCGACCTTGACCGCACAAACCTTAAGCTCCGGAATCTTGGCCACGGGGTCCAGAGCCGCATGGGTCAAAACATTGGTCCGGGTCTCAGGGTAGTGGAAGGTCATGGAGACAACACCAGGAGGGGTTATTCCTGAGATCTTTGCCTTGGCCCTGACAGTCCCACGCCTGGAGATCACTTTTACGGTCTCACCATCCTCCATCTCCAGGGCAGCTGCATCAACAGGATTTATCTCTACTTGTTCTTCACCGCGCAAGACATTCAGTCCGGCCACCTTACGCGACAGGGTACTGTGATAATGAAAGATACTGCGCCTCGTGGTCAACACCAGAGGATACTCGCTGCTGGTTACCTCTGCCGAGGGACAGTAGGAAACAGGTGTAAGTTGTCCGCGACCGCTGGGGGTGGTAAACTTCTCAGCATAAAGATATGGTGTCCCGGGGTGTTTCTGGTCTGGACACGGCCACTGGAGTCCAGTCCCCTCAATCCGTTCGTATGTAATACCCGCATAACCTGGCGTGACCGTACAGATTTCTCTCATAACCTGTTCAGGGCTTTCAAAATCAAACCCCTGGGCCCCCATCTCTTTGGCGATGTCGCAGATGATCTCCCAGTCAGAACGCGTGTTGCCCACTGGTTCTATAGCTTTGCGCACCCGCTGTACCCGCCGTTCGGTGTTTGTGAACGTCCCGTTTTTTTCAGCAAAACTGGCTGCCGGCAAGACCACATCGGCCAGTTGTGCAGTCTCTGTGAGGAAGATATCCTGCACAACGAGCAGTTCCAGATGTGAGATTGCTGCTTCGATGAAGGTGGTGTCAGCTTCTGTGAGTACTGGATTCTCACCCAGGATGTAGAGGGCCTTCACATTCCCTGAATGGACAGCCTCAAATACTTCGGTCAGGGTTAGCCCTGGTGATGAGCTCAGCTTGCAGCCCCAGGCCTTCTCGAATTTTTTTCGTATCTTTGGATCATCGACCTTTTGGTAGCCGGGAAACACGTCAGGCAGGGCCCCCATGTCACAGGCCCCCTGAACATTATTTTGACCCCTCAAGGGGTTGACGCCTGTTGAGGGTTTGCCAATATTACCCGTAAGGAGTGCCAGGTTGGCCACGGCCCTCACATTATCAGTCCCATGGGAGTGCTGGGTAATCCCCATGGCATAGAAGATTGTTGCAGGTGAAATAGAGGCATACATTCTAGCAGCTTCGACAATATCCTTGACGGTCACACCAGTGATTTGCACGTTGAAGGAGAGAGCAGATGCCATAACCGCTTCCGCAAAGGCATCAAAGCCGTCACACCTCTCTTCAACAAATGCTGTATTTAGGAGTTTCTCTTCAACAATGACCCTGGCCATAGCATTTAAGAGGGCCACATCTGTTCCAGGACGATGCCTGATCCAGATATCAGCTATCCGGCACAGCCCTGTTTCACGCGGATCAGCCACGATGAGCTTTGCGCCGTTTCGTACCGCCCTAGTAATTTGTCTGCCTATGATCGGATGGGCGGCTGTCGTATTACTCCCTATGACAAAAATGCAAGCAACTTCTGCGATTTCAGAAATAGAGTTTGTCATAGCGCCGCTACCCAGGGTGGCAGCCAGACCGGCTACCGTGGGCGAGTGTCAGAGGCGTGCGCAATGGTCTATATTGTTTGTCCCCATCACAGTCCTGACAAACTTCTGAAAGACATAGTTCTCTTCATTGGTGCATTTTGCAGAAGAAATGGCGGCAAATTGGTCCCCTTTATAATGGACCAGGCTACTGGCAACATACTTGATCGCCTGTTCCCAGTTGACCTCAACAAACTTTCCTCCTCGCTTGACAAGAGGCAATGTCACGGATTTGCCGGGATGTCCTGTTTCATCAATGCCGTGTGCTATCCGCTCAAGGGGGTCGTATGCCCGCACAAGCGGGGAAGACAGGCGATCAGGACTATGAATAAACCCGTGGCCAAAGTGCCCCCGGACACAAAGTTCTCCCCGGTTTACAGGGTTATCAGGATCGCCTCTGGCGTTGACAACGGTGCTTCCGCGAACCCCCAAATAAAGTCCACATCCCACACCGCAGTATGCACAGATCGTTTTTACTTCCCGGGTCGGATATTCGATCTTCTTGGGCACCAAGGCCGCCACCGGACAACGCTCAACGCACTCCCCGCAAGAGACGCAAACCGAATCTTTTAAGGGCTTGTCACCAAAGGTGCTGACCTTGAGGTCATAACCCCTATATGCCATATCAATGGCATCAACACCCACAATCTCGCGGCAAGTCCGGATGCATATGCCGCACTGGATGCACTTGTTAGGATTGAAATCAAAAAAAGGATTACTAGTGTCAATGGGAAGGTCCTTGGCCACCCGATTCAGGCGATTGAGCCTCTGTTCGTCAAAACCTATGCGGTTGACCAGTTCCTGCAAGCGGCATGTGCCATTCTTCGGGCACAGGAGACAGTTGAAGTCATGATCGCTAAGGAGTAGTTCCAGGGTGACACGGCGAACCTGCTCAATTTCCGCATCGTCCGTAATGACTACCATCCTCTCCTCAACAGGAGTGCGGCAGGCAGGATGAAGCTTTTTCTTTTTTTCAACTTTAACCAGGCATATACGGCACGTCCCCTCTGAGGTGAGCCCGGGACAATAGCACAACGTAGGTATATAGATCTCCGCACTCTGGGCTGCCTCCAGGATGGTAGCGCCTTCTTGGGCCTTTACATCTACCCCGTTTATGGTTATGGAAAGATAATTAGTCATTGGTCACCACAATTGAATATTGTTGATTGTCGATTGGAGAAATCAATAGTCAATCATCAATCGTCAATCCTGAAACGCATTCTACGGCCTTGAACTTGGGAGGACACACATCCATACAAGAGCCACACTTGATACACTTGGTCTGGTCGATCTCGTGGACCTGCCATTTAGCACCAATAATGGCACCAACCGGACAGCCCTCCAGACACAGCAAACAGGCCTTACACCTGTGTTCCTTAATACGGTAAGAAATCATAGACCTGCACACCAGGGAGCGGCAGCGCTTGTCGTGGATGTGTTCTTCATATTCGTCACGGAAATACCTGATTGTAGATATCACAGGATTAGGAACTGTTTGTCCCAGACCGCATATGGACCCTGCCTTCACGACTTCGGCCAGCTCCAGCAGGACCTCAAGATCATCGGGCCTCCCCTCGCCTCTGGTAATGTCTGTGAGTATGTAAAACATCTGCCTCGTTCCTAACTTGCACAATGTGCACTGGCCACAAGACTCATTTTGAGCAAAATCGAGAAAGTAGCGGGCCATATTCACCATGCAGGTATTCTCATCCATCACAAGCATTCCCCCTGAACCCATGATGGATCCCACACGGGTCAATGATTCATAGTCCACTGGGAGATCCAGAAGATCCTCAGGGATGCAGCCACCAGAAGGCCCACCGGTTTGCACGGCCTTGAACTTCCTGTTACCTCTGATCCCGCCACCGATATCAAAGATGATCTCTCGCAAGGTCGTTCCCATCGGAACTTCAACAAGCCCGGTGTTTTTGACATTTCCGGTCAAGGCAAGGACCTTTGTTCCTTTGCTTTTCTCCGTGCCTATACTTGCAAACGACTCTGCACCATTGAGAATAATGCCCGGAACACAGGCAAAGGTTTCCACGTTATTCAGCACAGTCGGCATTCCCCAAAGCCCGACAATGCTGGTGTTGGGACGGGGCAAGGGTTTTGGAAAACCACGTTTTCCTTCAATCGACATGACCAGGGCGGTTGATTCCCCGCAGACAAAGGCCCCTGCACCTCTTACGATCTCGATCTCGAAATCAAAGCCACTTCCCATGATATTGCGGCCCAGAAGCCCCAGGTCACTCGCCTGTGCAATGGCCGTGTAAAGATGCCGAACGGCAAGAGGGTATTCTGCCCTCACATATATGATCCCCTTGCGTGCCCCTACTGCATGGCCTGCAATCATCATCCCTTCAAGTACACTGTGGGGATCGCCTTCCATGACGCTACGGTCCATAAAGGCTCCGGGGTCCCCTTCGTCGCCATTGCAAATAATATATTTTTCCTCACCAGGGGCATTGCGCGATGACTCCCACTTGCGCCCAGTGGGAAAACCTGCGCCACCCCGGCCTCGAAGGCCCGAAGCCTTAATGCAGGCGATGACTTCCTCAGGACGCCATTGGGTGAGGACTGTGCCCGCGGCCTGGTAGCCATCCACCTTTATATAGTCTCCAATGTTGTTGGGGTCTATTTTCCCGCAATTCCTCAGCACAACCTTGACCTGTTTCTTATAAAAGGGGAGCTCAACTTCATAAACCTTTCTTTCTCTTGTTTGAGGATCTACATAGGTAAGTCTCTCTACGATCTCGCTGCCAAACAGGGTCTTTTCAACGATTTCCGGGACGTCTTCCGGGGTCACGCTGTGATAGAAGATATCTTCAGGCCTTATGGTGACGATGGGGCCCTTTTCGCAAAAGCCCTGGCATCCAGTCCTTTTTACAATAATGTTCTTTTCTTCTTCCTGAGCCTTGATCCCGGCCAGGAAGGCCTCGTAGATCTTCTGACTTCCGGAGACACCGCAGCCGGGCACACCGCAGATAGTCACGTAGGTTGCGTCAGGCCCTTCCTGAGCAATGACGAATTCCTTGAGACGCTCCAGGTCTTCGAAGCTCTTTAATCGTCTGAAACCATCTTTTTCCTCAGCAGCTGTCATCGTCTAATTTCTTTGGCTTGCGGTTCTAAAGTTTTTTTCTTGCTTTTAGTGGGCTTCTTTTTGTCTTCGGTAGAAGTTTATCCATCAACTTAAACTTCAGGTCCAGGGGCGAAACCTTGGCGTGGACATCACTGTCTATCATGACGACCGGTGCCATGGCACATGAGCCAACGCACGCAACCCGCTCAAGGCTGTATTTATAATCCTCAGTCGTCTGGCCGGTCTTGATTCCGAGCAAATATTGAGCTGAGTCCAGAATGTCCCTGGCGCCGCGCACATGGCAGGCGGTTCCCTGGCAGACTCTCACAAGGTGATCCCCCCGCCGCGTCAGATAGAAATGAGCATAGAAGCTTGCCACACTGAACACTTGGCTTGCGGGAAGCCTCAGAAAGTCCACGACTCCAGCCAGGGTCTCCTCCGGCAAATAGCCGAATTCTTCCTGGACCCTTTGAAGCATGGGGATCAACGCCCCCTTTTTCCCCTCAAAAACCGAAAGGATCTTTTTTAACCTTGCTTCGGGCATGGTAATCCCTTATCGTTTTCCTTGTATAATTTCCTCAGCCAGACTTACGTCAGCAGAGCTTCCGATAAAGACCGGCACCCTCTGGTGAAGGTGCTGTGGCTGAATATCGAGAATCCTTTCAAGGCCGGTGCTTGCAGCTCCTCCTGCTTGTTCCACCACAAAGGCGAGCGGATTGACCTCGCACATGAGCATCAGCTTTCCGTGGGGTTTCAGGGGGTCCTTGGCATCCGCAGGATACATATGAATTCCGCCCTTCAGTAAATTCCTATGAAAATCTGCCACAAAAGAACCGGTATAGCGCAGGGTGTAGGGCCTCCCTGTCTTGATATCCGGAGTCTTGAAGTATTCAACTATCTCCTGGACTTTGTCGTCCCAGAAGTAGTAATTGCCCTCGTTGACGCTATAGGTTTTTCCTTTCTCCGGCACCCGGATGTTCTC